>JACCDQ011704158.1_pt1 | contig 12363 bp, 10 predicted proteins | sample 7446031 | NCBI WGS metagenome assembly JACCDQ01 (sample SAMN15323442, study PRJNA562643) | freshwater metagenome | isolation source: river surface water | place: USA:Blue River Watershed | collected 2017-08-17
ATGTGCGCTTCCACTTTTTGCCACACCACACCCGACGCGCCCGCAAGCTGCGTGCGCCCATTGAAATGCAATGCGCTGCGGTCAAACACCAACTCGCCGTTGACATGGGTCAGCGCAGGCCAAGCCAATGCGCTTGCATTTTTGGCGCTGGGTGGTGGTGTCGGCACATAAGCGTAGTGACCTTGTGCAATGTGTGCAGACACACGGAACTCGCCCTGCTTGGGGTTGTCAAAGGGCATGTCCTTCAAGTTGCCACGAAGGCGCAATGTTGCATGGCTGGCTTCACCCTCGGTCACGGCATCACGCACATACGCCCGCACATCAGCTGGCAAGGTGTTGGGCAAGTAGCGATGCACACGGGCCACTTGCGCGCGGCTGATGCTGGCCGTCAAATCCAACACACCCGGCAAGCGGGCTTCGCCTTCGCCGGTTTTCCAGTTGCCATTGAACTCTCCCGCAAGGTCGGCATTGGCAACACGGCCTTGGGTGAATTGCACAAGCACGTCGTTGCCTTTGAGCTGCCATGCCAGTTGGGCAGATGCTGCATCTAAGGCCAGCGTTGGCTCGTCCAAGCCGAGGGGCAAGGTCAGGCTGCCTTTGGCAAAAGCCACGCGCGCCTTGCCGCCTTTTTGCGTGAGGTCGAAGTCCAGCTGCGCCCCCTGCATGCCCGGCACATGGGCCATCGGGCTGCCCACGCGTTCGTCACGCTGCAAAGCCAAATGTTGCACTTGGCCATGGGCGCCGTAGTTCAGCGAAGCATCGTCATTTTTTTGCCAGCTTGCTTTGAGTTGGTTGACTTGGCCTTCCGGCTTCAGGTGTGCCAAGGTCGCGCGCACATCATCTGGCAAAGGCAATCGCTGGCTGATTTGTGCAAGTGCCTCCAAGTCGAGTCGATCCGCATGCAAGGTGCCAGACTCAAACTTGTCGCCACGCCAACCCACACGCAGCAGGCCTCCCGGCCAACGCTCGCCTTCTTGCGTGTCAAACACCAAGTCTTGGCTGCTGATTTCAACGTCGCCGTTTTGCCAATGCGCGCCAATGCGTCCGTGCACATGGCGCAAGCTCAGGGGCAACAAGTCTGCGCCTAAGCGCACGTCCACCGCGTCGAGGGCCACATCAGCGGTCACACCCGTGGGTTGGCCTTGGTCCACATCGGCCCAGACGCGCACCGCGCCACGACCTTCTTGCAATGACAAACCTTTGTCCATCGGCACCCACTGACGCAAGGTGGCCAGATTGACATGGGGCAAATCGACAAACACTTCACCCGACCATTGCGTCATGTCGCCCGCACGTTGCCAAGGCCTTTGAAAAAATTTGCCACGCACAGACAGGCGCTGGCCCAAGGCTTCTGGCGGCGTCACATCTGCGCGCAATTCGTGGCTGAACCACGGGTTTTGAATGGCAATGTCCACGCCCTTGAGCGTCAGCACAGGGGCCGCGGCTTGCGTTTGACTGGGGCGGCTTTCGTCACGCCAATGCACCACACCTTGGCGCACCAAAAACTCAGGTTGTGAGAAGAACCAATCGGCAGCACCGCCGTCGCCCGCCGCTTGGGTGTCTAAGCCCGCGACCCACACATGGCCATGGACGTCACGACGAATTTCCAACTCGGGTTGTTCAATGTCGAGTTGCTCAAACTTGCCACGCACCAATGACAAAGGCGAGACCGCGGCCAACACGCGCGGCAAGCGCAAGGCTTCTCGGCCTTCACGGTCAAACAGTTGCACATCGGTGATGTCAAACCACGGCACCAACCAACCACCTTGGGTCTGAATGCGACCGATTTCAATGCGCAACCCTATCGCGCGTGAGGCTTGTTGTTGCAGCACCTCACGGTAATCATCAATTCGCGGCACAATGAAAACGTGCAGCGCGCTCCATGCAAGTAGCACAGCCACCCACGCAAACGCCACCAGACCTAAAGCCCAGTTGAGCGCACGACGCCAACCCGACTTGGCTTTCAAATCAGGCACAACGATTTCAGGGGTGGGGTTCACAGAGTCAGACAACTGTTTCACGGCACGAGCAACATGACGGGAATTATCCCCTGCCCCATGCAGAATTTGAGTACTTATTCGCGCTTCGCCCAACGATTGCGCCGCCGCTATGCCCACGAGTTGGCGTCGCTGCCCCCAGGTGCCCCCGTTTTGGACACGATGCAGGCCTGCTTTGCCGTGCTGCGCCAAACCCACAGCTGCGCCGATGCCCTGCGCATGCTGCGCCAGCTGGTGATGGAACGCTTGGTGGTGCTGGACTGCGAGCAACACGCCAGCCTTGAAGACATCACACGCGCCGTGACCGAACTGGGTGAGCTCACCCTCGACCTGGCCTTTCACGAAGCCCAAGCGCAACTGGACGCCAGCTATGGCATGCCCACCACACCCCACGGTGAGCGCGCCACGCTGTGGATTGTGGGCATGGGTAAATTTGGCGCGCGCGAGTTGAATGTCTCGAGTGACATCGACTTGATTTATGTGTACGACGAAGACGGCGAGACCACAGGCCAAGCCGATGGTCGTGGCCGCATCAGCAACCAAGACTACTTTGCCAAAGCCGTCAAACTCATCTATGCACTGATTGGCGACACCACCGAACACGGGTTTGTGTTTCGCATGGATTTGGCGCTGCGTCCCAATGGCAACTCGGGGCCCAGCGTGGTGTCACGCCAAGCGCTCGAAGAATATTTCTTGGTGCAGGGCCGCGAATGGGAGCGTTTTGCGTGGCTCAAAAGCCGTGTGGTTGCCCCCTTCAGCGCCAAGGCCAACGCGCATGAGCTGCGCGACACCGTGCTGCCTTTCGTGTTTCGCCGCTATTTGGACTACAGCGTGTTTGAATCGTTGCGCGGCTTGCACCAGCAAATTCGCAAACACGCCATCACGCGCAGCGCAGGCCATCCCGAGCGCGCCAATGATGTGAAGCTGGCACGGGGTGGCATTCGAGAAATTGAGTTCACGGTGCAACTGCTACAGGTGGTGCGCGGCGGCCACTTTCCAGAGCTGCGCACACGCCCCACGCTGCACGCCTTGAAGCGACTGAGCCAAGCCAACCTCATGCCCGCAGCCACCGCCGATGCACTGGCCAAGGCCTATGTGTTTTTGCGCCAAGTGGAGCACCGCATTCAGTACTTGGACGACCAACAAACCCATGTGTTGCCCACCGATGACGATGACTTGAATTGGATTGCGCTCACGCTGGGCTTTGGTGATGTGTGTGATTTTTTGAGTCAACTCGATACCCACCGAGAACTGGTGGCCCAAGAGTTTGACCGCCTGCTCGGCTTGGGCGAGCAAGCAGAAAGCAGCACCCACGGCGACTGCAAAGGCTGCACACCCAAGAACGACTATGTGGACTTGGCCTCGCTCTTGCCCGACTTAAATCCACGCTTGCGCGAACGTGTGTCGCACTGGTCTGAGCAACCCCGCATGCGCGCTCTGCGTGACGAAGGTGTGCAACGTTTGCTCAAGCTGCTGCAACGCACCAATGCATGGATGAACGAGGGTCGCATCACCGAAGAAGCCGCTGTGCGCTGGAGCGACTGGATGGAGCCACTGCTGCGTCGCGAGAGTTATTTGGCCCTCTTGATTGAGCGACCACGCGTGCACGAACAACTCATGCGCTTGTTGGGTCTGGCACGTTGGCCCGCCAAATATTTGCAGCAGCACCCAGGTGTGATTGATGAGCTTGCAGGCGAAGCCTTGTTGGCCGAACGGTTTGTGCCCGCCGAGTTTGAACAAGAGTTAGAGCGCCGCTTGGCCTCACTGCAAGCCACCGGTCAAGCAGATGAAGAAACCCTGCTCAACCTGCTGCGCCGCGCCCACCACGCGGAGGTGTTTCGCACCTTGGCACGCGATGTAGAAGGGCGCATCACCGTCGAACAAGTGGCGGACGACTTGAGCGCCTTGGCCGATGCCGTGTTGAAAATCACCAGCCGCTGGGTGTGGCAAAACTTCAAGCAACGCCACCGCGATGAACCGCAATTCGCCATCCTCGCTTACGGCAAATTGGGCGGCAAAGAACTGGGCTATGGCAGCGACTTGGACATTGTGTTTGTGTACGAAGACGCGCACGAACGTGCGGGCGAAATTTACGCCGCTTATGTGCGCAAGCTCATCAACTGGTTGACCGTCAAAACCGGCGATGGCGATTTGTACGAAATTGACACCGCACTGCGCCCCAATGGCAACTCGGGATTGCTGGTGTCCACCTTTGATGCCTACGCCGACTACCAATGCCAACGCGGCGAAAACACCGCATGGACGTGGGAACACCAAGCCATGACACGCGCGCGTTTTTGTTTGGGATCACCCGCGTTGCAAACCCGCTTTGATGCGGTGCGCGCGCATGTGATCAACGCGAAACGCGACACCCTGTCGTTGCAGCTAGAAATTGTGGCCATGCGCGACAAGCTGCGTGCCGCGCACAACGTCAAACCCGATTTGTTTGATGTCAAGCACAGCGCAGGCGGCATGGTCGATGTGGAGTTTGTGGTGCAGTACTTGGTGCTGGCCCATGCGCAGCAGCATCCTGCATTGCTGGCCAACGTGGGCAATATTGCTTTGTTGCTCAGCGCCGAAAAAGCAGGCTTGTTGCCTGCAGGTGTGGGTGCAGCGGCAGGCAGTGCCTACCGTGAATTGCGCCGCGTGCAGCACCGCGCACGCTTGGACGAGCAGCCCACGCAAGTGCCACAAGCCGAACTTGCAACCGCATGTGCTGCGATCAAAGCCTTGTGGCAGGCGGTGTTTGGCTGAATCAGCCTTGGCGGATTTTTTTCACCAAGGCCGTGGTGGAGTAACCCTCCACAAATGGAATCGCTTGGGCACGGCCACCATACGCCAACACCACTTGCGTTTCGGCCAACGTGTGCATGTCGTAGTCGCCCCCTTTGACCAACACATCAGGGCGCAACTCGGTGATGAGTTCCAGGGGCGTGTCTTCATCAAACCACGTCACCAAGCTGACCGACTCTAAAGCGGCCATCAACGCGGCACGGTCGAGTTCGTTGTTCAAGGGGCGGTCTGGGCCCTTGCCCAGTCGGCGCGCTGACGCATCGCTGTTCAATGCCACCACCAAACTGCCGCCCAAGCTGCGGGCTTGCGCCAAATACGAGGCGTGTCCACGGTGCAACACATCAAACACACCATTGGTAAACACCACCGGCCCTTGCGCGCGCAAAGCCGCCACGCGCGCCACCGCGTCTGAGCGCGAAGACAACTTGGAGAAAAAAGCAGGAGGGGGCAAAGTGGTGTCGATCATGGTGTGCCAATTCTAGGCGGCACCCTGCCGAACACCCCAACGATCAAGACCAGCCGTTGGCCTTGTTTTCTGATTTGGTTTTTTGTTGGCGCCAGTGGTTCACGGCGTCTTCAATGGCGTTGAGGTCATGCAAGATCAACACCCGCTCAATTTGGCGACGACGCAGCGCTGGGGCACTGCCACCCGCCCACACTTCCACCGAGGCGGGCAACAACAAATTGAGCTCCATCAAACCATCGACCACGTGGTTCGAATTCATGTTCACGCTGAAGCTCAAAGCCACCACATCGGCGCTGTGTGCTGTCGCTGCTTGGGCAATGTCACGCACCGGCGTTTGGGTTCCAAGCGACACGCAACGACAGCCTTGTACGGTCAGCAAACTCTCCACCATCAACAAGCCCAAGCCGTGGGCCTCTTGCGGAAAGGTGGTGAGCAGCACGGCGGGTTGGTCGCCTTTGCTGGCTTTGGGCAAAGCGATGATGGCTTGGCGCAGCAAACTGCCCACCGTCTCGGTGTAGAGATGCTCTTCGTGCACCGCCAAATCACCGCGGGCCCAGGCATCACCCACCATGCCCGTCAGTGGCGCGACCACATCAATCACAAAACGCTGCAAGCCTTGTTGCGCCAGCGTTTTGAGCAGCTCGCGGCGAATTCCTTCATGGTCTTGCGACTGCAGCATGGTGATGTAGGCCACCAAATCTTCACGGCCATCACCTGCATGTGCGCCGTGGGCCGGCTTGAGAGACGCTTCACCACGGCTCAAGTGCTGCAAGGCTTCGATGGACTGCGCCACGATGCGCCCCGGACGATGCCCTTGGTCCATCAAACGCTTGATGACACGCAGCTTCTCAACCTGCGCCATGGGGTAGATGCGCTCATCGTTGGCATCGCGGCCAGGCATCGGGAAACCATAACGACGCTCCCAGACGCGCAAGGTGTCCTTGCCAATGCCGGTGTCGCGCTCAACCGCCGCAATCGAAAGCGTCATTTGTGAGTGATCGTCACGTGAATTCATACGAAGAGATCCCCGTTGGCAAACATGGTGAATAATTCTGTCCTAGACAGAAGTGCAATACTAAGCCATGATTGTCCACTATTTCGGAAGGGGTTTGTGTGGTGTACCGTTTTGTTTTCATTGGGGCTAGCCTGCTGGCTGGCATGTCTGCGGCGCACAGTGCCGCAGAGTCGGCACCGCAAACAGGGGCTGCTTGCCCGCGCGTGTTGCAACACACCGTGGCTCGACTGCAGGACGAAAAACCACAACACCTTTGCCAATACGCAGGCCAGGTCGTGGTGGTGGTGAACACGGCCAGCTTTTGCGGCTTCACCCCGCAATACAAAGGCTTGGAAGCGTTGCACGCCAAATACAAAGACCGCGGCTTGGTCGTGCTGGGCTTTCCAAGCAACGATTTCTCACAAGAGCCTGAGAGCAACGCCAAGATCGCCGACTTCTGCGAGAACACCTTTGGCGTGAAGTTCCCCATGTTTGTGAAAACCACCGTCCGTGGCAACGATGCGTTGCCCCTGTTCAAACAACTGGCTGAACAGACCAGCACCACCCCGAAGTGGAACTTTTACAAATACATCATCAGCCGCGATGGCAAAGACATCAAGAGCTTCAGCAGCATGACGGGCCCCCAAGACAAAAGCTTTGTGCAAGAAATCGAAAAACAACTGGCGGTGAAAGGCCCTGCTCAATGAAACCTCGCATCGCCATCGTTGGCTCTGGCATTTCGGGCCTGTCTGCCGCGCACCATTTGCAAGACAAAGCCGACATCACCTTGTTTGAAGCGGGTGACTATTTCGGCGGCCACACCCACACCGTCGATGTGACGCTGCCCACACCCACCGGCACACAAACACACGGGGTTGACACGGGATTTTTGGTCTACAACGAACGCACCTACCCAGGCCTGATTGCCTTGTTCAAAGAGTTGCAAGTGGCCACCGTCAAATCAGACATGTCGTTCTCGGTGCAAGTACCTCACCAAAACGGCCATGGCGCACTGGAGTGGAACGGCGCCAACCTCAACACGGTGTTTGCGCAACGCAGCAACTTGTTCAAGCCCAGCTTCTTGTTCATGCTGCGCGATGTGATTCGCTTCAACACCTTGGCCACCGAGCTGGCCGAGCGCAACCAAGACCACGAACTCGCGCAACCGTTGAGTGGCTTTTTGTTCTCGCACAAATTCAGCGATGCCTTCCGTGATTGGTATTTGTTACCCATGCTGGGTTGCATCTGGAGCTGCCCAACCGACCAAATGCTGAAGTTTCCAGTGGCGACCATGATTCGGTTTTGTCACAACCATGGGTTGATTCAAGTGAACAACCGCCCGCAGTGGTACACCGTGGCAGGTGGTGCGCGTCACTACGTTGAGAAAATTTTGGCGGGCATTGCCGACAAGCGTTTGAACACGCCCGTGCTGCGCGTTGAGCGCGATGCGCACAGCGTGACGCTGCAAACCCAACACGGCGTTGAACGCTTTGACAAAGTAATTTTGGCCAGCCATGCCGACCAATCCCTGCACATGTTGGCCGAACCGACAGCGCAAGAACTTGCCACACTCAGCGCCATTCGTTACCACCCGAACCGTGCGGTGTTGCACACCGACACCTCGGTGATGCCCAAGAAAAAACTCGCATGGGCAGCATGGAACTACGAACGCGCCGCCCACGACAGCACCGAGTCCACACGCGTGTGTTTGCACTATTGGCTCAATTTGTTGCAGCCTTTGCCTTTCAGCCAAGATGTGATCGTGTCGCTGAATCCGGTGCGCGACATCGACCCTGCCCATGTGATCGGAGAGTACGAATACGCGCACCCCGTGTTTGACTTGCCCGCCATTCAAGCCCAAGCGCAAATGCCCCAGCTGCAAGGCCAGCAACACACCTGGTTTGCAGGCGCGTGGATGGGCTACGGCTTCCATGAAGATGGTTTCAAAGCGGGGCGCGATGCCGCACAGCATTTGTTGGCCACATTGAACGCATGAGCCACGCCACGCCCATAGCCCATCCACCCAAAGCCTTGATCGGTTTTGGTCAGGTGCGCCACACGCGCTTGCGCCCCAAGCGCCATGCCTTTGCCTACAACACCTTCTTTTTGATGCTGCCCATGCGCAGCTTGAAGACGTCGGCCGACAGCCCCTTGCCCATCAACCGCGCTGGGGCCATCAGCTTTCACGATGTAGACCATGGCGATGGCCGCCCTGCCGAACAAGGCGGCGCGTTGGCATGGCTTGATGAGCTGCTGCACAACGAAGGCATCCACGATGCCAAGGGCGAGGTGTGGCTGCACTGCTATCCACGTGTGTTGGGCTACACCTTCAAGCCTGTGAGCTTTTGGTATTGCCACGCACCCGATAACAGCTTGCGCGCCATCGTCGTGGAAGTGAACAACACCTTTGGCGAGCGTCACTGCTACTTGCTTGACCGCCCACGTTATGGCGTAGCGCTGCATGCGAGCAAGGTGTTCCATGTCTCACCGTTTTGCCAGGTGCTTGGCGAATACCGTTTTCGTTTCATGCGCACCGCCCACCGCACCATTGCCTGCGTGGACCACGACAACGCGGATGGCCCCTTGATCAAAACCAGCGTGAGCGGTGAGCTCGCACCCATTACCGCAACCACTCTGCAACACGCGTTGTGGCGCTACCCACTCATGACCCTGATGGTCATGGCGCGCATCCATTGGCAAGCGCTCAAGCTTTGGCTCAAGCGCGTGCCGTTTTTCACCAAACCCCCACCCCCACAAACTTTTGTGACCCGTTGACGTAGAGAAGAGCACTGCCATGAACACCACCACGACCTCGGCCCCCGTTACCACCACCCCATCCACAGACATGCCGGCTGCTGCACGCCGTGTCTTGACCCTGCTGCAACGGCTGCAACACGGCACACTCCATGTGCAGTGGCCCGATGGTCGCGTTGAGCAATTTGGAGAAGTCGCCGCCAATGGGCAAGGGCTCAATGCCACCTTGCATTTGCACAGCTGGGCGCCGCTGACACAAGCCCTGAAGTCGGGCGACATTGGCTTTGCCGAAAGCTACATTGCGGGCGAGTGGACCACCAACAACTTGGCCGACTTGCTGCAGCTCTTGGTGGCCAACCGCCGCGACATGGAAGAGGTGATTTACGGCCACTGGCTTGGCCGTTTGTTCTACCGCGTTCGCCACCTGCTGCATCGCAACACCCGAAGCAACAGCAAGAAAAACATCCACGCCCATTACGACTTGGGCAATGCGTTTTACGAGTTGTGGTTAGACCCCACCATGAACTACTCGTCCGCTTGGTTTGACGATGACCGCAGCCAACCGATGGCCGATGCACAAACCGCCAAAGTGCGACGTGCCCTGCGCATGGTGGACGCCAAAGCGGGTGACCGCATTCTTGAAATCGGCTGCGGCTGGGGTGCACTGGCCGAACTCGGTGGCACAGAATTTGGCGCACACATGAGCGGCGTCACCCTGAGCCACGAACAACTGGCCTTTGCCAACCAACGCATGCAAAAGCTCGGTTTGAGCCACACCAGCAACCTGCGCTTGCAAGACTACCGCGACATTGACGATGGGCCGTATGACGCCATCTGCTCCATCGAAATGCTCGAGGCTGTGGGACAAGAGTATTGGCCCACGTATTTCGAGAGCGTGGCGCGTTTGCTCAAATCGGGCGGGAAGGCCTGTGTGCAAACCATCGTCATCGACGACAGCTTGTTTGACCGCTACGTCAAAAGCACCGACTTCATTCAGCAATACATTTTCCCCGGCGGTTGTTTGCCATGCCCGCGCGAGTTCCGAGCACAGGCCGAACGCGCCGGTCTGAAGGTGGTGGACGAATTGGCTTTTGGCTTGGACTACGCCGAAACCTTGCGCCGCTGGCGTCATCAGTTCATGGCCGACAGAGCGCAGGTGTTGCAACTCGGCTTTGACGAGCGCTTCATTCGCATTTGGGAGTTTTACCTCGCCTATTGCGAAGCCGCGTTTGAACAACACAACACCGACGTGATTCAATACACCTTGGTCAAACCCTGAGCTGTTGCCCACCGCCTATGTCCTTGTTTTTCAAACCCCTGAACACGCCCATCACCGATTGGCAAGGTCGCAGTGTGTGGCTCATTGGTGCGTCCAGCGGCATTGGCTTGGCAACGGCCAAAGCCTTGCATGCCGCAGGCGCTCGCGTGGTGGTGTCAGCACGCAAGGCCGAACTGCTCCAAACGTTTGTCGATGCACACCCAGGCGCACAAGCCGTGGTGTTGGATGTGGGCGATGCAGCCGCCATCACCGCAGCCGCCAGATACGTGCAAGCACAACAAGGCTTGGATGTGGTCATGTATTGCGCCGGCTACTACTTGGCGCAGCGTGCCACCTCGTATGCACAGCCCGAGATGTTGCGTCATCTGGATGTCAACTACACCGGCGCATTGCGCGTGCTTGATGCAGTGCTGCCCGAGTTGTTGCCGCAACAGCATGGCCACATCAGCTTGATCTCCAGTGTGGCGGGCTTTCGAGGTTTGCCACAAAGCTTGGCTTACGGCCCAACCAAAGCGGCACTCATCAACTTGGCAGAAGCGCTGTATTACGACTTGTCTTCACACGGCATTGGCGTGAGCGTGATCAACCCTGGCTTTGTAGAAACGCCGCTGGTGGCAGGCAATGACTTTCCGATGCCCGCACTCATCACACCTGAGCAAGCCGCACATGAAATTTTGAAGGGATGGCGCAAGGGTGAATTTCACATTCACTTTCCCAAACGCTTCACACGTGTGTTGCTGCTCTTGCGCTTGCTACCCTACCGCTGGTACTTTGGGCTGCTGCGCCGAGGCACAGGTTTGTGATGCACCCCACCATGGCTCACGCACCGACCCCCGAAGACGCACTGCGCGCGGTGGTGCAGTTTTACGAGCAGCTGCAACCCACCGATGTGTCGCGCATTGCCCATCTGTACACAGCAGACGCGCAATTCAAAGACCCGTTCAACGACGTGCAAGGCACGGCAGCGATTGAGGGCATCTTCACCCACATGTTTGACGCGCTCGAAGCACCGCGCTTTGTCATCAGCCAACAAGTGCTACAGGGCACGCAAGCGTTTGTGACGTGGGATTTTTTGTTTGCCATGCCGGGTAAGCACGACGGCCACACGCTCACCATTCGCGGCGCCACACATTTTGTGTTTCGCGAAGACGCCGGCGTGTGGCGTGTAGCAGTGCACCGCGACTACTGGGATGCAGCTGAAGAGCTTTACGAAAAACTGCCGCTCATTGGCAGCTTGATGCGTTGGCTCAAACAACGCGTCAACCGCTGAACCATCCGCGCAAAGAAAAAGCCCTTCATCGAAGGGCTTGGTTCATTCAACGCGAAGACTTAAGTGGGCAAACTGTCTTTGAAGCTTTGGCGTTGCGACAAGCGCTCGTACAGCGCTGCCAAATTGGGATGCTGCCCGCGCCAATCGATTTGCGGGAAACGGAAATCCAAATAACCCACAGCCACGCCCACCGCAATGTCTGCCAGGCTCAAATGAATGCCCACGCAGTTGCTGCGCTCGGCCAAAGCGCGGTCCATGGCGGCCAAGCTGTCGTCGATTTTTTTCAGTTGGCGATCAATCCACGCTTGGCTGCGTTCACCTTCTTTGCGGCCCGGCCATGTGGCCTCGAGGCGCGCCAAAATCGCAGCGTCAAGCAGGCCATCCGACAAGGCCTCCCAGGTTTTAACTTCTGCACGCTCGCGGCCAGCTGCTGGAATGAGCTTGCCCACAGGCGAAAGGGTGTCGACGTACTCCACGATCACGCGCGAGTCAAACAAAGCCTCGCCGCCTTCCATGACGAGACATGGCACTTTGCCCAAGGGGTTGGCCGCTGAAATTTGGGTCTCTGCCGACCACACGTCCTCGTTGACAAACTGGTAATCCAGTTTTTTCTCGGCCATGACGATGCGCACTTTGCGCACATAAGGGCTGGTGGTTGAACCAATCAGTTTCATGCAATTTCACTCATTTGTTGAGGCTCTATTTTATCTGCCAGCGCGTATACATGCCACTTGAGTGCAGCACCTAAAATTGCAGCATGAGCAATACACACCCCACTTCCCAAGCCATTTCCCAAGTCACGGCCCTTTC
>JACCDQ011662670.1_pt1 | contig 12359 bp, 5 predicted proteins | sample 7446031 | NCBI WGS metagenome assembly JACCDQ01 (sample SAMN15323442, study PRJNA562643) | freshwater metagenome | isolation source: river surface water | place: USA:Blue River Watershed | collected 2017-08-17
ACCTTGACCTCGACTGTGGGCCGAACAAAGACTATCCCGATCAGCAGACTGCGCTGAATGACCTGCGCCGATTCTGCAAAGAACTCAACCTACCCAAGCCCACGCTGGTTAATTCCGGACGTGGTATCCACGTTTACTGGGCGCTGACCGAACCTGTTTCACGTGAAACATGGTTGCCTGTTGCCGAGCGTCTAAAGTCCCTGTGCAAAGAACACAATCTGCTGGCCGATGCCGTAGTGACCGCTGACTCTGCACGTATCCTGCGCGTACCGGGAACACACAACCACAAAGACAACCCACCCAAACCTGTATCTATGGTGGGTACAGAAGCCCCTGCGGTTACGCTGGAGGCGTTCAAATCTATTCTTGGGGAAGACCCATTCAAGGAAGCCCCACGGCTTCATGGCGCTGACCAAAGTGCGGTTGCCGAGGCATTGATGGGTAACTACACCAGCCGCTTCAAGACCATTATGATGAAGACGGCGAATGGTGAAGGCTGCGAACAACTGAAGATCGCGTACACCAAACAGGAAGAAATTGCTGAGCCAGTTTGGAGAGCAGCCCTGTCGGTAGCAGCCTACTGTGTCGATTCCGATGAGGCGGTGCATAAGATATCGTGCAAGCATCCGGACTACTCATACGATGAGACTATCAAGAAAGTAAATCTGATTAAGGGGCCGTATCGCTGCATGCGGTTCGACGAGATCAACGAAGGCGTATGCCCTAAGTGTCCGCACTGGGCTGGCGTCAAGAAGAATCCGAAGCAGTCCCCGATATCGCTAGGCCGTGAGGTGGTGGAAGCTACCGAGCAGGACAACATCGTTGAGGTTCAAGCCGAGTTCATCGAGGAAACTGTAGCCGAGGATGGCACAGTAACCGAGGTTCCGTATCAGATTCCAACCTACCCGAAGCCTTACTTCCGTGGGGCTAACGGCGGTATATACAAACGTGTAAACACCGAGGAAGGGTTCATCGACGCACTGCTGCACCACCACGACTTCTACATTGTGAAGCGGGTGCGTGACCCCGAATATGGTGAGAGCGTAGTCGCTCGGCTACACCTGCCGCATGACGGCGTTCGTGAATTTACATTGCCTCTGGCAGCCATAGCATCCAAGGACGAGTTCAAACGGATTATGGCTACCAACGGCATCGTGCTGATGAAACCGGATGAGATGATGGGATACGTTACTAGCTGGGTTAATGAGCTACAGATGCGTACTGTGGCGGAAGAAGCGCGTCGTCAGTTTGGCTGGACGCATGAGATGGGTTCGTTCGTACTGGGCGACCGTGAATACTTTGCTGACCGGGATGTGCATAACCCTGTGTCTGCCGCTACCCGCGACCTGTACCCGCACCTGACCAAGAAGGGTACGCTGAAAGGTTGGAAGAAGACCATGGAGTTCTACAACCGTGAGGGCTTCGAGGCTTATCAGTTCATGGTGGGTATCGGTTTCGGCTCAGTGCTGATGGAGTTGACCCCGATCAACGGCGTTCAATATCACTTCCACAGTAAGGACAGCGGCCTTGGCAAGACTACCGCCATGATCGCCATGATGAGCATATGGGGTGATGGTGAGAAGCTGCTGTCGAAGCAGCGCGACACGCACAACTCGAAGATGAACCGCGCCGAGGTGCTGAAGAATCTACCTCTGGCTCTGGACGAACTGACCAATGGTTCGCCTATGGAGTGTAGCGATACTTCCTACGAAATCAGCAGTGGTCAACAACGGAATCGGCTTAGTTCGCGTGGTAACAACGAGCGCTATCGCGGAATTCCATGGAAGCTAATCGTACCGAGTACGGGTAACACCGGCCTTATCGAGCGTATCAGCCTGTATAAATCTATGCCACGTGCCGAAGCCATGCGTATTTATGAGCACCGTGCCAGCAAGATCATCTTCAAGACCAAGGCCGAGACTGATGAGTTTAGTCGTGCGCTCAAGGAACACTACGGTCATGCCGGCCCGATGTTCGTCCAGTACGTACTGAACAACAAAGAGAAGGTTCAGAAGATGATCGAGGAAATCCAGCGCCGTATTGACGTGGCTGCTGGCCTGACCGCTGAACACCGCTTCTGGTCAGTGCTGTTTGCATGCACCCTGACTGGTCTGATTATCGCCAACAAGCTGGGTCTGCTGGGTTACGACACCAAGAACCTGTATCACTGGGCTATCGCTGACCTGCGTAAGTCTATGGAACGAACCCTTGAACTGGCTGACGATCCTGCTGCTACTGTTGGTGAGTACGTGTCTGAGAACATCAACAACATCCTGCGTATCAATAGCCAAGTCGATCTGCGTAAGGATATCGGTGGTGTGGAACAGGCGGTTATTCCTGACTCTGTGGCGCTGCGAGGACAGCAGCTTATTGGCCGGTACGAGTACGATATCAAGCGCGTCTACCTGTCGGTCAAGCCGTTCCGTGCGTGGTGCGTCAAGCACCAGATCAACTATGCCGCAACCGTTGATAGCCTAAAGAACAGCCACAATGCCGAGACCCGTAAGATTCGTCTGGGTCGTGGCACACACATGAACATCATGCCGGTTAGCTGTCTGATTATCGAGGCGGATATTGATGAGGTAGTAGGAGATGTAAATGCCTGACCACGTTAGTAACATCATCACCGTAAAAGGTGTGGACTACGAGATCGACTGGGACTCAATCAAGGTAGGCGACTCGTTCTTTATACCCTGCGTAGATACCCCCGGATTGAACCGAGCCATGTCCCACAAAGCCAAGCAGCTTCGGTGGGAAATAACCTTCGATATCAGGGACGAAGCAGGTAAGTGGGGGGTGCGCTACTGGCGGCTGGTGTGATACAGTTTCGCCTGTATAGCCTCCCCGCTGTACGTTCTCCTAGTCCTTCAAACGACTATTAGCCCCCGCCCAGTGCGGGGGTTCTTTTTAGTCGAATAGATCTGAACCATTGTCGTACTCGGAGATATTAGCCATCAACTCATTACGCATGTTCTTACTGAGTGTGATGCCATGGTACATGGTGGCAGAAGTTTTCTTGTGCTGCGCCATCGAGTTCTTAATTGTATCGCCAGTGATAGCTGCGCCCGGGTGCTTAGCACTGAACTTCATCATCTTGGACAGCGTATCCTGTGCGCCTGTCACGTCACCCTCGCGTAGCGAGATATAGTACTGACGTAGCAGCTTGGTACGTTCTTCGTTGGCACTGCGATCAATCTTCTTAACGGCCGCATTGCGCTCTAGCTGCTGGATGTATTCTGCAGGTGCAAAGCCAAGACCCTGAGCAAAGGTATTCCATGGGCCGACTTCGCCGGTTACAGGATCACCACGCAGCGTCTGGGTGCCTTCGGTAGCGTAGCGGATAGCCTTGAGGCCATTACCGATAGCTGATGGCAGGATTTGTTCCACGCCACGCTGCACTTCACCTTCACCGATTAGGCTCAGGCCACGCTCGACACGGCTGGCTACACCAAACACCGGGCCACCCATGGTTTCCATAAGCGACTGGATAGCTGTTTGATCCTTGTTGTAGGACTGGTCGCGGAAGATCAGATCAGACAGACCGACACGCCCTGCGATCTCAAGACCGGTAACTGCGTTGACTGGCCCCTTGTAGGCAACCTCACCCATCCACTTGCGGGTAGCAGTCTCGAAGTCGTCTTCGTCCTCGTCACGGAACATGTTGAAGATCATTGCGGCTACGCCAAACAACGGCACGCCCTTGACCCCAGCGATCAGTGCAGACGACCCGTAGATACCGGCGATCTGCTTCATGGCTTGCTTGCGTACTTCCGGATCAGCCGACTTCAGTGCTTCCTTGGCGGTCTTGAACATCATGTAGTACATCGACACGCCGTAGCGTTTGAACATGAACATCACCTTGCCGAGCGCGTTCTGAGCCAGACGCGGTGCAGCGGCAGCGGCTACGCCACCGTTGGTAAGTTCCGTGTTGAAGATCGCTTCATTGGCAGCCTGTTCCATCTGCTCTTTGGTAGCCGATGTTAGGTCTTTACCCTTACCGACAATCTTTTGCAGTTCCAGTTCGTAGGCTGCGATCAACGACACTTGGCGGTTCATACGTTCGCCGTGGTGGAAGATCAAACCAGATGCAGCGTTTACTTTGGAAAGAAGACTATCAGACTCATCAACGTCAAGTACATCATAGATTTGTGACCGGTTAAGTTGACCCTGCTTACCTGAGATATCCGACAGCACCTTCAGGTGCTTCAGTTGTGGGTGAGCATCGAAATCGTAGTTGTCCAGCGACCAGAAGGCTTTGACCTTACGCTTGGTTTCGCCGGATTCGGTAGGTACATAGGTCTCCAGCATGCGCTTGGTGCCGCTATTCGTGAAGATCTTAGCAGCGCGACCCAGTGCCTTAGCGGTCTCGGAGTAGCCATACTTACCACCCAGATACGGCATAACCACCAGCGGAACCTGCGACAAGTTGACCAGTGCCGACGATACGTTAAAGCCCAGCGTCATGTTGAAACCGATAGAGGTAGCAACCTTCGACCAATACGGCACCTGTGGGGACATGGCAAACTCAATACGCTTCTCGAGTTCGTCCCAGAAATCAACACGGGTCTGGTCACGGTTCTGCTTAACGTACTCTTTAATCTCGTCGCGGAGGTTAGCAAGCTTGGCACCGTATTCCAGATTAGACAGCTGGCGAGAGATGCTGTGCGCCTTCATCTTGAACGCACGGGTTGCATCTACATCAAAGCCGAGGGTGCCTTTACGAGCACGGAACGCTTGGGCAAACGAGGACTCCGGCAGGGTATCCAGATAGATACGCATGATCTGCTCTATGGTGTCGGTATCGACCCCGTTGGTTTCCATCGTCTTGATGATCGAGCTGGCGAACGAGGTAGGCGGTGCGCCCTTAAATGCACGTAGGTTCAGACGGGCAAGCTTCTCGATGCTATCGGTCTGCACGCCCTTGGTTTCTTTCAGTTCGGCAATAGCCAGATCACGCTCACGGGCAGACTCAAATGCCTCGATGTATGGCTCGGTAGTCCGGGTGCGCTCATTGAACGCGTTGTAAGACAGCCAGTATTTGCCAGTACGGGTCAATGGGAAGTACGGCTCCAGCCCGCCACGGTCGGCCAGCTTACGGAGAATCTCACCCTTAACGGTTTCGGCAATGGTCTTGTCGGACAACGACGTGTCGATACGGCTGCTGATGATGCCAAGAATCTCGTCGTACATCTTGCGGTAAGTATTCCGCATCATCTTGTACATAGCCTGACCCTCTGGGCCGATGGCTTTCCAGTCGGCTTGCAGGGCATCCCATTGAGCCTGCTGCTCTTTGGTCTTGTAGTCGGTGCGTGGCTTGCTTGGATCAACCTGATCCAGTGTACTGTTGTAGACGGTGTTGTTGAATGCCTTTTTGACTGCTTCAGTCTGCTTAGCTTCCCAGCGCGATACGTCCATGATGCTGTTGTGCAGCGAGTCGTTACGACGGCTTTCGGCAGCGGACTTCTCGTTCACCAGCTTATCTACTTCTGGTGCCATAGGGATGTATTTCTTAGCAACATCTACCAGCGCGTTCAACGGCAGGGCAGCTCGAATCGCTTCCTTAACTTTCTGTGGCACCGTACCGGTGAAGAACTCGTGGTACGCATTTACGTTCGGGTTGTTCGGCAGGATGCTACGGTTCTTGACGATGCTATCTACCCACTCGCCACCCTTACCGAACAGAGACTTCATGTACAGCGAGCCAGCGTCACGGGTATCCGGCGACGGCGACAGGATTGCGGAGATTAGTTCATCGGTCTTATCAAACGACGTCAGGCCAGTAGGCTGCATGCCAATCATGCGGCGAACGAAGTTCTGGATCGTGTTGCTGAAGCGCTGCCATGCAGTGATAGGCTCGCCCTTCGGATTGATCGCTTGCAGTTTGGCTTGGAACTCAGGGTTACTGAAAGCCTCTGCAACGAATTCATCCAGCGACGTAGCACCATAGGTAGTATCCAAGGATGCCTTAACCTCATCGAACAGCTTCTGAAGCTGCTTAGTAACCACATGGTTCTCGTTGTCGATGACGTGCGAAGTGGCAGCATGCACTGCCTCGTGGATCACGGTATGGCTGCTAACCCCAGCTTTGGAGTCCAGCTTGATTGTGTTGGTCGTCGGGTCGAACAGGCCGGCCACAGGCTTACCTGCCTCATCCTTGAGGTTAGATACGACCTCTACTTTGGTATTAGTTACGGCAGCTACTAGCTGCTTGGCAATACGACCAGCTACCCCATCAAGGGATTCGGCCATGCTAGACAGTGCGCCCTTCAGGTCGCCTGCCTTGAGTTGTTTCTGAACGTCAGGGGCTACGTCAGGTGCCAGAGCTATAGCACCTTCCAGCTTCTTGGCTTTCTTAGCAGCCAGCATCTCAGCCAGTGTCGGCCCTGCCGACGGCTTAGCGATTAGCTTGTCCAGATCCTGCTGCCACTCGTTTAGAGCGACCTTCTGTTCTTTGGCCTGACGTTCTTCCTTGGTTTCGGCTACTGCAGGCTGTGGTGCTCTTTCTCGTCTTGCAGGTTCCACAGCACCCCGCTTAGTAGTTCCCAGTCCAGCGGGCTTAGGTGCTTCAACTCGGGCGGCACTAGGAGCAGCGGCTCGTCGTTCTCCGCGCTCTGCCACAACACTTTCAGTGCTAGTTCTAATTCCTGCGGGCTTAACTCCTGCGACTGCACTTGGTGTCTCCTTAATAGCTTTTGCTTTAGGTGGCAGGGCTTCTTTGAGCACACCACCACGAGGGCCAAACATCTCACCTTGCACACGGAAGATATCCGAGTTGATGAAGTTCTTCACCGCCTGACGGACAGGGGCTTTGATGTTCGGATTCAAGGAAAACTCTAACAGATCTGCGCGAGCCTGAGTGCGTTGATCTGGGTCAACAAGCGACATACCTTCAAGACGAGTGCGGATCGGTGCCTTGGGTGTTACGCCCAGCTGATCGAAGAAGTCTTTATTGATAGTCTCAGTCGGTGCAATCTCAGGTACAACTTCAGCCGCTGCGCGTTCTGCAGCGCGAACTTCGCTAGGCTTGGCCTTGGCTACACCAGTCAACGGCAGCTGCCCCATAGGGGTAGGCTTTTGAACCTTCTCTGGGATCAGGGCTTCCAGCTCAGCGGTTTGCGCCATGCGATCTACAGGTGCAGCTTCTGCCTGTGCGACTTCCGGCTGTGCCAGCTTAACGTCAATAGCGCGATCAATCAGACGACGCTCGTCCTCGGTGAACTTGGCACCCGGCTCATAGCCCAGCGAGATCAGCTCTTTGTCGAAGGCTTTAGGAATGTTAATTGTGTCGGACTCGATGACACGCTGCAATGCGTCAATACGTGGCTTAACTACAGCAGCTTGCTCAGTCTGAGCTACACGGGCATCGGTTTCGGCAATGTCAGATTCGAGTTGTAGCTTGGCACGCTCGAGATCCTTCTCGGCGGCAGTCAGTTCTTCTTGGGCGTAGAGTTCTTCGATCTGCTGGTCAACAGTGCGGCCAGTGGTCAGATCAAGTTCGCCTTGCGCTTCAGGGGCAACAGTAGGCTCAGCAGATTCAGGAGCTACAACGCCGGGTTCGGTTGGGGTAGGGGCAGCTTCTGCAGCCGGTGCCGCTTCAGGGGTAAACAACTCACCCTGTGCCAGTGGGCCTTCAGGGGTTACGCCCGGGGTATAACGCTCTTGCGCTACACGTTGTTCTTCGGCAGCTTGTTGTTCAGCAGCAACTTGTTGTTTACGAGCAATACCTTTAGCGCGACGACCCAGAGCCAGATCGGTTAGACCTTGCACCAGACCACCGACACCTGTGCCGTAGCCGAACGCTTCGCCGGAACCAGTAAATACACCAGCCTCGGGGTTGTATAGACCCTTCTCGACTAGGTTCTGCGCCACGGTAGACGCCATTTCTTGCAAGCCTTCTGCACCGCCGGTAGCAGCGGCACGCTTCAGCTTACTCATGATGCCTTGAGCCAACGGCTTGCCAAGGCTCTCTACGAACTTGAATACCGGGAAGATTTCGGTAGCACCGATTGCGGCACCTAGAGCTGTAGCACCAGCACGTTCACCTTCACCAGCGCCGCCAGCTTCGGCACGAGTACGAGCTTCACCAGCACCCGCAGCCATACCAAGACCACCAGCGGCGACACGGCCGGCAGTACCTAATGGGCCGAGTGCAAAGAACGGAACCGTAGAACCAAGGGCTTCACCCAGCTTGCGGCTGGTTGCTTCTTCGTAACCCTTCTCAGCAGAGAACGGCTCTTGAAAATCCTTACCGACCTTTGCCAGAGTCTCACGTGCGCCCTTCTCAATACGCTCCGGAAGAAGCGAACTGATACCAGTTCCTGCGGATTCCAACAAACCAATCGCGCCCGAGGGAATTCCCTTAGCCAGCTCTTTTGCATGACCAAGCACGGTTGTTTCTGGTTCTTCTGGGGTTACAGGCAGCTCAGGTAAATACTTCTTCTGCGTCCCCATCTGGGACTGAATCTGCGAAATTACCTGTTCACGAGTAGCACCCTCCGGGCCTTCGATTTGGTAGAGCTTACCGTCCGGCCCGGTGATTTGATAGAGCGCCATACTATCCTCGCGTTAGTTATTGTCCTACTTGCTGTACTTGTCCCCAACCGGCAGTGCTAGGCTGGCCACTGCGCCCACCGGATGCGATACCACTATACCCGAGTCTTTCTTCCAATGCAGCAGCTTGACGATCAAACGGCCCCATAGCGATCTCAAGATCTTGGTTGAGTTGCGAACGCATTTGCTGGAACGCTGCCTTCTGAGCCTTATCCATCTTGGCTGGATCCATCTGTGCAAGCATACCGTATTGTGGATATTGCTCCAGCACCTTCATGCGTGCGGTTTCACGGTACTTGTTGACATTAGCCAGTGCACCTTGCAAGCGTTGGAAGTTTTGACCCTCGCGCATAGCCGCAGCGGTTTCACGTTGGGCAGCTGCGTTCATAGCAGACACGGCAGCCTGAACATCAGCATTACGCATTGCAGCGCCGGACGCCAGCGACTGCTGGAAGTCCTTGGACATGATGTCTTCCTTCTTCTGCCCTGCACCGTAAGCTTCTTTCTTGATCTCTTGCGTCTTACCGATCAGATCTTCAAAAGCCTTGTTGCGCTGTGCTGTAGCTTCGCGCTGCTGACGATACTGCTCGTCTTCTGCACGGCTTAGTTCACGGGTCATACCAGCACCGATACCACCTGCCCAGCTTTGATTAGCGCCGCCGGCTAGCATACGTGCAAAGCTTTCGCGTCCCATACGTTCTGGGTCAAACCGAGTCTTGTCGATTTCTTCCAGCGACGCGATACCGGCACGGCGTTTAGCTTCGTCTTCAGGCGAGAAACCAATAAACTCCAGCGCGCGAGTACGCTCAGCTTCAGCAGCCTTGGTGCGTTCCTCTGGGGAAGTTAGACTTTGCTTTACCGCACCTTGCAGTAATGAGTTTAGGCCGCCACCACCGGGAACCCCACCACCAGCCGGAGCCATAGGAGCAGCGGGACGAGCCGGAGCCGCACTCGGTGCAGCAGGAGCAGCAGATACAGGAGCGCCTTGGGGTGTAGGAGCTGCAGCAGGGCGAGCCGGAGCCGCGCCTTCTTGACCCTTCATGCTCTCTTTCATAGCGCGGTAGCGCTCAAGAGCAATCGCTTCTTCGGAGGTGCCACCCAAGGCATTAGCCAGTCGGGTGCCAATACCGGCCGTCAGGCCAGTATTTTCGGGGTCAAAGCCATATTTCTCTTTGAACTTCTCACGTTCGGTTTCAAGTCGATCTTGCTGATGGTAAGGATCAGCTTGGTTGTAACCACCTTCAGCAAACGCCACGATGCCACCAGCCGCCATAGCTTTAGGTTCGGCAGCGTTAGGTGCAGGCATACCAGCCAGACCAGCAGGTTGTGCAGTAGCCGATTGACCCATACGCTGTACTAGCTGCTGCATACCTTGGTCTTGCTTAGCTTTTTGAGCCTGCAGGCGTTCGGTTTGTTGTTGCTGTAGTTCTTGCTTGGTGTTATCAAGCACGTCTTTTTCGACCTGTTCAGCCACGGTTCCCGGTTGCCCACCTTGCTTAGCCATCTGCAGCTGCATCTGCTGCTTGGCCTTTTGCTGCATGGACTTGATCTTCTGCAGTGCAATCAGATCGAAGATGTCTTGGGTCATCTGGTACTTCTGTTGCAGTGCTTGTGGATTGCCTTGATACGCTTGTACGCGGGCATCTACATCTTGAATTCCGGTTTCACCGATCATGATTTATTCCTTAAGCTGTCTTTGTGCCGCCAAACAAGCTGTTGTACAGCGACATAATGCCAGACGACGAACCCAAAATCTGCGACAGGGTGCTAGGCTGGTTATAGGTTGTGGACTGTGCCGCAACCGGTAGACCTTGGAGAAGCGACTGCATGTACTGAACTTGTTTGTACGGGTAGTCACGAGCTTCTTGGAACTGCGTGTAGTCCGCAGTAGTGCCTTGCTGTTCGATATCACGTTGTGTTGCGCCGGCAGTGCCTTGGGCACCGAGTGCGGCTAGGCCGTAGTTACGCGCAGATTCAGCGGCACCTTTCTGTAAGTTTTGCTCAGCCAAGAACTGCTGTGCGCCTACGTCATAAGCTTTCTGATACCCTTGGCCTGTGATGTTTGCCAGATTCTGTAGCAGGTTGCGTTGATTCTCAGACTCCATCAGCGCTTGGCGTGAGCCACCGTAAGCCCCTGCGCGAGTAGCTGCAGTGCGATTTTTAAGATTTTCAATCTCAGACTGGCGGCGTGCTTCTTCGATCTGCGGGTTAAGGGCAGTTTGAACATAAGGGTTTATGTACTTCTGAGCTACACCAGTATCGGTATAAGAACCGGGGGTATATGTTGATTGTGCAGTAGTCGGGATAGCTAAGTTTGCTAGCCCCTGCCATGTCTGTTCTTGAAGTGCCGATGGGCCAGCGGTCAACTGACCGGTATATGCCTGATATGGCATCGAAGCCAACGCCTGACCACGACCGAGCATCTCGGTGACATAAGGGCCAGCCCAGTTAGAAAGCGACGATTCCGTACCAGCAACGGTTCCGGTAATGTTGCCCGTGGTGCCTGTACCGCCAGTGGTACCAGTCGATGTAGTTGTCAGTGCGTCAGCCATGTCTTACCCCGGCATATACTTATTTGGGTTGATCTGTTTGCCCTGCTTGGTAGTACCAGTGCGGGCTTTGCGAACCTTGTCCATCATTCCGTACAGGCGGTCTGCACCTGCTTCGGAGTTACCATTACCAAGATGACTTACCACGTCGGCAGGAATAACAAACTCGCCGTGGCTCAATTTCGCAGGTTGCTGATTTGCAATCGTTGCAGGGATTTTATCAGCCATTCCATCAGTTGCGCCAGCTAAATAGCGACCTTTTGCGAGTGTAGCAATACCACCAGCAGCATATTCCGAGCGACGTGCTTTATTTCGTTCTGCTGCGGCAGCGGCTTCAGCTTTAACTGACTCTTGTGCAGCGGCGACACCTGACGGTGCGGTGAACTGTGTTTGAGTGAAGTATTCTTGGCCTCGGCTACCCGGACGACGGTTTGGATCATAAGTGCCCGGCACTTGCTCACGAGTTGCCGTATACGTTGGAATACCGCCTTGGTACCCTACGGGTGTCTGTTTGGTGTTGCCCAGACCGCTAAGCCCCATACCAACACCGCCTGCCAGCGCTAGCAATTTAGTAACATCAACTTTACCAGTGCTCGGACTCATTGCCGAGTTCACTAGCTTAGTAGCTGTAGAGCCGCCAAGAGTGCTTACTAGGTTGCTAAGCCAACCAGACGTATCAAACGACGTACCAAACGCACCTTGCATGGCTTCTATGCCCGGGGTCATGGCAAGCTTATTGACCACACCGGTGTCGTAGTTGGTGCTAGAAGCATCTGCACCTGAGTAAACAACCTCACCAGTTTTAGGGTCAACCCAGCCTTTATTGAAGTCCCACACTAACCCATTATTCGCGGGAGTATCGACCTGTGTAACGGTGCCATCATCCGGCAGCGGAGTTGTAGTAGGTTCGCTTGAGCTGCTACCAAATAAATCGTCTATCCATCCCATGTTTTACCCCTTAACCCGAATTGCCCTTCAGGATATTAAGCAGGTCATCGACGTTACCGCTGCCACCGACCTCTATGTCATTACTAATCATACCACCTTCAGCAAACTTAAACTGCTGCTGTTGGCCTCCTAGTGCACCCAATCCGGCCATGCCGGGTTGAGCTTGTGGCGACTGCCCAAATACATTAACAGCGCCGTATGGCGACGGGAACAACCCAGCCTGTTGAGGTGTTGCAAAGATGCTGCTCCAGTCGTAGATGTTCTTGATCTCTGTAAGCGGAGCCTGCTGCACCGTAACTTGCTGCCCACCCG
>JACCDQ010053605.1_pt1 | contig 12357 bp, 12 predicted proteins | sample 7446031 | NCBI WGS metagenome assembly JACCDQ01 (sample SAMN15323442, study PRJNA562643) | freshwater metagenome | isolation source: river surface water | place: USA:Blue River Watershed | collected 2017-08-17
AGATCGGCCATGTGCAGGTGCGCGGCCCCAACGTCTTCGCCGGCTACTGGCGCATGCACGAAAAGACCGCAGCAGAGTTCACCGGCGAGGGCTGGTTCAAGACCGGCGACGTCGGCAAGGTGGAGGCCGACGGCTGGTGCACCATCGTCGGCCGCAGCAAGGACCTGATCATCAGCGGCGGCTACAACGTCTACCCGGCCGAGATCGAGGGCTACCTCAACGACATGGCCGGCGTGGCCGAATCGGCGGTGATCGGCGTGCCGCACCCCGACTTCGGCGAGGGCGTGGTGGCCGTCATCGTGCCCAAGCCGGGCGCGGCGCTGGATGCCGATGCGCTGGTGGCGACGCTGAAGTCGCAGATCGCCAACTACAAGGTCCCCAAGCGCGCCTTCGTCGTCGCCGACCTGCCGCGCAACGCGATGGGCAAGGTGCAGAAGAACCTGCTGCGCGAACAGCACCAGGGGCTGTTCGCGGCCTGAGCCCTGCGTCGGCCCGTCAGGCCTTCGGGGGTGCCTTCGGGGCCGGGTCGCCCTGCTTGAACAGCGCCATGGCCGTGCCGATCAGGCCGGCGACCTCGCCCATGTGGCCGGGCACGATCATGGTGTTGTTGGTCTTGGCGAGCTGGCCATAGGCGTCGACCGCCTTCTCGGCGACCTTGAGCTGCACGGCCTGCGCGCCGCCGGGTTGCTCGATGGCGGCGGCGATCTTGCGGATCGCCTCGGCGGTGGCCTCGGCCACGGCGCTGATCGCGGCGGCCTCGCCGAGCGCCTTGTTGATCTCGGCCTGCTTCTCGCCTTCGGAGCGGGCGATGAAGGCCTCGCGCTGGCCGGTGGCGATGTTGATCTGCTCCTGGCGACGGCCTTCGGAGGCCGCGATCAGCGCGCGCTTCTCGCGCTCGGCGGTGATCTGGGCCTGCATCGAGCGCAGGATCTCGGCCGGCGGCGTCAGGTCCTTGATCTCGTAGCGCAGCACCTTGACGCCCCAGTTCAGCGCCGCCTCGTCCAGCGCCGCGACGACCGCCGCGTTGATCAGCTCGCGCTCCTCGAAGGTCTTGTCCAGCTCCATCTTGCCGATCACGCTGCGCAGCGTCGTCTGCGCCAGCTGGGTGATGGCCATGACGTAGTTGCTGCTGCCGTAGCTGGCGAGCTTGGCGTCGGTGACCTGGAAATAGATGATCCCGTCGACCTGCAGCTGGGTGTTGTCGCGCGTGATGCAGACCTGGCTGGGGACATCCAGCGGAATCTCCTTGAGCGAGTGCGCGTAGGCCACCCGGTCGACGAAGGGGATGACGAAGTTCAGGCCCGGCGTGAGCGTGGCGTGGTAGCGGCCGAGCCGCTCGACCACGATGGCGTGCTGCTGCGGCACGACCTTGATGGTGCGCACCACGAAGATGGCGGCGATGACCAGCAGGACGAGGGCGATGGTTTCCATGGGCGGATTGATTCCTGTGGTGTTCGGTGGGTGAGCCGCTTCAGCGTCCGACGATGAAGCGGTTGCCGCGCAGCGCGCGGATCGTGTAGAGGCCGGGGCCGGGTGGTGGCTCATTCGATGAGCCATCCCACAGCACCGTCCAGTCGGCGCCCCGATGATGCACCCGGGCGCTGCCGTCGATATCCCAGGCGGCGACGTGCACCGTCTCGCCGATGTCGAGGTTCAGGCCCGGATCGGACGTGGCCTGCGGGCCGGCGGGCGTGCGGCCGCGTCGCCAGGTCCACAGCGCGACCGCGCCGGCACCGACGACGGCGGCCACGACGATCTGGCCCGACAGCCCCAGGCCGGCGTGGGCGCCCAGCGCCCCGGCGGCCAGACCGATCGAGATCATCAGCAGGTAGAAGGTGCCGGTGGCCAGTTCGGCCGCCACGGCCAGCGCGGCGGCAATCCACCAGAGGTGGGCGGGTTCCATCGTGGGGGGTCTCCTCAGTTTTCCCAGGCTCCGGATCGGGGCCGTTCACGCGCGGCACGTTCCTGTGCGAACAGCTCCTCGAGCTGCGAACTGCCTTGCTTGGCCATCGCGATGAGCTGGTCGCGATCGCCGCGATGATGACGGCTTTTCTCCAGCATGCCCTTGTTGAAGCGCCGAAAGCTCGTCGCCAGCTGCCACGCATGGTGGCGTTCGTGGCCCAGCAGCTCCAGCACGCTGCGGCCGCTGGACAGCGCGGCCTCGAAGGTCTCGCGCTCGACGTGCTCGACGCCTCGGGCTCGCAGCTCGTAGAAGTGCTGCACGTTGCGGGCCCGCGCCACCAGCTGCGCCTGCTTGAAATTGGCCTGCACCAGGTCGACGATGCGCAGGCTCTGCTCGACATCGTCGACCGCCACGACGATCACGCGGGCCTCGGCCGCGCCGGCCTTGCGCAGCAGGTCCAGCCGGGTCGCATCGCCATACCAGGTGCGAAACCCGAAGCGCCGCATCACCTCGACCTGCTCGGGGTCGTGGTCCAGCAGCGTGGCCTTGAAGCCGCTGGCGTAGAGCAGCCGTCCGACGATCTGGCCGTAGCGGCCGTAGCCGCAGACGATCACCGGCGCCTCGGCCGGCTCGTCATCGAGCGCCAGCGCGCGGGTGTCGACGCCGCTCGGCCCGGGCGTGGGCAGCCAGCGGTCCAGCGCCACCAGCAGCAGCGGCGAGACCAGCATCGACAGCGCCACCGCGCCCACCAGCAGCGAGGCGGTCGCCGCGTCGAACACGCCGGCACCGGCGGCCTGCTGGAACACCACGAAGGCGAACTCGCCGCCCTGGGCCAGCAGCAGCACCCAGACCGGCCGCTCGCCGCGCGCGATGCCCATGGCGCGCGCCAGCACGATCAGCGCCACCGTCTTGACGATCAGGAAGCCCGCCAGCAGTGCGGCCACCACCCAGGGCCGGTCCAGCAGCACGGCGAAGTCGATGCTCATGCCCACGGCCATGAAGAACAGGCCCAGCAGCAGGCCCTTGAAGGGCTCGACGTCGGTTTCCAGCGCCCGCTTGTATTCGCTCTCGGCCAGCAGCACGCCGCCGAGGAAGGCGCCCAGCGCCATCGACAGGCCGACGGCCTGCATCAGCGCGGCGATGCCCACGACCAGGCCGAGCGAGGCGGCGGTGAAGATCTCCGGCGTGCGGCTGGCGGCGACCCAGCGCAGGCCGTGGCGCAGCAGCAGCCGGCCGCCGAAGACGATCGCCGCGATCACGCCCATGGCTTTCAGCGCTTCCAGCCAGGGATTGCCGCTGGCCGCCTGACCGCTGCCCAGCAGTGGCAGCAGCGCGAGGATCGGAATGGCCGCGACGTCCTGGAACAGCAGGATCGAGAAGGCCGACTGCCCCGCCGGCGCATTGAGCAGGTTGCGCTCCTGCAGCACCTGCAGGGCCACCGCGGTGGACGACAGCGCCAGCCCGAGCGCGCCGACCAGGGCCCAGCGCCACGGCAGTCCCAGCAGCAGCGCCGCGCCGGCCAGCGCCAGGGTGCAGGCGGCCAGCTGCGCGCCACCCCAGCCGAAGATCGGTCGACGCAGGGCCCACAGGCGGCGCGGCTCCAGTTCGAGCCCGACCAGGAACAGCATCAGCACGACGCCGAACTCGGCCACGTGCAGGACGGTCTGCGGGTCACCGATCAGGCCCATGCCCGACGGGCCGATGACGATGCCCGCGATCAGGTAGCCGATGATGGCGCCCAGCCCCAACGCCCGCGCCAGTGGCACGGCGATCACGGCGGCGGCGAAGAAGACCAGGCTGGTCAGCAGCCAGCTGTCGTGACCGTTCATGACAGGGCTCCGATGTCGCGGGCATCGCCGGGGCGGGGGCGATCCTGGTCCGGTGCGACGCAGGTCTCGCAGGCGGGCAGGTCGGCCAGTTCGGGCCAGTCCGGGTAGCTGGCCAGGCGCTGCGCGAACAGCGTGGCATGGGCCGCGATCTGGGCCTCGTCCGCCGCATGCGCGCCGTGCAGCACCAGCGGCGGCAGGAAGCGCAGGCCGCACAGCGCGGCGGTCTGTTCCAGCGGCGGCAGGAAGGCGTCGAAGAAATGGCGGTTGTAGCCGCCGGGGTGATAGGCCTCCTCGCGCGCGCCGGTCGAGCAGGCCAGCCACAGGTCCTTGCCATGCAGCGCGTCGCCGCCGTGGCCATAGGCCCAGCCGAGGGTGAGCACCTCGTCGATCCACAGCTTGAGCAGCGCCGGCGGGGCGTACCACTGGATCGGGTGCAGCCAGACCACCAGGTCGGCGCGCGCCAGGGCGGCCTGTTCGGCGCCGACGTCGACGGCGTAGTCCGGGTAGAGGGCGTACAGGTCACGGACCTCGACGCGCTCGGCCGGCAGTTCGCGGGCGGCCCAGGCGAGGCGACGGTTCACGCGTGAATGGCTCAGGTCCGGATGGGCCAGCAGCACCAGCACGCGGGCGGAGGAGGGCGGTTGGGTTGGCATCACGTCGCTAACATAGCTCAGGATTCGAGGCACGGTGGGCCCGGCGATGCCGAGGCGACGAACAGGAGCGCGACGATGAGCGTCTACGTGGTGGCGAACCCGAAGGGCGGGGTCGGCAAGTCGACCCTGACGACCAACCTGGCGGGCTATCTGGCCCGTCGCGAGGTCGACCGCCCGAGCGCCACGGCGCCTGACGAGGACCGCCCGGCGGTCGTGCTGGCCGATGTCGACCGGCAGGAGTCCGGCGCGCTGTGGCTGTCGCTGCGGCCGCCCGAACTGCCGCGCATCGGCCTGTGGACGACCGACGCCGATGCGCTGGGCAAGCTGCCCAAGGGCGCGCGCCATGCCGTGATCGACACCCCCGCCGGCCTGCAGGGCAAGCGGCTCGATGCGGTGATGAAGGTGGCCGATGCGATCGTGGTGCCGCTGCAGGCCAGCGTGTTCGACATCTACGCCACGCGCGAATTCATCGACGAGCTGCGCCAGCGCCGTCGCCATGCCGAGGTGCCCATCGCGGTGATCGGCAACCGCGTGCGCGAGCACACCCATGCGGCCGAGCAGCTCGAACAGTTCCTGTCGCGCCTGAACGCACAGATCGACGTGCCGGTGCTGGGCCTGCTGCGCGACACGCACAACTACGTCCACCTGGCCGCGCAGGGTTCGAGCCTGTGGGATGTCGCGCCCGGCCGGGTCGCGCGCGATCTCGAGCAGTGGGCGCCGCTGACGGCCTGGGTCGACCGGCACTGATCCCGTCAGGCGCGGGCGGCAATCCCCGCAAAGGGGGAAGACGGCGCAGCGGCGATACCTAAACTGGCAGGCTTGCCGCGACACCGAGACAGCCCCCCATGAAGGTCCTGATGATCGACGACCACCCGCTGATCCTCGCGGCGATGCAGAACGTCGTTCGCGGGCTGGGCGAGCAGGTCCGCGTGGTCGGGGCCGAGACGGTCGACGAGGCCCGCAACCTGCTCCACGGCGCCCACGGTTTCGACCTGGTGCTGCTGGACCTGTTCCTGGGCGCGCATGACGGCTACGACTTCCTGGTCGAGCTGCGTGCGGCGCACCCGCAGCTGCCGGTGGTGGTGGTGTCGGCCTCCGAGGATCCGGCCGACCTGGACCGTTGCATCGACGGCGGCGCGATGGGTTTCGTGCCCAAGCGCGCGACCAACGAGATGCTGTTCGAGGCGCTGCTGCTGGTCATGTCCGGCGGCGTCTTCGTGCCAGAGATGTTCAGCGGCGCCGGCGGTCTGGGGCCGTCGCTGGCGGCATGGCCCGGCACACCGGATCACCCGGCCGGTTCGGGCCTGGAGCCGGTCGGCGCGCCGCTGGCGGGCTTCGATGCGTCATCCCCGGGGGCGCGCATCCTTCGGGCCCGTCCGCCGGCCGCGTCGGCTTCGGCGCTGTCGTCTGCCCTGTCGTCGGCGCTCTCGACGGCCCAGTCATCCGGCTCGCCAACCTTCGACACCGGCATGCCGATGCCGGGCGAGCGCGTCGCCGCGCGCGAATCGCTGATCAGCCCGACCTCGCTGGAAAGCCTGGGCCTGACGCCGCGCCAGTCCGAGGTGCTGGCCCTGTTGCTGGAGGGCAAGCCCAACAAGCTGATCGCCCGCGAACTCGGGCTGTCGGTCGAGACCATCAAGGACCATGTCGCGGCCGTGCTGCGCTGCCTGGGCGTCAGCTCGCGGACCCAGGCGGTCATCGCGGTGCGACACCAGTTCAGTCCGTCGGCGGCGCCTGGCGCCCCCATGCCACCGTCGTCACCGCGCTGAGGACAGGTCGATGCCGATGAACACCCCCGCGCCGGCCTCGGCGCCCTCTTGCCCGCCGGCCGTCCCGCCCGAACAGGCGCGCCTGATCCTCGACGCCGTGGCCGCCGCCAGCCACGACCTGCGCCAGCCGATGCACGCGATCGGCCTGCTGGTCCACGCCCTGAAGGCCCGCTCGCTGGACGCCACCAGCGCGGCCATCGTCGGCCAGCTCGGCGCGACGCTGGCCGCGCTGGAGCACCAGATCGACGACCTGCTCGACTACAGCCGGGGCGCCACCGGCGAGCTGCAGGTGCAGAGCGTGCCGTTGAGGCTGGGCGAGCTCTACCAGCGCCTGCAGCCGGCCCTGCAGCCGCTGGCCTTCGACCGTGGCCTGGACCTGCGCTGGCGCGGCGCCCACCTGCGCGTCGACGCCGATCCGCGCCTGCTCGAACGGGTCCTGCGCAACCTGATCGGCAACGCCGTGCGCTACACCGACGACGGCGGCGTGCTGATCGCCGCGCGGCGGCGCGGCGCCCAGGTCCTGCTGCAGGTCTGGGACAGCGGCGTGGGCCTGAGCGAGGACGAGTTCGAGCGCCTGTTCGAACCCGGTCACCGGGGCGCGGCGGCCGCGCGCCGGCCCGGCGAGGCGCGCCGCGGCGTCGGTCTGGGACTGAGCATCGTGCGGCAGATGGTCGACGCGATGGGCCTGGGCCTGGCGCTGCGCTCGACGCCCGGACGCGGCACTGTCTTCACGGTGGTGCTGCCGCTGGCCGCCGAACCCTGAGCGCCGCGCCGACCGGCGCATGCTCCCGGGCCCTGGCCCATGGGCCCCTGAGCCCGGAATTGGCCGAATTACAATCGCGGCCCCGAAAGAGGATGCAACCCATGTCGATGCACGACCGAGACGGAAAGATCTGGATGGACGGCGAGATGGTGGACTGGCGCGACGCCAAGATCCACGTGCTCAGCCACACGCTGCACTACGGCTGCGGCGCCTTCGAGGGCGTGCGCGCCTACAAGACGGCCAACGGCACGGCGATCTTCCGCCTGCGCGAGCACACCGAGCGCCTGTTCAACAGCGCCAAGATCCTGCGCATGAAGATCCCGTTCACGCAGGAGCAGGTCAGCGCCGCGCAATGCGCCGTCGTGCGCGAGAACGGCCTGGAGAGCGGCTACATCCGCCCGCTGACCTGGATCGGCTCCGAGAAGCTCGGCGTCAGCCCGCGCGGCAACACCATCCACCTGATGGTCGCGGCCTGGACCTGGGGCGCCTACCTTGGCGAGGAAGGCCTCAAGCGCGGCATCCGCGTCAAGACCTCGAGCTACACCCGCCACCACGTCAACATCACGATGACGCAGGCCAAGGCGGTGAGCAACTACACCAACTCGATCCTGGCCAACATGGAAGCGGTCGACGAGGGCTATGACGAGGCCCTGCTGCTGGACTCGGCCGGCTTCGTCAGCGAAGGCGCGGGCGAGAACCTGTTCATCATCAAGAACGGCGTGATCTACACGCCCGACCTGTCGGCCGGTGCGCTCAACGGCATCACCCGCAACACGATCTTCCACATCGCCAAGGATCTGGGCCTGGAGATCGTGCAGAAGCGCATCACGCGCGACGAGGTCTACATCTGCGACGAGGCCTTCTTCACCGGCACGGCCGCCGAGGTGACGCCGATCCGCGAGCTCGACCGCATCGAGATCGGCAACCGGGGCGATGGGGGCTCGCGCGGCCCGATCACCGAGAAGATCCAGTCGGCCTTCTTCGACATCGTCAACGGCCGCAACCCGAAGTACGCCGAGTGGCTGACCCTGGTCTGAGCCGCCGCATCGACACCCTGGAGCGAACGCACCCATGAGCAACCCGAAAGCCGTCGTCGAAGTCGTTGCCGCCGACCTGCAAGGTCCCGGCGTGGTGGCCTGCCCGAACCCGAAGCAGGAACTCTGGAGCAACCACCCCAAGGTCTACATCGACGTGGTCAAGACCGGCGAAGGCAAGTGCCCGTACTGCGGCACCGTCTATCGCCTGAAAGCTGGCGAGAAGGTGCACGCCCATCACTGATGGCGCGTTGAACCCTCCATCACCACCCTGCGGGACGGCTGAGCCGTCCCGCAGTCGTTTCTGGCCCTGTATCCATCCGCAACCTGGAGGATGTATCCCCCGTGACGATCTGGCAGACCACCCGGCATGACATCGACCTGAGCCGCCCGCGCGTGATGGGCATCGTCAACGTCACGCCCGATTCCTTCTCCGACGGCGGACGTGGCGCGGCGCAGGCGCTGGCCCATGCCGAGCAGCTGCTGCGCGAGGGCGCCGAGATCCTCGACATCGGCGGCGAGTCCAGCCGCCCCGGCGCGCCGGCGGTCGACGTCTACGACGAGCTCGCCCGCGTGCTGCCGGTGCTGCGCGGGGCGCTGTCGCTCGGCGTGCCGGTCTCGGTCGACACCTGCAAGCCCGAGGTGATGCGCGCCGCGCTCGACCTGGGCGCCGACATCGTCAACGACATCCGGGCCCTGCAGGCCGGTGGTGCGATGGACGTGGTGGCCGCGCACCCGCGCTGCGGCGTCTGCCTGATGCACATGCAGGGCGAGCCCCGTTCCATGCAGGCCGCCCCGACCTACCAGGACGTGGTTGCCGAGGTCGCCGACTTCCTGCAGACCCGCGCCGAGGCCTGCCGCGCTGCCGGCATCGCCGCCGAGCGCATCACCCTCGACCCCGGCATCGGCTTTGGCAAGACGGTGGAACAGAACTTCGCGCTGCTGCCCGGCCAGCGTGCGCTGCTGGCGCTGGGCTATCCGGTGCTGGCGGGCTGGTCGCGCAAGTCGTCGCTCGGTGCGGTCACCGGACGGGCCGTCGGCGAGCGGGTCCACGCCAGCATCGCCGCCGCGCTGGCTGCGGTGCAACATGGCGCCCGGGTCATTCGTGTGCACGATGTGGCGGCAACCGTCGATGCGCTGTCCGTTTGGCGTGCCGCCGGCTTGTTCCCCACCCAGGCATGACCTAGTCTTTCGGCCTGACGGCACGACAGTCCGATCACCGGGTGGCCCCGCCACCCCACCGGCGGCCCCGCGGATGCGGGCACTCCGCACCGACCCAGCGAGCAGACATGAGCAGAAAGTATTTCGGCACCGACGGCATCCGCGGCGAAGTGGGCGTCTCGCCCATCACCCCCGACTTCGTGCTGCGCCTGGGCCACGCCGTCGGCCGCGTGCTGAGCGGCACCCACGAGCGCCCGGTGGTGCTGATCGGCAAGGACACGCGCATCTCCGGCTACATGCTGGAGTCGGCGCTCGAGGCCGGCCTGAACTCGGCGGGCGTGGACGTGATGCTGACCGGTCCGCTGCCGACCCCGGCGGTGGCCTACCTGACCCGGGCGCTGCGCCTGAGCCTGGGCGTGGTCATCAGCGCCTCGCACAACCCCTACATGGACAACGGCATCAAGTTCTTCTCGGCCCGGGGCGAAAAGCTCTCGGACGCCTGGGAGCTGGAGGTCGAGGCCGCCATCGACACGCCGCCGCAATGGGCCGATTCCTCGCGCATCGGCAAGGCCCGCCGGCTGTCGGATGCGCCCGGTCGCTACGTCGAGTTCTGCAAGTCGACCTTCTCCAGCGAGCTGTCGCTCAAGGGCCTGAAGATCGTCGTCGACGCCGCCCATGGCGCGGCCTACCACGTGGCGCCGGACGTCTTCCACGAGCTGGGCGCCGACGTGATCCGCATCGGCTGCGAGCCCGACGGCATCAACATCAACGACGGCGTGGGCGCGACCTCGCCCGAGGCGCTGGTCGCGGCGGTGGCCCAGCACGGCGCGGACTACGGCATCGCGCTGGACGGCGACGCCGACCGGCTCCAGCTGGTCGACCGATCCGGCCGTCTCTACAACGGCGACGAGCTGCTCTACGTGATGGTGGCCGACCGCCTGGCCCAGGGCGAGCCGGTGCGCGGCGCGGTCGGCACGCTGATGACCAACATGGCCGTGGAGCTGGCGCTCGGCCGGCGCGGCGTCGACTTCGTGCGCGCCAAGGTGGGCGACCGCTACGTGCTCGAGGAACTGGTCCGCCACGGCTGGCAGCTGGGCGGCGAGGGCTCGGGCCACCTGCTGGCGCTGGACAAGCACACCACCGGCGACGGCATCGTCAGCGCCCTGCAGGTGCTGCAGGCGCAGCAGCGCAACGGCCGCTCGATCGCCGAGCTGCTCGAAGGCGTCGAGCTGTTCCCGCAGACCCTGATCAACGTCCGTCTGGCCGCCGGCAGCGACTGGAAGACCAACACGGTCCTGGCCGCCGAGCAGGCCGCCATCGGCCGCGAGCTGGGTCAGACCGGCCGCGTGCTGATCCGCGCCTCGGGCACCGAGCCGGTGCTGCGCGTGATGGTCGAGGCCCAGGACGCCGGACTCGCCAAGGCCTGCGCCGACCGGCTGGCTGCGGCGGCGCTGGCCTGACGGTCCCGCGACGCTGGCGTGACGCTGGCGTGACAGTTCATGCCGGCCATGTGACAGCCGGCGGCGGGAGCAGTCCCTGATCCGTGGCGGATTTCCGCTCCGGTTTGGCCTTGTGTGACATCGACTGTCACATGATCGTCATGGAGCCTTTCTACAGTCCACCCGTCGACGCAACCTGCGTCCTGGACTAGAAAGGTCGATCCACCATGAAGAACGTGAACTGGCTCTCCAGCCTGGCTTCGGGCCTCGCCACCCTGGCGCTCGTCGGCGCTGCCGGCACTGCTGCCGCCCAGGACGTCACCGGCGCGGGCGCCTCCTTCCCCGCCCCGATCTACGCCAAGTGGGCCGACGCCTACAACAAGGCGACCGGTGCGCGCATCAACTACCAGTCGGTCGGCTCGGGTGCCGGCATCCGCCAGATCAAGGGCAAGACGGTCGACTTCGGCGCCTCCGACGCGCCGCTGACCGATGAAGAGCTGGCCAAGGACGGCCTGATCCAGTTCCCGACCGTGATCGGCGGCGTCGTGCCGGTGGTCAACATCAAGGGCATCCAGCCCGGCCAGATCAAGCTGACCGGTGCGGTGCTGGGCGACATCTACCTGGGCAAGGTGACCAAGTGGAACGACAAGGCCATCGCCGACCTGAACGCCGGCGTGCCGCTGCCGGACGCCGCGATCTCGGTGGTGCGCCGCGCCGACGGTTCGGGCACCAGCTTCATCTTCACGAACTATCTGTCGAAGGTGAACGCCGAGTGGAAGTCCAAGGTCGGTGAGGGCACCGCCGTCAACTGGCCGACCGGCGCGGGCGGCAAGGGCAACGAAGGCGTGTCGGCCTTCGTCCAGCGTCTGCCGAACTCGATCGGCTATGTCGAGTACGCCTACGCCAAGCAGAACAAGATGTCGTTCGTGCAGCTGAAGAACGCTGCGGGCAACTACGTGTCGCCCGACGACGCCAACTTCAAGGCCGCCGCCGCCGGTGCCGACTGGAACAAGACCTTCTACCAGGTGCTGACCGAGCAGCCGGGCAAGGACAGCTGGCCCATCACCGGTGCCACCTTCATCCTGATGCACGCCAAGCAGGACAAGCCGGCCCAGGCCAGCGCCGCCCTGAAGTTCTTCGAGTGGGCCTACACCCAGGGCGACAAGATGGCCAGCGACCTCGAATACGTCGCGCTGCCCGATCCGGTCAAGGCGCTGGTGCGCAAGCAGTGGGGCGTGATCAAGGGTGCCGACGGCAGCGCCGTCGCGTTCAAGTGATCTGAGGCCAGCGACCTGAGTCGTTCGGCAGACCCGGTCGGCGCGAGCCGGTCGACACGCCCGGCCAGCACTGTTGTTCCCCTGTACGGCCCGGCGGGCGCAAGGCAAGATGCCGCGCCGCCGGGCCTTTCAACGTGATGCGCACCTGGAGGTCCCGTGGCAGCCACCCTACCCGCCGCGTCCATGCCTGACATGACCCCTGACAACGTGACCACCGGCGCGCCCGCGCCGCGACCCGTGACCCGCCTGCGCTGGGCCGACGCGGTCTTCGCCGCCCTGGCCCAAGGCGCCGCCTGGCTGACGCTGGCGCTGCTGGCGGGCATCCTCGGCTCGCTGGTGTTCGGCGCGATGCCGGCGATCCGCGAGTACGGCCTGTCCTTCCTGTGGACGGCCGAGTGGGACCCGGTCCAGAACCGCTACGGCGGTCTGGTGATGATCTACGGCACGCTGATGACCTCGTTCATCGCGCTGCTGATCGCGGTGCCGGTGAGCTTCGGCATCGCGCTGTTCCTGACCGAGCTGTCGCCGG
>JACCDQ010481263.1_pt1 | contig 12355 bp, 11 predicted proteins | sample 7446031 | NCBI WGS metagenome assembly JACCDQ01 (sample SAMN15323442, study PRJNA562643) | freshwater metagenome | isolation source: river surface water | place: USA:Blue River Watershed | collected 2017-08-17
CTTTCGACTTGGACGTTGACTCTAACGGTCGTTGGTCTGTTGAAAAGTTCAAGGGTCTATTGTTCCAAATCGAACGCGAAGCGAACGCTGTTGGTCAATTGACACGTCGTGGTCGCGGTAACTTCATCATCACTTCTGCTGACGTTGCGTCTGCATTGGCGATGGCTGGGGTTCTTGACTACGCTCCTGCATTGGCTGGCAACAACGGTTTGACAGTTGATGACACTTCTACTACTTTTGCTGGTGTATTGAACGGCAAGTACAAAGTTTACGTTGATCCATATGCAGCTAACATCTCTGCTGACCAATACTTCGTTGTTGGTTACAAGGGTACTTCTGCTTTCGACGCTGGCTTGTTCTACTGCCCATACGTTCCATTGCAAATGGTTCGCGCTGTTGATCCTAACAGCTTCCAACCAAAGATTGGTTTCAAGACTCGTTACGGTCTAGTTGCTAACCCATTCGTCAACCTTGACGATGGCACTTCTGGTCAAGACAACTTGACTGCGAACGCAAACTACTACTACCGTCGCGTTAAGGTTACTAACTTGATGTAATCGGTAATACCGACATAGAAGCGGTACTTGGGGAGACTTTCGGGTCTCCCCTTTTTCATTTGGATAAATAACTGTATGAACATTAACTCGCCACAACTCACAAACCTAAACCCATTATCACCTAACGGGTTTAACTTCACTGTGACGAAACTACCATCAGTTTCGTTTTTCTGCCAGCGCGTAACTCTTCCAACAGTTACACTCGGTAGTATTGATCAACCAACACCATTCTCAGTTAGACCTATTACTGGTGAAATGTTGGCATTCAGTGAACTGTCTGTACAGTTTCTGATTGATGAACATATGGAAAACTACAAGTCCATCTTCTTATGGATGCAAGCCTTGGGTTTCCCTGAGTCTCATGACCAGTATAAAGATTTTATCGGCACACAAGGAAACCTATATACTGAATTGGCTAAGAACTATTCAGATGGATCGTTGACTATCCTTGACGCTAAGAACAACGCTGCGAAGACTTTCTATTTCTTCGACATGTTCCCAGTTTCTCTTGATAGCGTACCATTCGAAGCAACAGCGATGGACGTTAACTACCTTGTTGGTTCTGCCACATTTAAGTATTCTTATTTTAAGATTAGTTGATTTTTGTTAGCGCAGTAATGCGCATTTGGAGTTATTATGAATATTGAACAATTGCAAGAGCAATGGGACAAAGACTGTTCCATTGACGAAAACTTTCTCGGCGAATACGCCACAGCAACTCCCAAGCTGCACGCTAAGTACCTAAAACTACTAGTCGGAGTTAAACTCAAACACACAAAGTATTCTTCGGACTATAACATTCTCCGAAAGAACAAGTTCCGCTACTATCGTGGCGAGTTGTCACGCGATGAACTAACTGACTTAGGTTGGCAGCAGTGGCAAGGTGTCAAGCCACTTAAGAATGAGATGGACGAATTCTTACAAGGCGACACAGAACTAAATACAATGAAGGTGAAGATTGATTATCTTGAGACCATGATTTATTTTTTAGAATCTGTTCTAACGCAAATCAAAGCCAGAGACTGGCAGATTAAGACGCACGTTGAATGGAAGAGATTCTTAGCAGGAATGTAAGTGATTAAAGTTACCATTGAAAAGTTAGACGAAGTTTATGTTAGAGTGTTCTCTGAAGCATCAGTTGAACAAGAACTAGCAGACTTCTTCACGTATGAATATCCAGGCGCAAAGTATACACCACAATACAGAGCACGTTTGTGGGATGGTAAGGTGCGTTTGTATGATCAACTAAGAAAGACGTTGTACGTTGGCTTGGTTGATTATGTTCAGAAGTTCTGCGAACGCAACGGTTATGAGTTTATCTCTCAAATCGATGTGCAGGGCACAGTCAATGTTGACATTCCAACTCTAACTGAATTCACTGAATGGTTGAACCTCCGTGGTAGAGGCAATCCAATTGAAGTTCGCGACTATCAACTAGAAGCCATTTACACAGCTATCAACAAAGAGCGTACGCTTCTGCTGTCTCCAACTGCATCTGGTAAATCACTAATCATTTACAGCACAATCAGATGGCATCTAAACAACAAACGTAAGTGTATTCTTATTGTACCAACCACATCGTTGGTTGAACAGATGTACGCTGACTTTGAAGACTATTCATCTGCGAATGGTTTTGACGTAAGCAATCACTGTCAGAAATTGTACAGTGGATTCCCCAAAGACTTTTCTAAAGACGTGCTGATCACTACATGGCAGTCCATCTATCTGCAACCTAAGTCTTGGTTCAGGCAGTTTGATGTTATGTTTGGAGATGAGGCTCACAACTTCAAGGCGAAGTCATTGACTGGCGTCATGGAGAAGATGGATAGCATTCGCTACCGTATTGGCACAACTGGTACTCTTGACAATAAGAAGGTACACCAGTTAGTTCTTGAAGGTATCTTTGGTCCAGTGCATCGCGTGACCACTACCAAAGCCTTAATGGATTCAGGAAAATTAACTACACTAAATATTACTTGTGTGGTTCTGAAGTATTCAGAAGAGATTCGTAAAGGACTAAAAAACCAAACGTACCAAGAAGAAATGGATTGGCTTGTTAGCAACGAGAAGCGAAACAAGTTTATTCGAAACTTGGCAGTAACTTCTAAAGGAAACACGCTGGTCCTTTTTCAATACGTTGAAAAGCACGGCAAAGTTCTATACGATCTTATTAAAAATAAAGTCCACGAAGATAGAAAAGTATTTTTCGTCTACGGTGGTACTGATGTTGCAGACCGCGAAGCAATACGTCATATCACAGAAGGTGAGAATGATGCTATCATTATTGCATCGTATGGTACGTTCTCGACAGGTATCAACATCCCTTCGATTGAGAATGTAGTGTTTGCATCTCCATCTAAGTCAAAGATTCGTAACCTACAATCAATTGGTCGTGGTTTGCGTTTGAAAGACGGTAAGATGTCATGTAATCTTTACGACATCGCCGATGACTTGCATTGGAAGTCTTGGAAGAATCACACGTTGAATCATGCAGCCGAACGTTACAAGACGTACGCTGAAGAAGAATTCAAATTGAAACTTGTGGAAGTGAACTTATGACAGAATATTATGTAGTTGTAAAGCTAGTCTCTGGAGAAGAGGTCATGGCGATGCTAGAAAATGAAGACGAATCTTACATTGAGCTATACAATCCCATCACAATACGCACGATCCCTATCATCGAAGAAGGTAGAGAACACGTGCTTACAACACCACTGTGCCAGTTTACAGAAGACGAGTCTTTCGTCATAAGTAAGAAGCATGTCTTATACATCAAGCAGCTCAAAGCTGCGATGATCCCCCACTATCATAAAGTCTTGCAAAGCTACGCTAAAGCTGAGAACTTCAGACCAGTCGATGCGTTTGATGGAGAAGACATCTCTGAAGAGGAAGCTCTGAAGCGAATCGCTATGCTTGCAGAGGTCTTTGGAGATCAACTCGAATCAGAGTTGGAAGAGAAGGAAGAGAAACCTACTCTGCTAGAAGGTAACGATACGATTCATTAAAGAGAATCATTATCAACCCTAACACCGTAACTTTACCTCAAGACAAATAAAAAAGCAAATCTATTTTGTAACGCAATGTTGCAGAAAGAAAACTTGTCTTGCACAGTCGTTTGTTGTATACTTCATACCATGCCTCGAATAACAAGAGGAAAAATATTGAATGGCACATTACGTTAACAACGCAGACTTTCTAAAGGCGTTGATCGAATACAGAGAAAAAGTCGAAGAAGCTGAAAAGCTGGGGAAGCCCAAACCGCAGCTGAGTAACTACATTGGCGAGTGCATCTTAAAGATCGCAACTCATCTCTCGTATAAACCAAACTTCATAAACTATTCTTACCGCGATGACATGATCCTCGACGGTATAGAAAACTGCATTCAGTACATACACAACTTCAACCCTGATAAGTCAAGCAACCCGTTTGCATACTTTACGCAGATTATCTACTACGCATTCTTACGTAGGATCGCTAAAGAAAAGAAACAGTCTTACATTAAAGGTAAACTGATTCAAGATATGCCTTTCGAGATGTTCGAGTTGCAGGAACAGGATGAAGGTGGCGAGTACCACAATGCATACCTAGAGTTTATGCAGAACAATCAAACCTTTGATGACTCGTTCATTGAACGTAAGAAAGCCAAAAAGAAAACAACACAAGTGAATCTTGACGACTTTATTAATGATGGGAATGATTATGGCGAGCAACCCGATACGGGAATTACTGAATAGCCTTGCATCAGGGCAAGCACCAGCGATAGCAAGACCTTCTTACCGCAGAAGTCGAGTCTCTCGACGTGGTCCTAAGAAAAGGACTTTGAAAACATGGACATGGGATGGGTGGGATTCACCTGTCAATTTGAATAAGAAAGATATTATGACTGACAAGATTTTCCTCGGCGTTTCTGACTTTGATGACTTGATCACTTCTGAGATTCTCCAGAAACGTGTTCAGGCTGGTAAACAAACAGTCCAACGTGAAACTACTGTATTGGCTAACCGCCAAACTTGGAAAGCGTGGATCGAAGATCAGTTCGATGGTGACCTTCAAGTGCAAGGTTCTGCATCCGCTGGCTTCGTCATCATGGAAGAAGAACTTAACTACATCACATACTCTGTGAACTCAAGTTCTACCAATGTGCGTGTTCACGGTGATAAAGACTTCTGTGAAGAAATCATCGCATTGGTTGAATCAAACTTCAACGTTGTTACATCCCACATCGAGTGGATCTATTCATCAGACGGCAACTCCGTCAACGTCCCATTGAATCGTGATCGTCTCCCATGCGATGAGATGTATCCATTCCTCAATGGCGAAACACTGGCTTCGTACTACGAACGCTTCATGGCATCTTCTGCCAACATCCTACTTCTAATTGGTCCACCTGGAACTGGCAAGACTACATTCATTCGCGGTCTGTTGTCACACACAGATTCTTCTGCGATGGTAACATACGATGCCAACATCCTTGAGAAGGATTATTTGTTCGCTCGTTTTATCGAAGACGAAACAAACGTTATGGTGTTGGAAGACTCTGATGCATTCTTGAAGTCTCGCTCTGACGGTAACACAATGATGCACCGCTTCTTGAACGTTGGTGATGGCTTGGTTACAACTAAGGGTAAGAAGATGATCTTCTCTACAAACTTGCCAAGCATTCGAGACATTGACTCTGCCTTGATTCGTCCAGGTCGTTGCTTCGACATCGTCACATTCGATCAACTGAACGTTGAACAAGCGAACAAACTCGCAGACAAACTTGGTGTGGCATTGCCTGTCCGTGAACGTGGTAATGAATCTGATAAGTACTCTATCGCAGAGGTGTTCAACAAACAGTCTGAGCAAACTGAAACTGCTAAGACTTCACGAAAGGTAGGTTTCTTTTGAAGGTAGCCATTATTACAGACCAGCACTTCGGTGCTCGTAATGACAGCGTAGCATTCCTTGATTTCTTCGAGAAGTTTTATGAGACGATCTTTTTTCCTGCTATTGAACAAGCTGGCGTTACCACTGTTCTTATTCTTGGTGATACTTTTGATCGTCGTAAGTACATCAACTTCTATGCTCTAGACAGAGCCAAAAGAATGTTCTTCGATAAGTTGGAAGAAAAGGGTATTCGTGTTCACATGCTGGCTGGCAACCATGATACCTACTTCAAGAACACCAACGAAGTAAACTCACCAGACTTGCTTCTTCGCGAGTACAATAACATTGACGTTATCGATAAACCAGAAACGATTGTTATTGATGGTACTCCAATCTGTATGATGCCGTGGATCTGTCCAGAGAATGCAGCTGACTCTCTAGCAGAAATGAAGAAAACAAAAGCGCAAATCTGTATGGGTCACTTTGAGATCGCTGGGTTTGCAATGTACAGAGGAATGGAAAGCCATGATGGTCTCGACAAAAAGATATTTGATAAATTTGACTTGGTTTTTTCTGGGCATTACCACCACCGTAGTTCTAATGGTCACATCCACTATCTCGGAAACCCTTATGAACTCACGTGGCAAGACTATAATGATCCCCGAGGATTCCACCTGTTTGATACAGACACAAGAGGATTCGACTTCATTGCAAATCCTTATACAATGTTTGCGCGAATCGAATACGACGACAAAGACAAAGAACCTGTCGACTTAGATGCTCTTGACCTGAATGGTAAGTTTGTCAAGCTAGTCGTTGTCAATAAAACCGACTACTATAAATTTGACAAATTCATCCAGAAGCTGTATACTAAGAGTTGTCATGATATCAAGGTTGTCGAGAACTTCTCTGAATATGAAGAAGGTGAACTCGCTGAAGAACTCAACCTTGAAGACACATTGTCAGTACTTGCACATTATGTAGATTCCATTGAAACTGACGTTGACAAAGAAAAGATTAAAACGTATATGCGAGGTTTATACACCGAAGCAGTCAACATCGAGGTAGTTTAATGATTGTATTTGAGTCCGTTGAATGGACAAACTTCTTGTCCACAGGCAACGCACCTAACAAGGTATTACTTAACAAATCACCAACCACTCTAATCATAGGTAAGAATGGCGAGGGGAAGTCAACCATCCTTGATGCGTTGTGCTTCTCTCTCTTTGGTAAGCCATTTCGTAACATCAACAAGGGACAACTTGTAAACTCCATCAATGGAAAGAAGTGTCTCGTTACTGTTGAGTTTTCCATTGGTCCAAAGAAGTATAAAATCATTCGTGGTATCAAACCGAATGTGTTCGAGATCTGGTTGAATGGTGAGATGGTCAATCAAGATGCCGCTGCCAAAGACTACCAAAAAGTCTTGGAGCAACAGATTCTTAAACTAAACTTCAAGACATTCACGCAAGTGGTTATCTTGGGTTCAGCCTCGTTCGTTCCATTCATGCAGTTGACTTCTGCTCAACGCAGAGAGGTTATCGAAGACATCCTCGATATCCGCATCTTCTCGACTATGAATCAGTTGTTGAAAGAAAAGTCCAATGAGACCAAGGAAACCATTAAGCGTATTGAATCAGAGATTACAATGGCGAAGAGTAAAGTTGAAGGACAGACTCTACTCATTAAAACTCTTAGCGATGCCAAGTCAGAAGCTATTGAGTCTTTACTATCTAAAGTCGAAGCTAATAACTCAGAAATACTCCGAAGCGAAACAACGGTGGCTGAAACACTTGCTCAGATTGCCGCACTCCAATCACAAACTGAGAACAAGAGTAAGGTTGATAGTGACATTGAAAAAGCGAAGGGGTTTAAAACTAAGCTGGTTTCCCTCGTTGAACAGTATGAACATCATGCCGAGTTCTTTAATGAGAACAGCGTTTGCCCGTCCTGCGAACAGGGTATTCCACACACCCATAAAGAAAGTATCGTCAAAGAACTGACAGCTAAGATTGAGTTTGAGAACAAACGTCTCGCTGATATGGAGAACATTCAGAACAAGCTAACTGCAGACTTGGCAGCGATCAATAATGTTCTGAAAGAAATCACTGACTTGAACATCACTGTCTCGACTTACAATGCGAACATCGCTATGTTGAACAAGATGAACAAGACTCTCCAAGAAGAGATTGAATCTTCTAAGGCTGACACTGCGAACGTTGATGAAGAGAAACGCAAGCTAAAAGAGTTAGCCAAAGAAGCGTTGAATAAAATCAATCAGAAAACTGCTCTTCAAGAATCCAGAAACTTGGAAGAAGTTGCCAATGCTTTGTTGAAAGACACAGGCATCAAGACAGCTATCATTCGCGAGTACTTGCCTATCATGAACAAGTTGATCAACAAGTACCTGACTGCAATGGATGCTTACATCCATTTCGAGTTGGATGAAGGATTCAACGAGATCGTTAAGTCTCGCCATCGCGATGACTTTACATACGCAAGTTTCTCTGAAGGTGAGAAGATGCGAATCGACTTGTCAATCCTATTCACTTGGCGACAGATTGCAAAGATGAAGAACTCAGTTAACACTAACCTTCTTCTTCTGGATGAAATCTTCGACTCGTCTTTGGATACAGCAGGTACTGATTACTTCTTGAACCTTATGAATCAGTTCGGAGAGAACACAAACATCTTCGTTATCTCTCACAAGGGCGATCAGCTGTTCGATAAGTTCAGAAGCGTCATTAAGTTTGAGAAGCGAAACGACTTCTCCGTAGTGGCTAAAAACTAAGAGTTGTCTTGCAAGATTAGTTGGGGTATAATTTAGTCTACTGTACACAGGCTAAATTATGGAAATCAATTCATCTGACCTATCTGCAAGACTGCTTGCAACTGAAAACATCTCTGTGGTGCGCGCACGAACACGCACCGCATCATTTGACATTCTGTCTCGTGTGCTGACACTTCCAATTTGGAAAGACATGACTCCCGAGATTGAGGAGATGCTTGTCGGTCACGAAGTGGCTCATGCTCTTTACACTACTGAAGAGTACACCAAGCCCATCGAAGACAACCCAAAACTTCATTCGTACATGAACATCCTCGAGGATGTGCGCATCGAGAAGTTAATCAAACGCAAGTATCCAGGTCTGCGCAAGCGCATGAACGAAGGATACCGCCAACTCAACGATCGTGATTTCTTCGGCGTTAAAGAAATTCAATCATTTGACGATCTGCTGCTCATCGACAAAATCAACCTATACTTCAAAGCTGGCTTCCAGTGTGGTGTCACATTCACGCCTGAAGAAAAGGTATTCGTCGCACGTGCTGAAAAGACTGAAAGCATCGACGAGATCATCCAGCTGTCAAAGGACATCTACGAATTCTCTAAAGAGAAGGCTGCTGAACGTAAGAAGAATAATAAATCTACTACTGCTCCAACTGAAGCTGACAAGAAAGATGCAGAAGACGCTGCTCAAGAAGAACTTGATTATGATGACGATGAAGACGACATCGTAGAACAAGAGCAGGTCGATAAAGAAGATGACGCTGCTCAGACTAAGACAATGACTAACCCAGCGCCAGAGAATGACGAAGTGTCTGACGAAGAACTTGAGTCTGCAACTGACAAGGCATTCAACAAGCAGCTGGAAGACCTAGCTGACACTAACACTGTCTACAAATACTACACATTAGATAAGACGTTTCGCGCCGATACTATTATTGGTTACAAACGCATCCTGTCTGAAACACACGACACTTGGGAGAACGTGAACGACAAACGTTTGAGTAAATACACCAGAGCGAAAGAAGATGATGAGAAGGCTCGTAAGAGTTATATCGATTTCAAGAATAACTCTGTTCGCGCAGTGAACTATCTCGTGAAAGAATTCGAGATGAAGAAGTCAGCGCAGATGTTGAAGCGTGCACAAACTTCTAAGATTGGTTCTCTGGACATGAAGAAGGTTTGGGGCTACCAACTGAATGACGACTTGTTCCGTCGCGTCACAACAGTACCACATGGTAAGAATCATGGTATGATGTTCTTGTTGGATTGGTCTGGTTCAATGGAGAGTGTTATCAATGACACGCTTCAACAGGTCGTGAACTTGGTGATGTTCTGCCAACGGGTTCAGATTCCATTCCAAGTGCTCGCGTTTACATCTCAATATGAAGATGATACTAGCTTAGAAGAACGCACACGCCGATCAGCCATGCAACGCATTGACGGTGCAGGTTCGATCATTGATTGTACTCGCGGTCTACGTTTATTGGAGTTGTTCTCTAACAAGATGACCACTAGCGAGTTCAATACAATGGCTCGTCGTGTTCTTGATCGTCGTTTCTTTTGGAACAAACGTTACGACTTGGGTGGCACTCCATTGAACGAGGCTCTCGTCTGGGCTTACCATAACATTGACAAGTACATCAAAGCGAACAACATCGAGAAGATGACTTTGATCACATTGTCTGACGGTGAAGGTGCTCCTCTATCTTCATTCTATGGTAGATTCGAACCACACATCACTGTCTATGAACCAACCTACAAGCGTGTGAGACTGAAGCACTTCATCAAAGATGACGTGACTCAAAAATCGTACGAGTTGTCTATTGACTCAGCGCACCAGACCAGCACGTTTATTAAGATGATCAAGGATCGTCATAGCGTGAACATCATTGGCTTCTATATCTCTCGTAACTCTATGCGTGACTTGCGTGGCGTTATCGTTGCCAACTTGCCGAACTTTAATGGTGATAAGGATGTTGTTGTCGCCAACTGGCGCAAAGAGTTCAAGGACAAGGGCTTTGCCTCTATCAAGAACACTGGTCGGGACGACTTCTTCTTGGTTCCACAAGAGTCCACTAAGATTGTCGAAGGCGAACTTGAAGTTGATGTGACGATGTCTGCAAGAAGTCTTGCAAAGAACTTCGGTAACTTCTTGAACGTGAAGCGTACAAGCCGTGTGCTACTCAGCCGTTTCGTTGATATCGTAGCGTAACTTGTCTTGCAAGATTGTATGGTGTATAATTCTTTTATTGTTATGGAGATTGTGAATGTCTAAAGCTGATATGGTTTTTCGCGAGGAGTTTGAAACTAAACTCCACAAGGTGTATCCTGAGATTGCAGAGACTGGTGTGGTGTCCCGCCCACAGCTGCTTGATGTCATGGACAAAATGAAGACTACCAAGTATCCTGTTTGGTTGATGAAGAATAAAGTTGGTCGTGGTCTGTATGCCGTTGCAGGTAACACGGCAGTTGAAACGAAAGAAGAAGTTGTGATTGATGCTGATGTGAGTACACTGGTTCCTAAACGAGACCCAAACTTTGTTCCGTTCGGTAACTACTCTGATGTGGAGCAGATTATTAAGTCTGCCATCTTCTATCCTACTTACATCAGTGGTCCAACTGGTAATGGTAAGTCCACGATGGTCGAACAGATTTGCGCTAAGTACAAGCGCCCTCTCGTTCGCGTGAACTTGAACATGATGACTGATGAAGAACAACTCATCGGTTCCAAAACTCTTACAGACGGCAACGTCGAGATTGTAGAAGGTCCAGTTCTTATCGCCATGCGCACAGGCTGCGCGTTGTTGCTTGATGAGATTGATGCTGGCTCTGCGAACACTCTGCTTTGCTTGCAACCAATTCTAGAAGGTAAGCCATATTACTTCAAGCTGAAGAATGAGATGATCACTCCAGCTGCTGGCTTTAACATCTTCGCTACTGCGAACACCAAAGGTAAAGGCTCAGATGATGGTCGTTACATTGGTACGAACATTTTGAACGAAGCATTCTTGGAGCGTTTCGCCGTTACCTTTAACCAAGAGTATCCGAACGCCAAGATTGAACAGAAGATTATCGAGAACCTTATGACTGCTTACGGCTGCGAAGATCGTGAGTTTGCTGAGACTCTCGTTAAGTGGGCTGACGCTATCCGCAAAACTTTCGATGACGGTGGCGTTGATGAGACTATCACAACTCGTCGTATGATTCACATCGTTCGAGCATTCGCTATCTTCAAGAAACGCGAGAAGGCTGTAGAACTTTGCTGTAACCGATTCGATGATGCCACGAAGTCAGCCTTCATCGACCTATACGACAAGGTTGCGAACCCTGTGGAGGACACGCCTGTGGTACCCGTACAAGCCCCTATCCAAGCCACTCCCGACGATGAAATTCCCTTCTAAATCAACAACTTACGTAATCCCCTACAACCCGTAGGGTTATTACAAATAAGTGTTGTCTTTCATGCAACCCTGCTGTATAATAACTTCTGTTACGATTGATTGAGAAACTTTTTTAAAGGAAATATTATGTTGAAATTTGCCGCTTTGTCTTTGTCACAAAAACGTTTCGTGGTCGCAGTCCTCGAGGCTCAACCACAGTACAAGAAGAATCCTCAGATTACTCTGAAGGAATGTGCTTCTATTTACTACGAAATGCGTGACCAACGCACTGGTGCGAAGGGTGAGAAGATTGGTTATCCTAACTGGTTGTTCGCTAAGAACAAGGTTGAGCGTGGTGTGTACCAACTCCCTGTTCCTACAGCCGAAGAACTATCTGCATTCGCCAAAGAAATTGCAGTGAAGAACGCTACACCTGTAGCGAAGGCTAAGGCTAAAGTTGCAAAACTTGCTAAGGCTAAAGTTGTTAAGGTGAAAGCACCTGCAAAGAAAGTCGCTGAAGCGAAGGAGACTGAGATGGAAATTTCTCGTCTACAACGTGTCATCGATGAGTCTGATTCGTTTGACGACGACACCGAAGACTTCAACGCTATCCTGCGTGAGAACGGTATCGAAGTCTAATCCTTTTGGGTTGGAAGAGATATGCCATCTCTCTTCCAGCCTTTTTTCGTTGATGGTATGGAGATATTATGAGTAAACAAGCAAAGCTATTGAACCACCTGACTTCTGGTGCCACAGTTAC
>JACCDQ011323075.1_pt1 | contig 12355 bp, 15 predicted proteins | sample 7446031 | NCBI WGS metagenome assembly JACCDQ01 (sample SAMN15323442, study PRJNA562643) | freshwater metagenome | isolation source: river surface water | place: USA:Blue River Watershed | collected 2017-08-17
CATCTTCGGTCAGCTCGATCTCCATGTATTCGGTCGGCGGCTGCGTCGATTGTCCCGCTTTCGGCAGCTTGATTTCTGTCGGTGGAATCATCGGCGCGACCACCATGAAGATGACCAGCAGTACCAGCATCACGTCGATATAAGGAACGACGTTGATCTCGGCCTTCAGCTTGCGGCCTTTACCGCCGCGCATGGTGGAGATCTGCGCCATCAGCGCGCCTGCCGCTGGAGGATGTTCGAGAACTCTTCGATGAAGGTCTCGAAGCGGATGGCCAGGCGGTCGATGTCATGCGAGTAGCGGTTGTAGGCCACCACCGCAGGAATCGCGGCGAACAGGCCGATGGCGGTTGCGACCAGTGCCTCGGCGATACCGGGTGCCACGGCAGCGAGGGTTGCCTGCTGCACGTTCGCCAGGCCGCGGAACGAGTTCATGATGCCCCAGACGGTGCCGAACAGACCGACATACGGCGACACGGATCCGACAGAGGCCAGGAACGCCAGGTGTGACTCCAGTGCATCCATCTCGCGCTGATACGCTGCACGCATCGCACGGCGCGTACCGTCCAGCAGGGAGCTGGCATCAATCTCCTTGCCGCTGAACGACAGGCGGGCCTTGCGGTATTCCTCCATGCCGGCATCGAAGATGCGTTCCAGCGCGCCATTGCGAATCCCGCGCCGGCGATTTGCCACCAGCTCTTCGTGCAGCGATTTCAGGTTTGCGCCTGACCAGAAGGTATTCAGGAAATCTGCGGTCTGTCGCGTCGCATTGCGGATCGCGAACATTTTGCGAAAAATGTAAGTCCAGCTCATCGCGGACACCAGCATCAGCAGGGCCATTACCAGCTTCACCAGCAGCGAAGCATTGGTAATCAGGGACAGGAGCGACAGGTTCTCGTTGACGGGCATGGCTTTATAAGTAGATTGATGTGTGGCCGCGTGCGATTGTACAAACCGGTGGACCGCCGGGAAACTAAAAGCTGGCGGTTATTCGTCGCAATTTTGTTTCATGCTGTTACGAATCTTCATCATGACAACCTCCGGTATCGCTGCCGGTCGCAGGCTCTGCGTATCGACGCAGCCGACGCGGATACTGCCGCTGCACAGCAGTCGCGGCGAATCGCCGCCTGCAAGCCATGCTTCCTGCGCGAAATTCACCGATGCGAGTCCCAGCTTTTCCACCGTGACCGTAATCTCCAGGCGGTCGTCCAGTTTTGCCGGCGCATGGTAATCCATGGCCGTGCTTTTGACCACAAACATGCGCTGCTCGGTGACCGACAGCGATTGCTGGCCGATGCCGGCGGCACGCAGCCATTCGGTGCGCGCGCGCTCGAAAAATTTCAGGTAGTTCGCGTAGAACACGATGCCGCCGGCATCCGTGTCCTCGTAATAGACGCGCAGCGGCCAGCGAAACGCCGTGGTCATGGGTTGCGTTTGACGTTGAACGGCGAGAAGCCCTGGCAGGTCGGCATCATCTCGATGTGATTGATGTTCACGTGGGCCGGCAGCGTCGCGGACCAATACACCGCCTCGGCGATGTCCTCAGTCGTCAGCGACTGTATGCCCTGATAGACCTTGGCTGCGGCGGCGTCATCGCCCTTGAAGCGGACGTTGGAAAATTCGGTGTCGCCCGCCATGCCGGGGGCAATGTTGGTGGCTTTCACGCCGGTGCCGACGATATCGGCGCGCAGGTTCAGCGTGAACTGGTCGACGAAAGCCTTGGTTGCGCCATACACGTTGCCGCCCGGGTAGGGATAGGAACCGGCGACCGAGCCGATATTGAGCACATGGCCGCGGCCGCGCGCAATCATCTGTGGCAGCACTGCGCGAGTCATCCAGACCAGCCCCTGGCAATTGGTCGCGATCATCCTGTCCCAGTCCTCGAGGTGTGCCTGATGCGCCGGTTCGAGCCCGAGCGCGAGACCGGCATTGTTGACCAGCACGTCGATGGCCTGCCAGTCGGCGGGAAGGGCAGCCAGCATGCGGTCGATCGACTCTTTGCTGGTCACGTCCAGTTCGGCCGGCAGCAGCGCAGGGCCGAGTTCGGCGGCCAGGGCCGCCAGGCGGTCGGTGCGGCGGGCGGCGGCGATGACACGATGGCCTTCCCGAACGAACTTGCGGGCTATGCCCGCGCCAAAGCCGGAACTGGCGCCAGTGACGAGTACGATCATGCGAGGTCCTGTGAGAGGTGAGGGAGTCAAAAGCTTCCGCATTCTAGCCGAAGCCGTACTAAATTCCGGCGGTCGTCCTTGCTGAAAACCGGCCTGTCTAATAGAATTTCGGGTCATTTCGTCTCGCGTAACTGGCGCAAAACCGGCATCAGGCCGGCAGGTGGGGTTCCACCGGGGAGCGCGAAGACTGAGCTTTCCGCCGTACGCCTGGGCAGCCGACAAGGGGGGTCTCTGCAGACCGCCGTTTCGTAAAACATGGGCTGCCTTCGTCTGCATCGCACCGTCGGCAGCCGCCTCTTGAACCAACGCTTTTGCACCGATTGGAGCTACCTGATGTTTTCCAGCCAACACACGATTGCCAATGTCGACCCGGAACTGTGGTCGGCGATCCAGAAAGAGAACCAGCGCCAGCAGGATCATATCGAGCTGATCGCGTCCGAGAACTATGCGTCCCCGGCCGTGATGGAGGCGCAGGGCTCGCAGCTGACCAACAAGTACGCCGAAGGTTATCCGGGCAAGCGCTACTACGGCGGCTGCGAATTCGTCGACATGGCCGAGCAGCTGGCGATTGACCGCCTGAAGGAGCTGTACGGCGCCAACTTTGCCAACGTCCAGCCCAGCTCGGGCTCGCAGGCCAATCAGGCCGTGCTGCTGGCTTTCCTGAAGCCGGGCGACACCATCATGGGCATGTCGCTGGCCGAGGGCGGTCACCTGACGCATGGGATGGCGCTGAACATGTCGGGCAAGTGGTTCAACGTCGTGTCGTACGGCCTGAACGACAAGGAAGAGATCGACTATGACCAGATGGAACGTCTCGCGCACGAGAAGAAGCCGAAGCTGATCATCGCCGGCGCATCGGCCTATTCGCTGCGGATCGACTGGGAGCGTTTCGCGAAGGTCGCCAAGGCGGTTGGCGCGATCTTCATGGTCGACATGGCGCACTATTCGGGCCTGATCGCCGGTGGTGTGTACCCGAACCCGATGCCGTTCGCCGATGTGGTGACCTCGACCACGCACAAGAGCCTGCGCGGCCCGCGCGGCGGCATCATCCTGATGAACGACGAAGAGATCGCGAAGAAGATCAACAGCGCGATTTTCCCGGGCCTGCAGGGCGGTCCGCTGATGCACGTGATCGCCGGCAAGGCGGTGGCGTTCAAGGAGGCGTTGTCGCCGGAATTCAAGGCCTATCAGCAGCAGGTGGTGAAGAATGCCGATGCACTTGCCAAGGCATTGGTCGAGCGCGGTCTGCGCATCGTGTCCGGCCGCACCGAATCGCATGTGATGCTGGTTGACCTGCGTCCGAAGAAGCTGACCGGCAAGGAAGCCGAAGCGATCCTGGGCTCGGCGCATATCACCTGCAACAAGAACGGCATTCCGAACGATCCGGAAAAACCGATGGTGACCTCTGGCATCCGCCTCGGTTCGCCGGCGATGACGACCCGCGGTTTCAAGGAAGCCGAGGCGATCAAGGTGGGCCACCTGATTGCGGACGTGCTGGACAATCCGCACGATGCCGCCAACATCGAGCGCGTGAAGGCTGAGGTGCGAAAGCTGACCGACGCATTCCCGGTCTACCAGCGCTGATCAACGGAACGGCGCGCATCATGATCCTTGCAGGAGACCGCTGACGATGCGCTGCCCGTTCTGTCATAGCGAAGATACGCAGGTGCTCGATACGCGTGCGTCGGAGGAGGGTGACAGCATCCGCCGCCGGCGCCGCTGCAATGCCTGCGACAAGCGTTTTACGACCTACGAGCGGGTCGAGCTCGCAATGCCGGTCATCGTCAAGAAGAACGGCAGCCGTACCGAGTTCGAGCCCGCCAAACTGCGCGCGAGCCTGATGCTCGCGCTGCGCAAGCGGCCCGTGTCGGCCGACGCGGTGGACGGCGCGATCCAGCGCATCGAGGAAAAGCTGCGTTCGTCCGGCGAGCGCGAGATCATGTCCGGCCAGATCGGCGAGCTGGTGATGCGCGAGCTGCGACGGCTCGACAAGATTGCCTACATTCGCTTTGCGTCGGTCTATCGCAGCTTCGAGGATGTCTCGGAGTTTCGCGACGCGATCGACGAGATCGATATCGAATCCAAACCTGCTTCATCCCGCAAGACGGCGCGCAGCTGAGCGCGCGCATTGGTCGCTTCCTTTCCGCTGAAGCTGGCCTGACTCTGGCCTCGATCAGGGAACTTCTGTTGCAGCACCGTCGCCGCATCGTGTGTTGCCGGTGATTGATTCATTCGCTCCCCCTATGGCTGCCGGCCGAGTTGTCCGGAAGTCTGTCTTTGCTCATGAATTGTTAGTCGCGCGTTTAATTTTGCGCAGGAAATCTCGGTTCTGCGACGAGCATCCGGATCACATTCATTGGCTTGATTGGAGGATGGATGCGAATAAATGGGTCCGGGTTCGCTTTCAGCGAAACCCTGTTCGCGCTGATGATCGTTTCCATGGCTGCACTGCTGGTCGTTCAATCCAGCGGTGCGAATGCCATCGTGCGAGCGCAGTCCGCATCGAAAGCCGCCGCAGTCAGGCTGGCAGCCGAGCTGTCTGAATGGACGCACCTTCGCGGTTTGCAGCAGCTGGACTGGACGGCGGCCGATCCGCTGGCAGAACACGATTCGTCACAGCTTGCATGCCATGACGGCGATTGCGACCCTGTGCAGGGCGCGCGGTATTACCTGCATCGCTGGCGATCTCGCTTGCTGCGCGCAGTGCCAGGTGTGCGCGCCGAAATTTGTGTGGACCAGGCCCCGGGCGAAGGCTCTGCCAGTTGGGCCTGCGATTCCGCCGGCCGTGCCATGGTGTTGAAGCTCGGCTGGCCGCGGCATTTCGGGATGACAGATTTCGCGCCGGTACTGGTGCTCGAACTGGGGCCGGCGGATTGAATACGTGTGAAGCCAGGTGGTTGACCTTGCGGATTTCGCGTGTCCGTGAAGCAGGAGGCAGCTTGGTCGCGATGATGATCTCGATGGGCATATCGCTGTGCATCCTGTTGTGTGGGTTACGCGCGGTAGAGCTGGCCCGCAGCGACTACGTGATGACAGAGCAGGATGCGCTGCTGAACGATCAGGCCGCCTATGTGATCGACGTGCTGGCGGCAAGCTTGCAGCAGGCCGGCCACGTCGACGCGGCGCAGTCGATGCCGATGGTGCATGCGCGTCCGCCGCAGGGTGCATTGGACGGTCTTGACAATGCGGTGGTGCCCGCCCAATCGGCCGGTTTGCAGGGCAGCCGGCCGGGTGGCAGTAATGACGCGCTGGCGGTTCACTTCGCCGGCGATGCGCAAGGAAGGATGAGCAATTGTTCGGGCATACCGGTACCCGCAGCGGGCAGCGCGGCGGATGACCGCGGCTGGAGTGTGTTCCACGTAGGCACTGACCGGCAAGGGGAACCCGAATTGCGCTGCAAGTACCGCGGCAGCGCTGGCTGGATTTCGCAAGGAATTGCGGGTGGCGTCGCCTCGTTTCAGTTGCTGTACGGTCTGGACCCGGATGGCGACGGCTTGCCGAATGATTTCGTCAGCGCGCAGCGGTTGCGCGAACTCGAATCCGCCGGAGGTAGCGCGCGTGCGTCGCTTTGGACGCAGGTAGTGGCGGTCCATGTGGCGCTGCTGATGCGTTCTGCGGCAGTGGTGCGCGCGCCTGCTGTCCGGCAGGCCGTCGACTTGTTTGGCGCAGAGTACGCGGCGCTGCATGCAGCCGATGATCCGGGATCGTCGTTTTCGCCTGATCGCTTGCGTCCGGACCGGCTGTACCGCCAGTTCGATGGTGTGATCTTCCTGAACAACAGCCAGCGTCCACAGGAATGAACCTAGTTGCTACCTTGTTTGCGTTGTTCGCCGTGATGTGGTTGATCGCGGGGTCCGGACGCTCAGTTCAGGACGCCGGCACGCAAATGTCGCAGCAGTCGAATCGATTGCTTGCGCTGCAGCGGGCCGAGGCGGCGCTCGCAAGAACCGCCAGATCACTTCGCAGCGCCGACGCGGATGTCGACATCGATGGCGGCGAGGTTCAGGTAGAGACTTTGGCCAGCGCCAGTGACGCTGAGTTGGAGGAATTACCGCTGATGCTGCAGCGAGTCACGGCCGTTGGCGAGGAGCGCGGCACGCGCGTCCGGCTGCAGGCCGATTACGCAGTCGATGGCTGCGAGAGCGCACACGACGAACACTGCGTGGCGCGTGTCCGGCGTATCGCATGGCGGCAGCTATCCCAGGAGTGAAGTTGGCGACGCGAGTGCATGTGATCGCGGCCCGCGGCGCCAGCCTGTTCGAATTGCTGGCTGTCGTCACCATCATCGCGTTGCTGTCAGCACTGGCCGTTCCGAGTGGTCGCGCGTTGTTCGACCGCGTTCGGGTCATCACGGCGGCTACCGAATTTCGGGACGCACTTGCCTATGCGCGCGCGGCAGCCATCCGGCACGGACAGCGTGTTGACTTGTTACCTGCGGAGGCTGCCGGATGGCATACCGGCTGGCGTGTGGTCATTGACCTGAACAATAATCAGAGGGTTGATGCTGGCGAGACGGTGCTGCGTAGCAGCCTCGCGTTGCCGCCCGGCGTACAGGTGACGGCCAGTCTGTCGGATAGTGCGCGTGCTTACTTCGCATTCGATGGCAGCGGCCGGCCGCGCAGCGCGCATAGTGCATCGCAGCCGCAGTTTGGATCGTTGCAGTTTCGCGTTGGTGACGAACGTCGCAAGCTCGTGATCGGCTTTCTGGGTCGCGTCAGGCTGTGCGATCCGGTTCGTGAGCGAGCGACTTGTTAAAATGGTCTTCCTGTTTCCTGTCATTCCCGTGAAAATCCATAACGACATCGACGGCATGCGTGCCGCGCTTTCCCAGGCGGCCCTTGGCCTGTACACGACTACGCCGAATCCGCGTGTGGGCTGCGTGATCGTGCGCGATGGCGAGGTGATCGCGGAAGGCCATACGCAGCCGGCCGGCTTCGCCCATGCGGAAGCACACGCTTTGCAGCGCGCAGCACAAAGTGGCATCGACGTGCGCGGCGCAACGGTCTATGTGACGCTCGAGCCGTGCAGCCATCACGGACGTACTCCGCCGTGTGCTGAAGCGCTGGTTGCGTCAGGTGTCGCGCGCGTGGTAGCCGCTATTGAAGACCCGAACCCGCTGGTGGCCGGACAAGGTCTGGAACGATTGCGTGCTGCCGGCATCGCCGTCGAGCTGGGCGTGCTGGCACAGGAAGCGCGTGAGATGAATGCAGGATTTCTGTCGCGGATGCGCCGGGGCCGGCCCTGGGTCAGGATGAAAGTAGCGGCCAGCATCGACGGCGGCACCGCATTGCAAAACGGGCAGAGCCAGTGGATCACGTCATCTGCAGCGCGCGACGACGGCCACGCATGGCGCGCGCAAGCCTGCGCGATCCTGACCGGCATAGGTACCGTGCAGCAGGACGACCCTCAGTTGAACGTACGCGCGGTTGACACGCCCCGGCAGCCGCGTCGCATCATCGTCGACAGTCGGCTTGAGATCGCGCCGGACGCCAAGGTGTTGCAAGGCGGTGGCAGCTGGATTTTCGCGGCAACTGACGCTGCGGATCGCACGGCGCCGCTGCGTGCGGCTGGCCATGAAGTGATAGTGCTGCCTGACGCCAGCGGCAAGGTCGACCTGAATGCGCTGATGCAGGAGCTGGGCCGGCGGCAGATCAACGAATTGCATGTCGAGGCAGGCTTCAAGCTGAATGGCTCGCTGCTGCGGGCAGGTGTCGTCGATGAATTGCTGATGTATTTCGCGCCCTGCCTGCTCGGACCGGCACAGGGCATTGCACGCCTGCCGGTGCTGGATCAGCTGTCGGATCGGCGTTCGATGCGCTTCCACGACGTCAGGCAGGTCGGGCCCGATCTGCGCGTACGTGCGCTATTGAGCGAATTTTAGTCTTTTCATTTTCGGAGTCCCATGTTCACTGGCATCGTCGCGGCGGTTGGCCGCATTAGCTCGATTACTCCACTCGGCGCGGATGCCGATTCCGGCGTGCGGCTGCAGATTCACGCCGGTTCGTTGCCGCTGGCTGACGTCGCCCTGGGCGACTCGATCGCGATCAATGGCGCTTGCATGACGGTTACGCAGAAAACGGCGGATAGCTTTACCGTCGACGTGTCGCGTGAAAGCCTGAACCGTACCGTCGGGCTGGATGCCGAGGGCGAAGTCAACCTCGAGAAGGCACTGACGCTGGCCGAGCGACTCGGCGGCCATCTGGTATCCGGCCATGTGGACGGACTTGGCACCGTCACGCATTTCGCACCGGTCGGCGAGTCGTGGCGGCTGGATATTCTGACACCGCTGGAGCTGGCAAAATACTTCGCCTACAAAGGCTCGGTGGTCGTCAATGGCGTCTCGCTGACGGTCAACAGCGTGGCCGACGGTGCTGACGGCTGCACGCTGTCGATTAACCTGATTCCGCATACGATTGCAGCGACCACGCTGAAGCACCTGAAGCCTGGCGCGCGAGTGAATCTTGAAGTCGACCTGATTGCCCGTTATGTGGAACGTATGCTGTCGACGATGGCTCCGGCAGGCTGAACGAATGGCCGTTGCCAGGCTGGCATCGCGGTCTGGGACGGTCGCGCTGCCGAAATCCTTTAAAATGTGCGGCCTTTCCGGAATCTCCCCCCATGTCACTTTCAAGCACAAAAGAGATCATCGCCGAGCTGCGTGCCGGCCGCATGGTCATTCTGGTCGATGAGGAAGATCGCGAGAACGAGGGTGACCTCGTGCTGGCGGCCGAATTCGTGACACCAGAGGCGATCAATTTCATGGCCCGATTTGGTCGCGGCCTGGTCTGCCTGACTCTGACCGAAGAACGTTGCGATCAACTGAACCTGCCGATGATGACGGGCCGTAACGGTACGTCATTTGGCACCAACTTCACCGTCTCGATCGAAGCGGCCGAGGGCGTGACCACGGGCATTTCGGCGGCGGACCGCGCGCGCACCATCCAGGCTGCAGTGGCACGCAATGCGAAGCCCAGCGATCTGGTACAGCCCGGCCATATCTTCCCGTTGCGCGCGCAAAAGGGCGGCGTGCTGATGCGCGCCGGCCATACCGAGGCGGGTTGCGATCTTGCCGAGCTGGCGGGGCTGATGCCGGCCGCTGTGATCTGCGAGATCCTGAAAGAAGACGGCACGATGGCGCGCCTGCCCGACCTGCTGGAGTTTGCAGCAGAGCATGGGCTGAAGATCGGCACCATCGCCGACCTGATTCACTACCGCAGCCAGACCGAGAGCATTGTCGAGCGCGTGGGTGGCCTGGAAATGCAGACGCCGTATGGCAGCTTTCATGCGATCGCGTTCCGCGACAAGCCGAGCAGTGGCGCGCACCTGGCACTGGTGCACGGCACGATCACGCCGGATGCCGAGACACTGGTGCGAGTGCACCAGCCCGTGTCGATTCTTGACTTGCTCGAGACACGGACCACGACGCATTCATGGAACATGGCCGCTGCGATGACGGCAATCAAAAACGCTGAGCGTGGCGTAATCGTGCTGCTGAATTGCGAGGAGTCGTCCGAGCAAATGTTTGCGCAATTCAGCGCGCTCGGCACATCGCAGCCATCGACGCCGCCGCGCGCCGCGCGCATGGACCTGCGTACCTATGGCATCGGCGCGCAGATTCTGCGCGAGCTGGGCGTGGGCAAAATGAAATTGCTGGCCAATCCGAGGAAAATGCCCTCGATGACCGGCTTCAACCTGGAAGTGGTTGGCCATCAGGCCAGCCCTGAAAACTGACGCAGGAGGCAATATGACCGTAGGAACTTATGAACCCGATTTCGACGGCAGCGGTCTGCGTATCGGTATCGTGCAGGCACGATTCAACGAAGATGTTTGCCACGGACTGGCAGCTGCCTGTCTGGCCGAGCTCAAGCACCTGGGCGTAGATGATCAGGATGTCCTGCTGGTTACCGTGCCCGGTGCGCTGGAGATCCCGCTGGCCTTGCAGAAAATGGCCGAGTCCGGACAATTCGATGCACTGATTGCGCTGGGCGCAGTGATCCGCGGCGAGACCTACCATTTCGAGCTGGTGTCGAATGAATCAGGCGCCGGCATCACGCGCATCGGGCTCGATTTCGGGATCCCGATCGCGAATGCGGTGCTGACCACCGAAAACGATGAACAGGCCGAGGTGCGCATGGCCACCAAAGGTACGGATGCGGCGCGTGTGGCGGTCGAAATGGCCAACCTCGCAGCCGCAATGGAAGAACTGGCCGACGAGGCCGACGAAGAATAAGGCAGCCCATGAGCAGCAAATCCCAGCACGCAAATCCGAACAAGAGCCGCACGCCGCGCCATCGTGCGCGTGAGTTCGCGTTGCAAGGCCTCTATCAGTGGCTGATGAGCAGCGAAGACGCGGGCGTGATCGATGCGAATATTCGCAACGCGCACGGCTTCGACAAGGCCGACCGCGAGCATTTCGATGCGCTACTGCACGGCACAATCCGTGACGCGGAAAGCCTTCGCGCCGACATCATGCCTTTCATCGACCGTGCGATTGAGCAGTTGTCGCCGATCGAGCATGCGGCGCTGCTGATCGGCGCATATGAGCTCAAGCATCATATCGAGATCCCGTACCGGGTCGTCATCAACGAGGCGGTCGAGCTGACCAAGTCGTTCGGCGGCATCGACGGGCACAAATACGTCAATGGCGTGCTCGACAAGCTGGCTGCCCAACTGCGCGCGACCGAGGTCGCGGCAGGGCGCTGACGGCGGGCTGCGACGATGGATTTCGCGCTCGCACAGCGTCTCGACGAGATTGCCCCTTTCCATGTGATGGAGGTGATCAAGCGCGCGGCCGAACTCGAAAAGGCCGGGCGCTCGACCATCTATATGTGCATCGGTGAGCCGGATTTCCCTCCGCCTCAGCCGGTACTTGATGCCGCTGGCCGTGCGTTGGCCGATGGTGCGGCGATGCGCTATACGGCGGCACTCGGGTTGCCTGAGCTTCGCACGGCGATTTCCGATTATTACCAAAGCGCATTCGGCGTCGATGTGCCGGCAGAACGCATTGTCGTCACTGCCGGTGCGTCGGCGGCATTGCTGCTGGCGAGCGCTGCACTGGTCGAGCCTGATGCTGAAGTATTGATGCCCGACCCGAGCTATCCATGCAACCGGCATTTCATTGCCGCGTTCAACGGGCGGGCGAAGCTGATTCCCAGCGGGCCGGCTGAGCGTTTCCAGTTGTCGGCTGAGATGGTCGAATCAAATTGGGGGGCAAACACCCGTGGCGTGCTGCTGGCGTCACCGTCGAACCCGACGGGTACGTCGATTGGCCGCGACGAGCTCGCACGCACACTGGAGGTCGTGCGCCAACATAAAGGCTTCGCGCTGGTCGACGAGATTTATCAGGGACTGTCTTATGACGCGCCTCCTTACACTGCACTCGAGCTTGGCGACGACCTGATCGTCATCAACAGCTTCTCGAAGTATTTCAATATGACCGGCTGGCGCCTGGGCTGGCTGGTGGTTCCACCGGCGATGCTGCCGGCAATCGAGAAGCTTGCACAGAACTTCTTCATTTGCGCATCCAGTCTCGCACAGCACGCGGCGCTGGCCTGTTTTACACCGCAAGCGCTTGCGGTGGCTGAGGAGCGCCGTCAGGAATTCCGCCGCCGGCGAGACTATCTGGTGCCCGAATTGCAGAAGCTGGGTTTCGAGATTCCGGTGATTCCGGACGGCGCGTTCTATGTGTACGCCGACTGCAGTCGCCTGTCAGATGACGCAGACCAGCTCACGCGCGACATCCTGGACCGGACCGGCGTCGTACTGACGCCCGGGCTGGATTTCGGAGTGGTCGGTGCGAAGCGCTTTATCCGCGTGTCCTACGCGACCTCGATGGCCAATCTTCAGGAAGCGATTCGACGCTTGAGTGAATATTTCTCAGCGAAATAAGCTCAGTTCAATAAATACTGATTGCGCAAAAACAAAAAGGAGCCGAGGCTCCTTTTTGTTTTTGCGCATTTTGCAGGCTCAGGCCGGCTCGGTTTGCGTCTGTGCGCGGTTCGGCAGCGTTTGTGCCTTCGCTTCACGTACCTTCTCGCCGGACTGCGCAGGCTGCGGCGTAAAGGTTGGGACGCGCTTGCCGGCGGCTACCGCGCGCAGTCGCGCATGCTCAGCCATCACCTTGTCGGCGTAGCCGCCATCAGTTGCCATGTTGCCCGCACCGACATACAGCTTCAGCCCCGCTTCGG
>JACCDQ010209055.1_pt1 | contig 12354 bp, 8 predicted proteins | sample 7446031 | NCBI WGS metagenome assembly JACCDQ01 (sample SAMN15323442, study PRJNA562643) | freshwater metagenome | isolation source: river surface water | place: USA:Blue River Watershed | collected 2017-08-17
CGGTCCGAGGTGTACATCACGCATGCCTTGAAATGCCGTACCCCTTCAGGCCGAAGCGCCAGCCAAGTCGAGGTTTCGCATTGCGCGTCTTACTTGGCCAGACAAGTGGCCTTGGTGCAACCGAAGGTGATTTTGGCCATGGGTCGCACGGCGGCTTTGGCCTTGCTCCAAAGCACCGAGCCATTGGGCAAGTTGCGATCTGAAGTGCAGAGCTTCCACGGCGTGCCAGTGGTGGTCACGTATCCGCCCGCTTATTTGCTGCGCAACCAGGCTGACAAGGCCAAGGCATGGGCTGATTTGTGCGTGGCGGCCAGCATTGTGCGGGCCTGAAAATTCAAGCCTAAAAACTGAAGCTTGAAATTTAGGCTTGGACTTTAGGCCTCTGCAGGCTTGGCGGGCCACAACACGCTGGCAATCGACACCACCATCAAGCCCATGGCAGCCCAGTCTTGCCAATGCAAGGTTTCGTTCAAGGCCCATGCGCCACTGAACACGCCCAAAATAGGAATCATCATCACACTGAGGGTGGAGGCCACGGGGGGTAAACTGCGCGCCAAGTAAAACCAAGCGGCATGCGCAAAACCAAAGACCAAGATGGCGTTGTACAAAATGGACACCCAGTGGGTGGCGCTGGGTTCTTGCCAACGATCCAATTCAAAGGTCAAGGATAAGATGCCCATCACCACCGTGGTCATGGCGGTCATCCAAAAAGACAAGGTGAGTGTGGGCAAAGGAATGGTTGTTCTCCGCAGCAACTGCGTGCCCAGGGCCCACGTGCTGGCCGCGATCAAGGCCAAGATCACGCCAACGGGCTTGCCCGTGAGGTTGGACAACTCATGCCACAGCAAAAGCACCACGCCTAAGGCGGCGGCTGCCACACCGCCCCACGCGCGTTGGGCCAGTTGATTTTTAAACACCCAAGCGCCAATCACTGCAGAAAAAATGGGCATGGTGTAACCCAAGATGGCCGAGCGTCCACTGGACAAATATTGCACGGCCAAAATGATCATGGCATGCCAGATGAACATGTTGAAGATGGCCAACACCAACAGTTCTCGCCAATATTGCCGAGGAATGCGGAAAGGGACCTTCATGGCCCACAGACCTAGGCCCAGAACCGGAGTGCCTATCAGCAAGCAGATAAATCGGAAGGTGAGCGGTGGAAAACCTGTGACGCCCATCTTCATGATGGGCCAGTTCAGGCCCCAGACCACCGTTAAGAGGGCCAAGACCAGCCATTGGCGAGGGGTGAGTGAGTGCATGGGTCGATCTTAGAGGCAAACCGAAGTTGATGTTGGCGCTTGATCGTTTGGATGGCGGCCAGCCGCGCGAAGCCTTTAAAATCAGAGCATGACCTTCTTAGAACAACTGCAAGGCGCCGAGCGCCAAAACGGCTCCCTGTTGTGTGTGGGCTTGGACCCAGAACCCAGCAAATTCCCAGCGGGCATGAAGGGCGACGCCAGCAAGATCTACGATTTTTGTGCGCACATTGTGGATGCCACCGCAGATTTGGCCATTTCGTTCAAGCCCCAAATTGCTTACTTTGCCGCACACCGCGCCGAAGATCAGTTGGAAAAGCTCATGGAACACATGCGCCGCAATGCGCCGCACGTGCCGGTCATTTTGGACGCCAAGCGGGGCGACATTGGCTCCACTGCCGAGCAATATGCCAAAGAAGCCTTCGAGCGCTATGGCGCAGACGCGGTCACCTTGTCACCCTTCATGGGATTTGACTCGGTGCAGCCCTATTTGAAATACCACGGCAAGGGCGCCTTCTTGTTGTGCCGCACTTCCAACCCCGGCGGCGATGATTTGCAAAACCAACGTTTGGCATCGGTTGAAGGTCAGCCCTTGATGTACGAACACATTGCCAAGCTGGCGCAAGGCCCCTGGAATTTGAACGGTCAATTGGGCTTGGTGGTGGGTGCCACCTACCCTGCCGAAATTGAGCGTGTGCGCAGTTTGGCGCCCACACTGCCTTTGCTCATTCCAGGTGTCGGTGCGCAGGGTGGCGATGCGGTGGCCACCATCAAGGCGGGTTACCGTCAAAGCCAAGGTGCCACCACGGGTGCGGTGATTGTGAATTCATCGCGCGCTATTTTGTATGCGTCATCGGACGATGACTTTGCGCAAGCGGCGCGCCAAGAAGCCATGCGGACGCGTGATGTGTTGAAAGCTGCAGCTCAAGGCTAATTTTGGAGCAGACGCTTTAAGTAACGGCCGGTAAAACTGTCGGGATTCTCTGCCAGCGTTTCGGGCGTACCGACGCCAACCACAGTACCACCACCCGAGCCGCCTTCAGGGCCCATGTCGATCAACCAGTCTGCGGTTTTGATCACATCGAGGTTGTGTTCAATGACCACGATGGTGTTGCCAGCATCGCGCAGTTGATGCAACACTTTGAGCAGCAACGCAATGTCGGCAAAGTGCAAACCAGTGGTCGGCTCATCCAAGATGTACAAGGTGCGACCTGTGTCGCGCTTGGACAATTCCAAAGCTAACTTCACACGTTGCGCTTCACCGCCCGACAAAGTGGTCGCCGCTTGGCCTAAGCGGATGTAACTTAAACCCACATCGAGCAAAGTTTGCAACTTGCGCGCAATGGCCGGCACGGCACTGAAGAACTCGAAAGCCGCTTCAACCGTCATGTCGAGCACTTGAGCAATGTTTTTGCCCTTGTACAAAATTTCCAAAGTTTCGCGGTTGTAGCGTTGGCCGTGACACACATCGCAGGGCACATACACATCGGGCAAGAAGTGCATTTCTACTTTGACCATGCCGTCGCCTTGGCAGGCTTCGCAACGGCCACCGCCATTGGATGCGTTGACGTTGAAACTGAAACGGCCGGGACCATAACCGCGTTCGCGTGCAGCCGGCACTTCGGTCATCAGGTCGCGAATGTGCGTGAACAAACCGGTGTACGTGGCAGGGTTGCTGCGAGGTGTACGACCAATGGGCGACTGATCGACATTGATCACTTTGTCGAAGTGATACAGACCCAAAATGTCTTCGTGCGCAGCCGGCTCGTCGTGCGCGCGGTGAATGCTACGCGCTGCCGCGGTGTACAAAGTCTCGTTCACCAAAGTTGATTTGCCCGAGCCCGACACACCCGTCACGCAGGTGAGCAAGCCCACAGGAAATGCAACGCGCACATCTTTCAAGTTGTGACCCGTGGCACCCACAATTTCGATGAAATCTTTGCCAGGTGCGTGGCGTTTGGCAGGCACTTCGATGGTTTTTCGGCCTGACAAATATTGCCCCGTCAAAGAATCGGGTGCTTGCAAAATGTCTGCGCACGTGCCCTGCGCCATCACGCGGCCACCATGCACGCCGGCACCTGGGCCCATGTCGATCACATGGTCGGCAATGCGAATCATGTCTTCGTCGTGCTCGACCACCAACACGCTGTTGCCAATGTCGCGCAAATGTTTGAGGGTGCCGATGAGTCGGTCATTGTCGCGCTGATGCAAACCAATGCTGGGCTCATCCAGCACATACATCACGCCCGTGAGACCCGAGCCAATTTGGCTGGCCAATCGAATGCGTTGAGCTTCGCCGCCCGACAGGGTGTCGGCGCTGCGATCTAAGCTTAAGTAGTTCAAGCCCACATCGTTCAAGAATTTCAAACGCGAACCAATTTCACGCACGACCTTGTCGGCAATTTCAGCTTTGGCACCGCGCAGTTGGAGGCTTTGAAAATAAGTTTGTGCTTCGCCCAAGGTGACGTGATTCACTTCGTAAATGGCGCGCGCTTGATCGCCCTCACCCACTCGCACATGACGTGCTTCCCGGCGCAAGCGAGTGCCATTGCAATCGGTGCAAGCATGGTGACTGCGCATGCGCGCTAAGTCTTCGCGCACCACACTGGAATCGGTTTCCTTGAAGCGGCGTGTGAGGTTGGGAATGATGCCTTCGAAGGGATGCTTCTTGGACACACGTTTGCCTTGCGACGCACCCGACTCGACGATGTAACTGAACTTGATGTTTTCTTCACCCGAGCCCCACAGCACCACGTGGCGCACGTTTTCGGGTAAGGACTCAAAGGAGGCTTCCACGTCAAAGGCGTAATGCTTAGCCAAACTTTCCAGCATGCTGAAATAGAAACCATTGCGGCGGTCCCAGCCTTTGATGGCGCCACTGGCCAAACTCAAAGAGGGGAAGGCCACCACGCGGTCGATGTCAAACACTTCGGTGGTGCCCAAGCCATCGCAGGTGGTGCAAGCACCCATGGGCGAATTGAACGAGAACAAGCGGGGCTCAAGTTCAGCAATTGAGTAATGGCAAACCGGACACGCAAACTTGGCGTTGAACATGTGTTCTTTGCCGGTGTCCATTTCAACGGCCACCGCACGTTGCTCAGCCAAACGCAAAGCCGCTTCAAAACTTTCGGCAATGCGCTGGCGCAGTGCATCGCGCGCGGGCGCTTCGGCTTCGTGACGAATTTTCAGGCGGTCCACCACCACATCGATGTCGTGCTTTTCGGTTTTCTTCAGCGTGGGCAAATCTTCCACTTCAAAAGTTTCGCCGTTGATACGGAAGCGCACATAGCCCAGCGCTTGCATCTGCTCGAAGACTTTTTCAAACTCACCTTTGCGTTCGCGCGCAATGGGCGCCACGATCATGAGGCGCGTGTCTTCGGGCAGTTCTAAAACAGCATCGACCATTTGGCTCACGGTTTGCGCTTGCAAGGCCAAGTTGTGATCGGGGCAATAAGGTGTGCCTGCGCGGGCAAACAACAATCGCAAGTAGTCGTGAATTTCGGTCACCGTGCCCACGGTGGAGCGGGGGTTGTGGCTGGTGGCTTTTTGCTCAATAGAGATGGCGGGCGACAGGCCCTCAATCAAATCGACATCGGGCTTGTCCATCAGCTGCAAAAACTGGCGCGCGTACGCTGACAAGCTTTCGACATATCGGCGCTGACCTTCGGCATACAAAGTGTCAAAGGCCAGACTGGACTTGCCGGAGCCGCTCAGACCCGTGATCACCACCAGTTGGTTGCGTGGAATGTCCAGGTCAATGTTTTTCAGATTGTGGGTGCGGGCACCGCGCACACTGATGTGTGTTTGGCGGAGCGCTTGTGCCAAATACGCGCCTTCTGGCGCGATGGCTGCTGTATTTGGCACTTCTGCAGGCATGCCCGCGGTTTGTCGGGCCACGGCCAGTTCGGCTTCTAACAAGCGAACTTTTTCCCTGGCGTTTTCCAGTTCAGTGAGACTTGCGGGGGCGTTAGGAGCGTTCAAAATCGAGGTGCCAGACAAAACCCTCGATTATCGCCACTTCAGACCCAGCTGTCTTGGGCTTGAATCCGCAGCGCCTTCAATCAAGGCTTGGGCAACAAAAAAGCCAGCTTGCGCTGGCTTTTTAGAAAGCCACCTTTGAGGAGGCGGCTTGAGAGCACGTGAGGCTTTGTGCTTAGGCCTTCTTGGCGTAAGCAGAGCACCAGCCTGCGCCAGCGACTTGCTTGCCAGCAAACAGGGGGCAACCAGCCGCTGCGTCAGAAGCTTTACCTTGGTACAAAGCACAGTTGCTGCATTTTTGACCCGCTGCATACTTGGGGTTCTTCACTTTAGTGGCGTCAGCAGCGTAGGCCAAAGCGGCTGCTTGTGGGTCCTTTTCATTCACCATGGCTTGGGCCATGGCTTGTGTGGCTGCCAAGGCTGTGCCGCCCAGTGCAACTTGCATCATGAAAACGCGACGGTTGGTTTGTTTCATAAAAAACTCCGGTTGGGTTGGTAATAATCAGAACGGGAGCATATTAACGTCAAAAAAGCTTGAGCGTTGCAGTCAAGTTTTTTGCGCCAAACAGATTTGTTCAACCGTGCATGACTTTTCTCAGAAGCCACTGCGAATCGGGGACAATCGGTCCTTAGACAGCACAACTATGAACGCACCCATTTCCGCCTCTTCCACGCCTGAAGCGCATGCCCCTGAGGCTGCCGCAGCGTCAAAGATGACCTCTTTAGAGAAGCGCTCGAGTTTTTCTCTGGCCTCCATTTACGCCCTGCGCATGCTAGGGTTATTTGTGGTGCTGCCGGTCTTTGCCTTGGAAGCCGCCAAGTACCCCGGTGGCCAAGATGCGGGTTTGGTGGGTTTGGCCATGGGCATCTATGGCCTCACGCAAGGGGCCTTGCAAATGGTATTTGGGGCGGCCTCCGACAAGTTGGGTCGTAAAAAAGTCCTCGTTTTTGGCTTGCTCATCTTTGCGGGTGGCAGTTTTGTGGCCGCCGCTGCCGATTCATTGTTGGGGCTCATTGTGGGCCGGTCTTTGCAAGGGGCTGGCGCCGTATCGGCGGTGGTCACGGCTTTGTTGGCCGATCAAACGCGTGATGCGGTTCGAACCAAAGCCATGGCTTTGGTGGGGGCCAGCATTGGCCTGATGTTCGCTTTGTCTTTGATTCTGGCGCCCGCCCTTAATTCGGTTGCGGGCTTGTCAGGCTTGTTCATGCTCACAGGCGTGCTGGCCTTGGGCGGTGTCGCGGTGGTCATTTGGGGTGTTCCCCCCGAGTCTTCCCCGCCTTTGGCGGTTCCCAAGGGCAGCCTGCGCGAAGTCCTGACGCACATCCCTTCACTGCGCAACAACCTCGGTGTATTTGTGTTGCATGCTGTTTTACTGGCCATGTGGGTGGCGGTGCCGCAAATGTTGGTGGATGCGGGCTTGCGCAAAGAGCATCATTGGTGGGTCTATTTGCCTGCTGTTTCGTTTGGTTTTCTGGTCATGGGCAAAACTTTGTTTCCTCTTGAACGCAAAGGCTACTTGCGCGCTGTGTTCTTGAGTTCGACCATGGTCATTGCACTGGTGATGTTCAGCCTGGCGCTGATTGCGGGCGCTGCCCCCAACCTGTGGTGTCTGGCCGCTGTTTTATGTATTTTCTTCTCCGCCTCCAACATTTTGGAAGCTTGCCAGCCCAGCATTGCCTCTCGCGCAGCCCCACCGCATGCGCGCGGTATGGCCATGGGCTTTTACAACACCTTGCAGTCCTTGGGCTTTTTTGCAGGCGGCGCCGCGGGTGGCGCTCTCATGAAAGCGGGGGGTGCGCAGGTTTTATTTGGCGTTTGTGGTCTGGCCACCCTGATCTGGCTTTTGCTTGCATGGTTCATGGACCCCATTGAAGCGCCGGCCCGCTAACAAGCATAATTGCACCTGTTCACCCCAAGAGATTTCAAGGAAATAAGATGGCTTCAGTCAACAAAGTAATTCTGATCGGCAACTGTGGCCGTGACCCCGAAATTCGTTACCTGCCCTCTGGCCAGGCCGTGGCCAATGTCAGCATTGCCACCACCAGCCGCCGCAAAGACCGCACCTCTGGCGAAACGGTCGAAGACACCCAGTGGCACCGCGTCACTTTCTATGACCGTCTGGCCGAAATTGCCGGCGAGTACGTTAAAAAAGGCCGCCCTATTTACGTTGAAGGCCGCCTGAAGTACGGCAAATACACCGACCAAGCCGGCGTCGAAAAGAACACCGTCGACATCATTGCCACCGAAATGCAATTGCTCGGCGGCCGTGAGGGCATGGGTGGTCCCAGTGGTGGCGACGAAGACGGCGGCGCACCCGCACGCCGTCCAGCAGCTGCACCCCGCCCCGCTGCTAGCGCTGCACCTGCCAGTCGCCCCGCGCCAGCCGCCAGACCCGCCAGTGGGTTTGACGACATGGACGATGACATTCCTTTTTAAGCGCTATTCGCAGCTCATACATTCAAAAGCCTGCCTTTGTTGCAGGCTTTTTTACAGGCTCTTGTATACCCCATGGGGTATATGTTAAGATGCCATTTTGGTTGGAGACGACATGAAAAAGACATTGACAAACGCATCGCACCCTCTGCTTGTGAGCACAGCCTTGGCCCTTAGTTTGTTTGTGGGTGCAAGTACAAGCATTGCGCAAAATGCAGTGGCGCCCGTGGGCCCCGCTGTGAAAGTCATGGCGGCGGGCCAAAAATCTGTGGCCAGCTACAGCAACATTGATGGTGTGATCGAAGCAGTGATGCAAAGCACTTTGTCGTCGCAAATTCCGGGCAGAGTGCTGAGCCTGAACGTTAAAGCCGGTGACCGCGTCAAAGCAGGTCAAGTGTTGGCCACTATCGACGATAGAGAAGCCCAGACAGGCGTGCTCCGAAGCCAAGCGCAGATGCAACAGAGTGATGCAGAGTTGCGTCAACTCCAAATTGCATTGAAACGCACTCAAGAATTGAAAACACAGGGTTTTGTCAGTTCGGCTGCTTTAGATCTGGCAGAAGCGCAATACAAAGCAGCACAAGCAGGGCGAGACAGTGCGAGCGCAGCCACAGCACAAGCCAAAGTCACGCAGTCATTTTCAAAAGTAACAGCGCCCTATGACGCTTGGGTCTTGGAGACATCTGTACAAGCAGGCGATTTGGCTATGCCTGGTAAACCGCTGATGACCGTCTATGCGCCACAACCTTTGCGCGTCGTCATGCAATGGCCAGCATCGCAAAAAGGCAGCTTGCCAAAATTGAATGACATACAAATTCAATGGGGTACAGAAAACATCAAGCCTGTGTCGATGCAAATCATGCCTAATGCCGACGGTATCAGTCAAACCATTGGCATCAAATTGGACATGCCGCGTACGGGGGCAGCTTTGAATGCATTTCCGGGTCAGCAAGTGCAGGTGCGAATAGCAGGGGCGGCGCAAACCAAAGGATTGGTGCCTCATTCAGCCATCTTGCGAAGAGGCGAAATAACAGCGGTCTATATCGCTCAAGAAAACGGCTTTGCCATGAAACTAGTGCGCTTGGGTGCAGATCATGGCAGTGCTGGGGTTGAAATTTGGGCGGGTCTTAAAGAAGGAGATTTGATTGCAGTGGATGCCGTGCAAGCCGGTATGAGAGGCGCACATGTCGCAAAATAATTTGCCCCAGCAGCAGACCAGTGAGTCACATTCGCAAAAGTCAGAAGTCAACAGCTTCGGTATTGCTGGCCAGCTTGCAGCCAAGTTTCAAAACAACGCACTCACGCCTTTGCTGGCCATCGTGGCCTTGCTCATGGGCTTGTTTGCCGTGATGGTCACGCCGCGTGAAGAAGAGCCACAAATTAATGTGACCATGGCCAATGTGATGATTCCATTTCCAGGCGCCAGCAGCGAAGATGTTCAAAATAAAGTGGCCCGACCCGCCGAACAGGTACTCGGACAAATTGCAGGTATTGAGCACACTTACTCGGTGTCGCGTCCTGGTATTGCGGTGCTGACGGTGCAATTCAAAGTGGGTGTCCCGCGCACAGATGCCTTAGTACGTTTGTACGATGTGCTCAACGCCAACCAAAACTGGTTGCCACGTGATCTAGGCACCTTGACGCCCATTGTGAAACCGAAAGGCATTGACGATGTGCCCGTCTTGGCGGTGACGTTGTGGGGCAAAGATGCACCTTCGGCTTTGGAGCTAGAGCGTGTGGCGCGCAGCTTTGAAATGGACCTCAAGCAAGTTAAGGGCACTCGAGAAGTGCAAACCATTGGCGGCCCAGGTCGTGCAGTGCAAGTGAACTTGAACCCCACACGTTTGCGTGAACGAGGTCTGGACTTGCTGAGTGTGCAAGCCGCCTTGGCGGGTGCCAATGCAATTGTGCCGTCTGGTCATGTGATGAACCCGAACAAATCGGCGGGTCAGCGTATCAGCATTGAAACTGGCAACTTTTTTGAATCGTCAAACGATGTGGCCAATGTGGTGGTGGGTGTTCATGGCGGCAAGCCCATCTATTTGAAAGAAGTCGCGCAAATTGAAGAAGGTGCGCAACAAGCACAGCAATATGTGAACTACTTGCCGGGTACGTCGCAAGTCGATTTGAAGGGACAGATGTACCCTGCAGTCACTTTGACCGTGACCAAAAAACCAGGTGAAAACGCAGTCGATGTAGCCCGTGCGGCACGCGCACGCGTGGACCAAATGCGCAACACCGTGTTGCCGCAAGGCATTGAAGCCACGATCACTCGCGACTATGGCGAAACCGCTGCCGAAAAAGCCAACAAGTTGATTCAGAAGTTGGCCTTTGCCACCGCCTCGGTCATTTTGTTGGTGGGTTTGGCACTGGGCAAACGTGAGGCCGTGATTGTGGGCGGCGCAGTCATTTTGACCTTGACGGCCACTTTGTTTGCCAGTTGGGCGTGGGGCTTCACACTCAACCGTGTGAGCTTGTTTGCACTCATTTTCTCGATTGGTATTTTGGTGGACGACGCCATTGTGGTGGTAGAAAACATTCACCGCCATCAACAGTTGTATCCACATAAATCGCTCAAAGAAATCATTCCTGAGGCTGTCGATGAAGTGGGTGGCCCCACCATTCTGGCCACGCTGACGGTCATTGCGGCTTTGTTGCCCATGGCTTTTGTGTCAGGCCTGATGGGCCCCTATATGAGTCCTATTCCCATCAATGCCAGCTTGGGCATGGCTTTGTCTTTGTTGATTGCGTTCACCGTCACGCCTTGGTTGGCATTGAAGTGGATGAAGTCGCATCACGGTGACAACGCTCACGCAGCATCTCATGAGACATCGCATGCCCCTGCCACTGGCTTTGCAGCGCGACTGCCCGAGATCTTTGGTCGCATCTTGCGCCCCTTCTTAAACAGCAGTCGCCAGCGTTGGAAGCTGTTGGGCGGCATTGTGTTGGCCATGGCCTTGTCGGTGGGATTGGCGGGTGTGCAGTGGGTCATTTTGAAAATGCTGCCCTTTGACAACAAGAGCGAATTTCAAGTGGTGGTCGACATGCCGGCGGGTACACCTTTAGAAAACACCGCATCTGCTTTGCAAGAGATGGGCGCATACTTAGCGCAGCAAAATGAAGTTTTGGATGTGCAGTCGTATGCGGGCACTGCCAGCCCCATCACTTTCAATGGCTTGGTGCGTCAATACTATTTGCGCGCCGATGCCGAACAAGGCGACTTGCAAGTTAACTTGGTCGAAAAACACCAACGCTCTGAAAAGAGCCACGCCATTGCACAGCGCCTTCGTCCGGCGTTAGAAAAAATTGCGGCCACGCACGGCGCCAACATCAAGGTGGTGGAAGTGCCGCCTGGCCCACCCGTGATGAGCCCGCTGGTGGCCGAAATTTATGGCCCCGATGAAGCGGGTCGTCAGGCCTTGGCAGCCAACGTCGCCAAAGCCTTTGCCAAAACGCCAGGCATTGTGGGCGTTGACACGTCTCTTAAGGCCGATGCGCCAAGGCAGTGGTTGCAAGTGCGCACCCAACGTGCCGAAACACTGGGCATACCAGTCAGTGCCATCGCGCTAACTGTGCAGGGCAGCTTGCAAGGGGTCGATGCTACCTACATGCGCAATGACAGCAGCAAAATGCCTGTGCCAGTGCGCTTGCAACTGCCATTGCAATCTCAGGTGGGTTTGAAGGATGTGTTGGCCATGCCCATGCGCGCGGCCAACGGTCAACTTGTGCCGTTGTCTGAGTTGGTCGAAATCAAAACGGAAGTGATTCAAAAACCACTGTTCACCAAAGACTTGCTGCCCGTGAGTTATGTGATGGGCGACATGGCCGGTTCACAAGACTCGCCACTCTATGGCCTCTTTGGCATTCGTGGTAACCTGAAAGAGGCAGCATTGCCAGGCCAAGGTGAATTGGGTGAGTACTGGATTCAACAACCCAGCGACAATTACCGCGAGTACGCCGTGAAGTGGGATGGCGAATCGCAAATCACCTACGAAACATTCCGCGACATGGGTGCCGCCTACGGCGTGGGCTTGATCTTGATTTACTTGTTGGTGGTGGCGCAGTTCAAAAGCTACCTGACCCCCTTGGTCATCATGGCCCCTATTCCACTCACCATGATTGGCGTGATGCCCGGTCATGCCTTGTTGAATGCGCAGTTCACGGCGACCAGCATGATTGGCATGATTGCTTTGGCCGGCATCATTGTGCGCAACTCCATCTTGTTGGTGGACTTCATTGAGTTGCAAGTGGCGCAAGGCATGGACTTCAAAGAAGCCGTCATTCAATCGGCTGCAGTACGTGCCCAGCCCATTGTGCTGACCGGCTTAGCCGCCATGATTGGTGCGTTCTTTATTTTGGACGACCCGATCTTCAATGGTTTGGCCGTGTCCCTCATCTTTGGCATATTGGTCTCCACCCTGCTGACGCTGGTGGTCATTCCTGTGCTCTATTTTTCTTTGTTTAAACCTAAGGAGTCTGTATGACTGTTGAACGTTACATCCGAATCATTGCCGGATTATTTATCATGATCTCGCTGGCATTGGGCATTGAAGGCAGCCCCTTGTTTGTCAGTTCTTGGGCTTTGGCATTCACGGCATTTGTGGGGGCCAACTTGTTTCAATTTGGCTTTAGCAATGTGTGCCCCATGGGCTGGATCTTGCGCAAGATGGGCGTGCCTGATGC
>JACCDQ010477368.1_pt1 | contig 12354 bp, 14 predicted proteins | sample 7446031 | NCBI WGS metagenome assembly JACCDQ01 (sample SAMN15323442, study PRJNA562643) | freshwater metagenome | isolation source: river surface water | place: USA:Blue River Watershed | collected 2017-08-17
ACCTTACGGTCAAATTATAGATAAACATGTATATGTTTGCCTTTTTCAGGTTCATCCGCATGCTCTTCTTGAGAAATTATATATTTGTTCAAACTTTAAGGTTAACTGCGCTAAAACTTCAGAAGGCAATAAATTCGTTCGGGAATAAGTTAAAAAAGTCTTTTAGCGCAAATTCTAAACCTGCCCCCTGCCTGGTTCAACCGCCGGCTCGTATTTAACAGCTTCGGAACCGATTAGTGGATTTGGATTAATGTTCTCTATAGTGTGTTGCATATTGTAAATGATTTATATTTTATCCAAGTATAACAAATTTTACACCAACTTCAATATAAATGGAGGGTCAATACTAACCCTCCATTTATATTGTCTTAATCTCTATAATGATTATTTGTTTTTAAAATATTTTTCTCCCTTAGCAGCAATTTGGTTAATCGCTTTACAAGTTTTTTTACTAGCCGCCTTTATTTTCTGATATCTTGCCACATAGTCAAATGATTCTTTTGCAAATAGAGCCGCGCATAGACTACAAGTAGTCGAAGCTACAAATAACCCGAACAGATCATCATCCTGAGTTTCATATTTTAAAAGAACACAAGCGCCGAATAAAATACGTTTTGCATCTATTTCAGTTAATATGTTTATTATGCTTTTTATTTTATCCATAGCTTAATTTTTATTTTTATTAACTATATTTATAGTAATGTTCTTAATTTGATTAAAAATAGGTTTGTTAATAGTTACAGGAGAGAACTACGTCGACTAACAGCCTCATCAGGATTCCACGTATTTATTAAATCAACAGAATTATTTGAAATAACAGCTTTAATCAAATTTTCTAATAAAAAAAAATAGATTGATAAATAATTTTAATCTTAGAAGAACTAGATTTCTCAAGTAAATAAATTGTAGTTTCCCTACTGATAGTAGACCAATCCAAGTCGTCAAACCCAATTGCTTTGTGATCATCATTTAAATGCTTCAAAGTATTAATATCCGTGACCAAAAGGGAATTATAATCCTTTAATAAATTAATATCAACTTAAATTTTAAGTGTATTTAAATTAATACGGATTGAGGGACTCATAGAAGTACAAAGATAAATTGTTTTAAAATATTTTCCTTTTATGCTTGCCGGTTTATTTTTTTCAATTGATTCATAAATCTTCAGTAAATTTTCTTGAAGATTACTTTCTAAGAACGTTGTTTTTCCAAAAGATAAATGTATAATACCCGTTTTATCTGTTCGATATTCAATTTTTCCTTTTCGAAATTCTTGAATTGCTTCCGAAATATTTTGAACTACAGTACCCGCCTTTGGTGAAGGCATTAAGGATTTTGGTCCTAAAATTTTTCCAAGTTTAGTAAGTTTTGGCATTAATGAAGGTGTAGTGATTAAAATATCAAAATTAATCTTTTCTTGACCAATATCAGTTAACAAGTCTTCATTACCTACTATATCAGCACCTTGTTCCAAGAAAGCTGTTTTATTTTCTACTTCTGCTAATACAGCTATTTTTAATTTTTGGCCAGTTCCATGCGGCAATGTTACGGATGCTCTTAATTGTTGATCTGTATATTTAGGATTAACATTTAAAGCTATATGAGCTTCAACTGATTCTATAAATTTTGTACTTTGTAGTTTTTTAAGCAAGTAAATTGCTTCAACTAATGAATAAGATTCTTGAGTAACAAGGTTTTGTAACTGCTTAAAGCGTTTTGATATTTTGTTCATACTTTAAAAATTCTATTAGACTTAATCTTCAATTTTGATACCCATACTTTTTGCAGTTCCTTCAATAATTAACATCGCTTTATTTAAATCTTTCGTATTTAAATCTTTTAATTTTAATAAAGCAATATTTTTTACATTTTCACGTGTTATTATTCCTACCTTTTCACGGTTAGGTTGTGATGCTCCTTTCTTGATATTAGAATATTTTATTAACAAAATAGAAGCTGGAGGGGATTTTAAAATGAAAGTATAAGATTTATCATCATATATCGTAATTTTAACAGGAATAATAAGCCCTAATTGATCAGAAGTTTTTGCATTATATTCTTTACAAAAGGATGCAATATTTACACCATGTTGACCTAAAGCTGGACCTACTGGCGGTGCCGGTGTGACTTTTCCTGCAGGTAATGCAAGTTTTACAAAAGCTTTAATTTTTTTTGCCATCTGTATTTATAATATATTTAAGCTTAAATTAAAAAATAGAATTTATCGTTAGGTAGCCTTTTAATTCTTAAAAGGCTATTTATTAACACGCCTTGAAGGATTTGAACCCTCGACACCAGATTTTGGAAACCTGCGTTCTACCAGCTGAACTAAAGGCGCTTTAATTTAAAAAGCCTTTAAAAATGCCAAGAACCAGATTTGAACTGGTGACAAGAGGATCTTCAATCCACTACTCTACCAACTGAGCTATCTTGGCTTATAACCTATATAAAATTATACTTATTAAGTAAAATTTTGTCAAAGACTTTTTTGTATTTAAATAAATTAATAGTAATAAGCTTAGATAGTAGAAATTATTTTTTGGGCTCGTATATTTTGTGTTTCATCTAAAAATATTTGTAATGATACATTATTTTGATGATCTACCATCGGATTTTTTAAAATAAATTCTGATACTAAATCTTCAACAAACTTTGTTATCATTCTTCTTAAAGGACGAGCACCAAAAACAGGATTGTAAGCGTCAAAAGTTAATTTTGTTTTTACATTTTCTTCAACTCGTAATTGAATTTTTTTAAGTAATAAACGTTTTTCTAATTGTTTTATCATGATATTACAAATTAAACGTAACTCTTTTTGACTAAGAGGACGAAAAATAATAATATCATCTAATCTATTTAAAAATTCTGGTAGAAAAATGCTGCTTAAACGATTTAAAACTGCTTCTTTTAAGATTGTATTATCTTTATCAAAGTCACTAGTTTCTTTAGAAGACTCTAATTTTGCATTTTCTTCTTTCAAAAATTGAGATGCTTTAAGAGATCTATATGAACTACTAAGCTCTGATGTTAATCGTCGTTGAAGATCTTCCAGATAATTTAATTGAATTGATGATTCAAAAAATGAAATGGGCCCACTGTATTCATCAACTAAAGAATCTTTAAAGTTATTTAAACGTGTAGAATTTGTATTTTCGAACTCAACTTCTAGTTTATTTTTATTTAATTCTTCACTTAAAATGTTTTGAATTTCACTTGCACCAGCATTTGAAGTCATTACAATAACAGCATTTTCAAATGGAATTAATCTTTTTTGAGTATCAGTTAATCTACCATCTTCTAAAATTTGTAATAATATATTTAAAATTTCAGGATGTGCTTTTTCAACTTCATCAAAAAGAACTACAGAATAAGGTTTACGTCGAACTGCATCTGTTAATTGACCACCTTCTTCATATCCTACATACCCAGGAGGTGAACCTATTAATCGCGATACTGTAAATTTTTCCATAAATTCTGACATATCAAATCTAATCATATCTGATTCTGAACCAAATAGTGACGCAGCTAAGGCTTTGGTAACTTCTGTTTTACCAACACCAGTTGGTCCGCAAAACATAAAGCTAGCAATTGGACGATTAGGATTTTGAATTCCAAGTCTTGATCTACGAATAGCTTTTGCTATTGCAGAAACCGCAGCTTCCTGCCCAATTACTCGTGAATGTAATTCATCTTCTAAATGTAACAACCTTTTTGATTCATCATTAGATACAGATTGTAAAGGAATTCCAGTAAGTTTTGAAATTAAATCTCGAATGTCTTCTGCACTAATTTCATGTTTAAATGATTTTACCTTATTTTTACTTATTAAAAAGTTCTGATTTGCATTAAATTGTGAAATAAAATTTTTATTTTGATTTTTAGTTAAAAAGCCTAGTAATGAGTAAATATCTTGAATATCACTTTGGGATAATGTAAGATTACCTGTTCGAGCTAAACTTTCAATTAAGCCTTTTTTAATTAAAGGTTTTATATTATTTAAAAAATCATAATATGTATTTAATCGTGAACCTTCAATTTCATTTAATTTGTTTTCATTTATAAAATCATCTTTACTTGAATGCTCAAAATTTGTAAAATTAAACGCTTTAAGTTCCTCATTAAAAAGTTTTAGAAAACTAATAAAATCAAATTGAGATTTATTTTTTATATAAAATTTTAAATATCTTTTTAATAGATATAGGGAGAAATTATATTTATTTTTATCAAGGGAACTTTTTTCTTTTGTTATTAATGTTTTTGCTATTTGATATTCAATTATAGAAAAAAGTTTTTTATTAGCAATTTTTGAAAAATTAGTTCCTACTGAATTAATTTTCTTTATTTTTGCAGATGAAAATAATAAGTTATCAACATGTTTTAAAACTGTTAATCTAATTTTTTCATAAAGTTCTTCAGCTAAAGGTGTTGAAGAAGTTTTATTTAAAAGATTTTCAGAAAAACTTAATGGATTTTCAACCCACTCTAATAAGAAACGGCGATATGCAAATTCAACTTCTTGAAAAACATATAATGTAGCTAAATCTCCACGGCGATAACATTCATTTTTTAATTTACCAATATTAATTAATGCACTATCTACAATAGAAGAAATCATAGTACCAGAACTAACAGTAGTTGCTTTTAAAACTTGACGGGCAGCTACTCTGTCAACCAAATCAATTGCTTTATCAGGTAAAAATCTTTCATAAATATAACGTGAAGATAATTCTGCTGCTAAGCGTAATGTTCCAGGTAAAAAAGTAACATTATGAAATGCTTCTATTGATGGACGTAAACCATAAAGAATATTTAAGGTATCTTCAACTGAAGGTTCTTTTACTTTAATTGGTTGAAAACGACGATTTAATGCGGGGTCCTTTTCAATTTTTTGATATTCTTTAATCGTCGTTGCCCCAATACATTGAAAACCACTGCGTGATAAAGCTGGTTTTAAAATATTAGCAGCATCAAGTGAACCTTCTGCAGCGCCTGCTCCACTTAAAGTATGAATTTCATCAATAAACATAATTATATGTGGATGTTCCAAAATTTCATCCAAAATATCTTGTAAACGAAGTTCAAATTCTCCACGATATCTAGAACCGGCAATTATTCGCGCTAAATCAATACTTACAATTGAGCGTCCTTCAAGAACAAATGGAACACTATTATTTGCTAATTTTGTTGCAAAAAGTTCAATAATAGCTGTTTTACCAACACCAGCTTCTCCAATTAAAACTGGATTATTTTTTTGTTTTCGGACAAGAATTTCCATTAATTCTGTAAGTTCTTCTTCGCGACCAAAACATTCATCAAATTTTCCTTCCCGAGCTAAATTTGTTAAATCGGTCCCATAAGTACTTAAACCATCTTGACTTTTATCACTTGAAATTTCTTGTGAATTATTATCATTTTCAAAATCATCACTAAACGTTTGTTTAGTAGATGCTTTTAATAAATTTAATGAAAAGAAATCTTTTGACTTTTTTTCTTTTTTTTTATTTATTGGTTTTTCTTGATCTAATGGTTTTAGATTTTCGTTGCTAAAATTTTGAGAAAAAGAAGATTCAATAAAGTCAGGTTTATTAAAAAATGAAAGATCTTCATTATCAATATTAATTTCTTCAGATAAATCTTTAAAAACTTCATCTGTTTTTAAATTTTCCTTATTAATCCCAAACTTTTTATCCCAAATAAGACCTAAAATATTTTTTGATGCAAGTTTTTTATTTTTATTATCAATTATAGTTTGAGAATTATGAGAGAGTAAATCAGATGAAGTTATATCAATATTTTGATTTGTTATTTCTTTTTCAACTTTATTACTTTTCGTATCAATTGAGAAAAGATCTTCTTCAAAATTTGGAAAAGATTGCGAATTGATTTTTTTTGAAGAATTTTGTTTTATTTTTTTTGATTCTTTTTTTTTTTTATTATTTGTTTGCTCAGAATTTGTCATAATATCGTAATACGTTAAAATAATACTTACTAAATAAATGTATAAAATAAATTTAAAGTAAAAAATTTTTTCTCTAATTTTACGGAAAAAGATTTGCCTAAATAATAAAATTATTATAAATGTTTTTTTAAAAAGATACTAGTTTATTCATTAATATTTTAAGTAGATTAATTAGCTCTAATTTTAATGCGGGTAGACAGAATTGAACTGACACACTTAGCTTGGAAGGCTAAAGTTCTACCATTAAACTATACCCGCGAATACTAAATAATTTTTGTAAATTATTGTTTTAAAACTTTTACTGAACACAAAATACCTCCGGGAACTTCAATTTGTAATAATTGATCTAAAAAAGAGGGGGAAGGAAGTTCAATATCAATAAAATGTTTTGAAATTCTTATTTCAAAAGCTTCTCGTGAGTCTTTATCAATATGTGGTGAACGTAGAACACAATATTTTTTAATACGAGTAGGTAAGGCAACCACTCCATTTACTTTGCAACCCAGTTTTAAAGATAAATCATGTAAATTAGTTGATACTTGCTTCAATAACTTTGAATCGAATGCTTTTAATATGAAACGTAACTTCATAGATTATTCAATAATATTTGTAACTATTCCCGATCCAACAGTCCGTCCTCCTTCACGAATTGCAAGTCGCATACCTGTTTCAATAGCTATAGGGGCTATTAATTCAATTCGCATGTTAACATTATCTCCTGGCATTACCATATCTACAGTTTCACCTTCGGCAAAAAAGTCTGAAATTGTTCCGGTTACGTCTGTTGTACGAACATAAAATTGTGGTTTATAACCTTTATAAATCGAAGTATGACGACCTCCTTCTGCTTTTGTTAAAATATACACTTCAGCATTAAAAATTGTATGTGGTTTGATTGAACCTGGTTTTGCAAGTACCATTCCACGTAAAACATCAATTTTCTGAACTCCACGTAATAAAACTCCAATGTTATCACCCGCGATTCCTTTTTCTAATGTTTTTTGAAACATTTCTAATCCTGTGACTGTTGTTGTTTTTGTTTCAGCTAAACCAATAAGTTCAACAACATCACCTATGCTAAGTTTTCCTCGTTCAATACGACCTGTAGCTACAGTACCACGACCAGTTATCGAAAAAACATCTTCGATAGCCATTAGAAATGGTTTATCAATTTCACGTTCAGGAGTAGGAATATAAGTATCAACTGCATCCATTAAATCAAAAATTTTGTCAACCCAAGTATTTTCCCCCTTTTTTATTTTTGAATTAGCAGTGACTGCTTGAAGTGCTAATAATGCTGATCCTGTAATAAATGGAATTTCTTCTCCAGGATAATCATAAGTAGATAATAAATCACGTAATTCTAATTCAACTAAAGCCAATATGTCTGGATCTGTTACTTGGTCAGCTTTATTTAAAAAAACTACTAATTTCTTTACACCTACTTGACGCGCTAATAAAATATGTTCGCGAGTTTGAGGCATAGCACCGTCAACACCGGAAACAACTAAAATAGCACCATCCATTTGAGCAGCTCCGGTAATCATATTTTTAACATAATCAGCATGGCCTGGACAATCAACATGTGCATAATGTCGATTTTCAGTTTCATATTCGACATGCGCTGTATTTATTGTAATTCCTCGTGCTCTTTCTTCAGGTGCCGCGTCGATATCTTCATATTTTTTTAAAATAGCATTTCCAATAGTAGATAACGTTGCTGTAATAGCAGCAGTTAATGTTGTTTTTCCATGATCGACATGGCCAATAGTCCCAATATTAATATGCGGTTTTGTTCTTTCAAATTTATCTCTTGCCATATATTTTTATTTTATTTTTCTTTTTATAAAAGTGTAATCTATTTCCATTTAGCAAAAGCTTTATTCGCTTCAGCCATTTTATGTGTTTCTTCTTTTTTTTTTATAGTATTTCCTAAACCTTTTGCTGCATCAATCAATTCATTTGCTAATTTTAACGCCATTCCTTTTCCCGAGCGTTTACGTGAAAAATTAATAAGCCAACGTATTGCTAAATTTGTAGCTCTAAATTTTGTTAAAAGTGATGGAACTTGATAAGTTGCACCACCAATTCGCTTTGGTTTTAATTGAACACGAGGACTGCTATTTCTTACCGCTTTTTCAAATGTAATAACAGGTTTTTGATCTGTGCGTAGAGAAATTAAATTAAAAGCTTTAGTAACAATTTTGTATGCTAAACGTTTTTTACCTTTTAATAAAATTCTATTTACTAATAAACTAACTAATAAGCTCTTATACTGAAAATTTGTTTTTGGAAAACGTTTTTGAGTTGAGATACGTCGTGCCATAAAATTTTTTTAATGAATTATTTAGCGCCAGTTTTTTTTGCAATAATCGCTTTTCTTACTCCATACTTAGAACGTCCTTGACGACGGTTTTTTACTCCAGCACAGTCTAATGCACCACGAATAATTTTATAACGTACACCAGGTAAATCTTTAACTCTACCACCTCGAACGAGAACAATTGAATGCTCTTGTAAACTATGACCTTCACCTGGAATATATCCTGTAATTTCAAATCCACTAGTTAATTTAATTCTGGCAATTTTTCGAATTGCTGAGTTTGGTTTTTTAGGAGTTGTTGTATATACTCTAGTGCAAATACCTCTACGCTGCGGACAAGATTTTAAGCTTGGACTTTTACTGGTTTTTTTTTCTTTTTTTCTACTTGATCGAACTAATTGTTGAATTGTAGGCATAATAAGTAATTAAATTTTTATATTTGCTTTAAGTCTATATTTTCGATTAAATTTTTCAACACATCCTTCAGTATCAATAATTTGTTGAGAACCAGTATAAAAAGGATGATTACCTGACCAAATATCAACTATAAGTTCTTCTTTTGTCGTTCCAACTTCCAGAATTAATTGTCCATCACAATAAACTTTAGTATTATACCAATTTGGATGTAAATTTTTTTTTGCCATAGATCGTTGATAAAAAATAAATTAACGTTTTGAATATTGTGGAGCTTTTCGTGCCTTTTTTAAACCATATTTTTTACGTTCTTTAACACGAGAATCACGATAGAGAAAACTGTTTTGACTTAAAGCACATTTTTGATCTACTCCGAGTTGACTTAATGCTTTTGCAATTCCTAATTGACTTGCTTGCAATTGTGACATTAAACCACCACCTTTTACTTTAATAAGGATATCAAAATTTTGATCACTATATAAAAAATTTAAAGAATTTTTTAAAAGCTCTTTTTCTTCTCCTAACGAAGAAAAAAATTCTTTATATGATTTTTTATTGATCTCTAGAGAACCTGTACCTTTTGTTAATAAAATATTAGCAATTGAGGTTTTTCTTTTACCTACACTATGTATCGTAAAAGTATTTTTTATGATGTTATTCATTTTAAATTACAATTTTTTTCCAAATAGTATGTTTTTGGATGCCTTTTTTAAAAACAGGCATATTTCCATAAACATATAAACGTTTGTAATATTGACGACCTAAAACACCTTTTGGTAACATTCCAAAAATTGCTCGTTCAACAATTCGAGCAGGAAATCGGGTTTTTAAACTTTTATACGTTTCTGTTTTGAGTCCTCCAGGACGTTGACTTGGAAAATAATAAATTTTTTGTAAATTTTTTTTTCCTGAAACTTTTATTCCGTTTGCGTTAACTATCATTACAAAATTGCCCTGATCAATTCCTGGTACATAGTATGATAGTTCTTTACCACGCAAAAGTTTACTTGCTTCAGTAGCAAGTCTTCCTAAAGTTTTTTGATTAGCATCTAACAGAAAATATTGAGGATTATGTAAATGACTTTTGGGAAAAATAGTTGTCATATAAAATTAAGAAATTAATTAATTGACTTTTAACTTTGATTTATAATTTTAAATTTGAAACTCACTTGCTATTGCGTAGTTACTATATAAAAAAAAAGGATTAGTTAAAAGAGGATATAAAATATCTAATAAAGATTTTAAACCTTCATTTAAACAACGTTTCGGAGTTTTTGTACCACGGGTTAAAATTTCTAAATAAAGAGCTTCTTTTAAATTACCATGAGTGTCATAAGTTAATTTTACTTTAAAACTTACTTTTTGAACAGGGCTATAAGCTGTATCTAACAAAAGAGTTTTTGATTGAAAAGGTAAAATTTTTTCATTTTTATACAAATTTTTAAGTTCTTCTATAGTTTGATAAGCTTTACCAAGTCTAATATCTAATTCACAAAAAAAATCTGATTGTTTAGTTACAGTACAAATATATTGTTCCGGATTAATTATTGTCAACGTATTTTTAGGTAAATTAATCATTCCTGCTGTAATTATTTTCGGTCCTTTTACAGAAATATAACCTGGAATACAGAAATTCTTTAAAAATTTTGTTTTTTCATATAATAAGATCGACTCCTTAAACAAAATTTCTTTAAAATTTAATAATAAATCAAGTGAATCTTCTCGAATACTTGAAATAGGAATGTATTCATTTTTTAAATCATTAAGTCTAATTCCAGATATGCTATATCCGGTCAAATCTGATAATAAAGTGCGTCTTAATGCACTTCCTAATGTAATTGCTTGGCCTGTTTCAAGAGGTTCAATTACAAACGTACATTGATGAGAATAATCTTTATTTATAAAATTTTCTATACATGTTATTTTTGGCATATTATTCAGATTTTTACTAAGATTTTTTCAATATTATAAGCGTCTTCGTTTTGGCGGTCTACAACCATTAAAAGGAATTCTAGTTTTATCTTCAATAGAAGTAATTCGTAAACCTCCTTGTTTAAGTGAACGTATACTTGATTCACGGCCTTTTCCTCGTCCTTTTAAAATAACATCAACTTTTTTTAAGCCTAAATCGATACATTTCGTTGTAATAACTTTTGCCGCCATTTGAGCTGCAAAAGCGGTGGCTTTTCTAGCTCCTTTTAAACCAGATGAACCAGATGAAGACCAACAAATTACATTTCCAGAAAGATCTGAAACAGTAATAATAGTATTATTAAAAGTTGTTTTGATATGAACAATTCCTGCAGTATTAAATTTTTTTTGTTTATGCTTTCGTGTTGATGAATATACCGCCATAAATTATTTTTTTCCTTTTAAAAATATAAGTTTTCTTGAAGTTCGACTATTTGTACGTGTACGTTGACCTCGTGTTGGAAGGCCTTTCAAATGACGTTTACCTTTAAAAGAATTAATTTCAATTAAACGTGAGATATTTAATTGAATAAAGCGTTTTAAATTTCCTTCAAGTTTAAAACTATCATTTTCTAAATAATCACGTAAATTTGAAATATTTTTTTCTGTAAGATCCGAAACTCGTGTATCAATATTTATATTTAATGTATTTAAAATTTTTTTTGAACGTGAAATTCCAATTCCATAAATAGCTGTTAAAGCAATATAAATTTTTTTACGATTTGCTAAATTATTTCCTAATATTCTAATCATATTATCCTTGTCGTTGTTTATGTTTAGGATTTATACAAATAACACGTATCTTACCATGTCTTTTAATTAAGCGACAGTTTTCACAAATTTTTTTTACTGAAGGACGAATTTTCATATAATTTATTCTATAAATTTAAGCTAAAACTAAGCCACTCAAGTTTTTTTTCTAAATAGATTATTTTTAATTTAGGAACCACTTCTACTAAAACAGATAACATTAAATTGCAAGAAATAGAAGTAAAAAAATATATTTCTACGACTTTTGCTGAAAAAAATAAAGATATAAAGTAATCTTTAATTAAAAAAATTAAAACAAACAAACAAGAAAAAAATGTAATAAGTTTTAAAAGTTTTTTTATTAAAAATTTTTTTGTCTCATCATTTGAAGATAATGGAACAGAATTTTCAACAATTAAAATTGTTTTTTGTTGAAAGTAATTTAATATTTCTTCAATGTTAAAAGAAAAAAAATAAAATAGAAATATACACCAATATAGCAAACTATAATAATAAATAAGATAATTTTTTTTGTCTAAATTAAATTTTTTTTGGATCCAAATAAATAAATTTGACGTTAAAATTAATGGGTATGTAGTCGGTATAGGAAGTTTCAATTGTATAAATTCCGAATTAGTATAATCTAAAGATTTATTTTTAAAATTTTCAGTAAAAGGTTTAGCTATTTTTATTTTAAAAGTTTGAGTAGTTAAATATAAAGGGATAAAAAATAAAAGAAAAAAGCAACAAATTTTAAATTGTTTTCCAAGATTAATTTGCCACAAAAATAAGTTTTTTATTAAATTTAATTCGGTATCTATCAAAAAAAGTAAAGTAATTCCTTTTCCAAATCCATAGTAGTCTATAAAATTCGCAATTTTTTTTGCGACTATAGAACCAAAAATTAATATTAAAAAAATAATTATTTCTATAAAAG
>JACCDQ012042648.1_pt1 | contig 12353 bp, 9 predicted proteins | sample 7446031 | NCBI WGS metagenome assembly JACCDQ01 (sample SAMN15323442, study PRJNA562643) | freshwater metagenome | isolation source: river surface water | place: USA:Blue River Watershed | collected 2017-08-17
GCACGCGGGCCAGCGCGAGGCGGGCGGCGCGGGTGGCGAGCACGCCGAGGCTCAGGAGCCACGCGAACGGGTCGACGACGTAGTCCCACGCGTTGACGGATTCGAGGGCGTCGAAGGAGTAGCCGGTCAGGGCGGCGAGCAGGAGCACGCCGAGGCGGTTGCCGACGGCGAGAAAGGCGACCGCGAGGCCGGCAAGCGCCCAGGCGGCCACGCCGTGCTCCCAGCCCCAGTAGTAGAGGTCGAGCCGGCCCGCGACCAGCGGCTGCAGGTAGAGCGTCGTGCCGGCGAGGGCCGCGAACCGCCACACGGCGGTCCAGTCGGCGGGTTTCAGCACCTCGAGCCCGAAGAGCCGCTGCCACAGGCCGGCGCAGATCACGCCGAGAAGCAGCATGCTGGGATTGGGACAGAAGCCGAAGGCCCAGCTCCAGAGCCGGACTTCGCCGACCGGGAGGAACAGCAGGACCATGGCCGCGGCGCCGAGGGCGAGCCGGAGCGGGCCGCGGCGGGCGCCGGGCCGGAGCCGCGCGGACAGCCAGAGCAGCGCGAGCCAGAGCGTCGCCACGAGCATCATCGCGTAGAACGTCGGAATCATCGGGGAAATCAGGGCCGGGCCGGGATGCCGGGATCGAGTTTGCGGTCGAGCCAGGCGACGTTGAACTCGACGTGTTTGATGCGCTCGCGCTGCCACGTGTAGGTGAGGTGGATCCGGCCGGCGGCGTCGTGCACGAGGTAGGGATAGGAGAATTCGCGGCCGGCGGCGGCCTCGAGGATCGGGCCGGCGCGCCAGGTGCGGCCGGCGTCCGGCGAGACCGCGAGGCGGAGATTTTCGCGTCCGCTCTGGGCGTGGTTGTAGACGGCGAGAATGCGCCCGTCGGCGAGGCGCACGGCATCGAGGGCGGAGTCCGGGTTGGGCAGCGTGCTGGGCGCGGCGTCGGACCAGGTCCAGCCGTTGTCCTCGGAATAGGCGGTGTGCATGCGGCGCTCGCGGCGGCGGTCGCGCAGCATCATGAGCACGCGGTCGCCGCCGAGCGGGACGAGGGACGGCTGGATGAGGCCGGTCTTGGCGGCGAGGCTGCGCAGGCGGTATTCGAGCATGCCGCCGGCGGGCTTGGGCGTGAGCCAGAGGACCTGGGGGAACTTGAGGGCCAGCTCGTGGTAGACCGGCAGGCCGATGCGGCCGTCGCTGGCGAAGATGGGCTTGTTGCGCACCAGCGTGCTGAGGTTGAAGAACGGGCTGATGGTCAGGCGCCGGCTGGGGCCCCAGGTGCGGCCGTTGTCGACGGAGGTTTTCACGTTGAGCGCGCTGCCGGACCAGCCGCCGACGGACACGCTCACGTAGACCATCCAGAGGGTGCCGGAGTGGTCGGGAAAAATGACGGCGTTGCCCACCTTCTTGATGACGCGGTCGAGCTCGTCCTGGGCGATGGCGCGGTCGACCGCGACGGTGGGCCGGCTCCAGTCGGCGGCGCCGGGGGCGCGGCGGGCGGTGTAGACGGCGACGTCGGCGGCGCCTTCGCGCGCGCCGCCATACCAGGTGGCGAGCAGCTCGCCGCCGGGGAGGGGGCACAGGGAGCTGCTGTGCGCGGCCGGCACGTGGGCGAGCGGCGAGACCCACGACTCCGAAAAATACGGCGCTTCGCCGGCGGGCGGGAGCGCGGTGCCGGCGGTCCGCCCGGCGGGGTCGGCGGGGACGGCGATCTTCGTCGGCGCCGCGTCGAAGCCGTCGCGGTCGTGCCGCGCGGTGGCGAAGCCGACGACGACGGCGACGGCGATCAGGACGACGCGGTGCCGGAGCGGCAGCGGCCGCGGCGCGGGGGAGCGCGGACCGTTTTCCGCGGCCGCGGCGAAGGGGCCGGCCGAGTTCGGGTTGGACGGGGCGGGGTTAATCGGCGCCTTTCCCCGGGACGGGTGGTTTGCGGTTGTGGCGCAGGAGGAAGCGGGCGGTTTCGTGGAAACCGGAGGCGAAGCGGGCCTGGTCGTCGGCCGCGCCGGAGTCGGCGCCGGCCGCCGCGGCGTCCGGCGGCGGGGCGGCGAAGTCCGCCCAGACGAACTCGCGCCGGCCCGACGGCAGGTGGTGCGTGACGTAGTGCGGGCCGCGGATGAGGCCGATGGTCTTCGTGTTGTGGTCGACGATGAAGGCGGCGTTGCTGCGGCCGCCGTCGAGGGCCTGCTGGCGCAGGAGATCGCGGCCGAGGGTGGCGTTGCGGTGCGGCACGCCGGCGAGCGCGGCGAGCGTGGGCAGGACGTCGACCTGCGAGGCGACGCTGTGGATGCGCTGCGGCGCGAGGCGCCTGGGGGCGTAGAAGAGCAGCGGCACGTGGTAGCGGGTGAGCTGTTGTTCGGTCCAGGCGGCGGGGAAGCGTTTCCCGGCATTGCCGCCGATGCCGTGGTCGCCGACGAAAACGAAGAGCGTGTCGTCGAAATACGGCGCGGTCCGCGCGGCCTCGATGAATTTGCGGAACGTGTAGTCGGAGTAGCGGAAGGCGTTGAGCTCGGCGAGCGAGTCGAAGCCGGCGGCCTTGAGCGCGGTGTCCGGGAGGTCGACCCGGGAAAACTCCGGCTGGTCCTCGCGCGGGATGGTGTAGGGGCGATGGTTGCCCGCGGTCTGGATGACGGCGAAGAACGGCTTCGTCTGCGCGCGCAGCACCTCGTGCGCCTCGAGGAAGAGGCTCTTGTCGCTGATGCCCCAGACGTCGACGCGCGGGGATTTGAAGTAGCCGGACTCGAAGATCCGCAGGTCCGCGATGTTGGCGGTGAGGACGCCGCGGATATTCGCCCAGCTGGTGCTGCCGCCGAGGAAGTAGAGTTTCTCGTAGCCGGCGAAGTCGTTGATGATCGTGTGCTGGTCGACGAGGGTCGGGTTCCGGCTCGCGGTCTCGACCATCTCCACGTCGGGAATGCCGGTGAGCGTGGCCCACACGCCGCGGGCGGTGCCGACGTGCGGGGTGTAGCAGTTGTCGAAAAACACGCCCTGGCGGCAGAGCTCGGCGAAGAAGGGCGTCGTGTCGAGCGGGTTGCCCCACATGGAGCTCTTGTAGGCGCTGAACGACTCGCAGATCACGAGCACGACGTTCGGAGGACGCGGGCCGCCGGGCCCGGCGGGCGGGGCCGGCACGCGGCGCTCGAAGGGCAGGCGGGTCGCGTCGGGCCGGTCGATGCCGAGGTAGGCGGCCATGCGCAGGTAGTGGGCGCCGACCTGCTTCGGGTCGTAACCGGAGGCGCGGAAACCGAGCGAACTCAGGAACGATTCGACCGGGTTGAGCGCGAGGTGGGCGCTGAAGTCGTTGCGCAGGCCGAAGGCGTCGCTCCACCGGAGCGGATACTGGCCGACGCGGCCGTAGACGCCCACGACGGCCAACGCGACGGCCGCCGCATACCAGGCCGCGCGGCGCCAGCCGCGCACGGGGGGCGTGGCCGCCGCGGATGCCGCCCGTCCGTGCAGCCAGCGGGCGAACGCCCAGGCGGCGAATCCGGCGAAGCCCACGACGAGCAGGAGGCGCAGCACCGGATAGGTTTCCCACACCATCGCGGCGGAGATCTTCGTGTCGGCGAGGAGGCCGAGGGCGGAGGCGTTGAGCCGCTGGTTCAGGTAGCGGAAGTGGAGGAAGTCGCCGACGTAAAGCGCGGCGAGCGCCGCGCCGAACAGCCCGGCGGCGACCAGCCAGGCGCGGCGGGCGGCGGCGTTGCGGAACGCCCCGATGCGCGGCCAGGCGCCGAGAGCCAGCAGCACGAGCATCGCCGCCGCGACGACGCGGGCATCGAAGCGCCAGCCGAGCGCGAAGGCCGGCAGCGCCTGCGCCCAGGTCGCCGCGTCGTCTTTGAAAAAGAGATACGTGCCGGCGCGCAGCGCGGTCATCAGCGCCAGCAGGGCGACGCTCAGGCCGAGACTCCACCGGATCAGAAGCGGCGCCGGCGGCATGGGAGAATTGGAGGAAAACGGGGAGGCAAGCGGACCCGGAGGGAGGCGGCGGATCGCCGGAGGCGGGGCGATTCGGCGCGGAGTCCGGCGAGTTACGGCGGGAGTTTTCCCGGCGTCAACGGCTTTGCCGGGGCGGCGGCCGCGAAATTGCACGCCGGACCAACGCACTATCGACAGCGCGGGGCCGGCGCGCTTCCGTCGGGCGACCCCCGCGCCCTTTCTTCCCCGCCATGCAACGCCGTCCGTTTCTCACCGGCCTCGCCGCCGCCACCGCGGCCCTGGCCGTCCGTCCGCTCCGCGCCGCCGCCGCGCCCAAAATCGCCCTCGGCCTGGACAACTTCGCGGTCCGCGCGATGCAGTGGAAGGCCCCCGCGCTCGTCGACTACGCGGCGTCGCTCAAGTGCGACACGCTGCTGATCTCCGATCTCGACGCCTACGAGAGCCTCGACGACGCCGCGCTCCGCGCGGTGCGGGCGAAGGCCGACGCGGCGGGGGTGCGGCTCTACGCCGGCAGCTGGAGCATTTGCCCGACCTCGAAGGTGTTCCGGCCCAACCGCGGCACCGCCGAGGAACACCTGCGGCTGGGTATCCGCGTGGCCAAGACGCTCGGCTCGCCGGTCTTCCGCGTCGTGCTGGGCAACAGCGACGACCGCAAGACCGAGGGCGGGATCCGCGCCCGCATGCGCGACACGGTCGCGGTGCTCAAGGCCTGCCGCGGCGACGCGCTCGCCGCCGGGGTGAAGATCGCGATGGAGAACCATGCGGGCGACCTGCACTCCTGGGAGCTGCGCGAGCTCATCGAGGAAGCCGGCACCGATTTCGTCGGCGCCAACATCGATTCGGGCAACGCGGCGTGGACGCTCGAGGACCCGCACGACGTGCTCGAGACGCTCGGCCCGGTGACGCTCTGCTCCAGTCTGCGCGACGAGATGATCTGGGAGACGCCGGACGGCGCGGCGGTGCAGTGGACCGCGGCGGGCGACGGCCTGATCGACTGGAAGCGCTACGCCGCCCGCTGGGCGCAGCTGTGCCCCAAGGTCCCGATCATGATCGAGACGATCTCGGGCGGGCCGCGGGAGTTCAAATACAAGCAGGCCGCGTTCTGGCAGCACTACGACAAGCGGCCCGACAAGCTCGCGAAGTTCGAGGCGCTGGCGAAGCGCGGCAAAAAAATCCCCCCGGCCTTCACGCCGCCCGCCGACCCGAAGGACCGTCCCGCCGCCACGCAGGCCTTCCAGAAAGCCGACCTGGAAAAATCCCTCGCCTACCTCCGCCGCGAAATCGGCCTCGGTCTGAAGACCTGAGCCCCGCCCGTCTTTCCCACCCCATGAATCGTCGCACGTTCCTCCATTCGTCCGCCGCGCTGTCCGCCCTCGCCGCGTTGCCGACCTTTTCGATCCGGGCCGCCGAAAAATCCGGCGGCCGCAAGTTCCGCACCGCGCTCATCGGCTGCGGTTGGTGGGGCAACAACATCCTCCGGGAAGCGATGGCCAGCGGCGCGTGCGAGGTCGTCGCGCTCTGCGACGTCGATGCCCGCCAGTTCGAACCCACGCTGAAGAACGTCGCCGCCGGCACCGGCGATTCGCCGAAGCTCTACAAGGATTACCGCGAGATGCTCGCGGCCGCGAAGCCCGAGATCACGATCGTCGGCACGCCGGACCACTGGCATGCGTTGCCGATGATCGCCGCGGTCAAGGCGGGTTCGCATGTCTACGTGGAGAAGCCGATCGGCCACACGGTCATGGAAGGCCGCGCGATGGTGAACGCCGCCCGCGCCGCCGGCCGGGTGGTGCAGGTCGGCACCCACCGCCGCATCTCCCCGCACAACGTCAGCGGCCGCGATTTCATCCGCTCCGGCAAGCTCGGCGAGATCGGCATGGTGCGCTGCTTCGTCCACTACGGCGGCGGTCCGGAAAAGGCGCTGCCGACCGTCGAGGTGCCCAAGGAGCTCGATTGGGACATGTGGTGCGGTCCGGCGCCGCTGCGGCCCTTCAACGGCGGCGATCCGCGCAATCCCTCGCAGGGCGCCGGCAACCGCGGCATCCACCCGCGCGGCTTCCGCAACTACCTCGACTACGCCAACGGCACGCTCGGCGACTGGGGCATCCACTGGCTCGACCAGGTGCTCTGGGTGACCGGCGAGAAGTATCCGAAAAAGATCTACTCCGCCGGCGGCCGGCCGATCGCCGGACCCGCGATTGCCACCGCCAACGAGCAGACGACGGATGCCCCCGACCATCAGCTTGCGACCTACAGCTTCGACCGTTTCGACGTGCAGTGGGAGCACCGCCGCTTCGCCGGCAACGCGACCGACAAGGGCGAGAACGTCGGCTGCTATTTCTACGGCACGAAGGGCATCTTCCACATGGGGTGGCAGAAGGGCTGGACCTTCTACCCGAGCGACGCCCGGCAGGCGCCGATCTCGGAGGAGGCGAAGCTCAACGCCCCCGATTCGCAGAACATCAAGGAGCTCTGGGCCGACTTCCTCGCCGCGATCCGCAGCGAAGGAAAAATCAAACCCGTGAGCGACATCGGCGAGGTGCACCTCTCGACCAACCTGGCGCTCCTCGGCATGCTCTCGCTCAAGCTCGGCAAGAGCCTGGATTGGGACGGCGAGAAGGAACGCATCACCAACGACGAAGCGGCGAACAAGCTCCTCCGGCGCGACTACCGCAAAGGCTACGAATATCCGAAGGCGTGAGGCGTGCGGCGCCCGCGGCACCGATGCCGCGGGCCCGGCCGGGCGTCCTCAGGCTTTTTTCACCGCCAGGCCGAGGTCCTCGTAGATCGCCGCGGTGACCTCGCGCACGCGCGCGGCGTGGTCGGCCTGTTTGGGGCGGCCGTTGCACACAAAGGCGGCGACGACGCGCTTTTCGGGATCGCAGAAACCGAGCGACGAGAGCGAACCGCCGTGACCGAAGGTGCGGTCCGAACAATGCACGCCGCCCACGGCCCGCTGCCGGCTGATGCCCAGACCCCAAGCCGCGGCGTTGCCCTTCGCTTTGAAGTTCGGGGCGTCGGGCCGATGGACCTTTGTGAATTCCGCCACCGTTTTTTCGGCCAGCACGCGTTTGCCCGCGAGTTCCCCGCCGCCGAGCATCATGGCGTAGAAGCGCGCCAGCTCGCGCATCGGACCGTGGCCGTTGCCGCCGGGCACGCATTGCGTCGCCCAGCCCTGCACGCCGATCTCCCGGTAGTGCTCGGCCGGCTCGGGCTTCGCGCCGTCGGTGTTCATCATCGTGCCCATCCGGTCGCCGTAGCCGCGGAAAACGTCGGCGGGCATGCCGACCCAGCTGTCCTTCATCCCGAGGGGTTCGAAGAGTTCTTTGCGGATGTAGCGCTCGAACGGCATCCCGCTCACGCGCGCCACGATCTCGCCGAGAACATACATGCCCGCGGTCGGGTGATACTGCGCGTGCCGGCCGATCTCCCAGCCGTCCTCGGGTTTGGCCGCGCAGATGGCGGCGATGACTTCGGCCCACGGGCGGCGGAAGCGCACGGCGAGGTCGGCGTTGGGAAACCCGCTGGTGTGCGTGAGCACGTGCCGGAGCGTGATCCGGTCCTTCCCGTGCGGCGCAAACTCCGGGAGGTAGTTCGCCACCGGCGCATCGAGGTCCACGCGGCCGCGCTCCCAGCACTGGCCCACGCACATCGAGGTGAGCGGCTTGGTCGACGAATACCATGTCATCAGCGTGTCCGCCGTCATGGGGACGCCGGGACTGGCCTCGCCGAGGCCGACATCCGCGACGGTGCGGCCGTCGTGCGCGACGTAGAGCTGCGCCCCGAGGTGCAGTCCGCGCTCCATGCCGCGGCGCAGGACCGCGAGGGTTTTGGGCAACGGATCCGCCGGCGCCGCGCGCAGGCCCCGCGGGGCGACGACCCAAGCGGCGGCACCGACCGCGGACAGAGTGAGAAAGCGTCGCCGCGAAACCGGGGTAGGGGTCATAGCGGGCCCGAGTTGGCCGGGGCGGGGCGGGGCCGGCAACTCACTTCGCGATCGTGCGCGCGTCGATGCCCCGGCCGAGTTCGAAGGTCTGCCCGACGGCGCCGACCACGCAGTGGGCGCGGTCGAGGCCCAGGTCCTGGCGCAGGCGGTAGACGGTCTCGATGCCGGTGCAGTGGGCGCCGATGAGGTTCTCGATGCCGGCGGCGCGCAGTTTGCCGGCGGTCCACGCCAGGGTTTCCTCGCTGGCTCGGAAAAGATGGAGGCCCCCGATGAGGGCGTGGAGCTTGGCCGGGCGGACAAAGTCCCGCGCGTGCTCGACGATGTTGACGACGCCGGCGTGGCCGCAGCCGGTGACGACGACGAGGCCCGCGCGCGTGTCGATCACCAGCGCCATGTCGTCGGGCAACGTGTCCTCGCGCAGGCCGTCCGCGGTGCGAATCCGGGTGTTGCCGCTCCAGTTGCGTTCGGGGTGGCGCCGGGGGACGGGGCCGGTCAACCAGACGCCGGGTTGCAGCGCGACGGGCTTTTCGTGGACCACGAACTTTCCGCCCGTCGCCTCGTAATCGGGGCGCAGCGCGATGGCGCGGTTGAGCTCCACGCCCGGCGGCGTGCCGACGCGCGGGTCGAAGAAACCGGCCGCGACGTGCGTGCGCGCGAGGGCGGCGGGTGTCGCCGCCATGAAGGCGCGGCGCAGGGTCATGAAACCGCCGACGTGGTCCCAATGCCAGTGGCTCAGGACGACGTCGGGCACGTCGGCCAGCGAGAGTTTCAGCGTTTGGAGGTTTTTCAGGACGACGTCGGTCTTGGCGCCGGTGTCGAAGAGGATCTTTTTGCCGTCGGCCTCGACGAGGGCGGCGAAACCCCATTCGCCCAGCTCGTCGCCGTCGGCGAGCATCGTGGAGAGGACGGTGACTTTCAGCGACTGCACCTGCGGCCGTTCCGCGGCGCCGAGCAGCGACGCGACGAAAGCGAGGAGGCAGCACCAGCGGAGGGGAAGCGCGGTTGGCATGGCGGCGAGGGAAGGCGACGCGGGCCGCGAGGCGAGCGTGAAGCCCATCGACTTTCGCGGGAGCCGCCGCAGGCTCGCGGGCCGTGCGCTCTTCCCCGATTGCCCGCGTGTCCACGGTCGGCGTGCTGTTCGCCGCGTGGCTGATTCCCGTCCTCGGCGCCGCGACGCCGGTTGCGGCCGGTTCACCCAACGCCTATGCCGCGCCCACGTTCGCCGATCCCGCGGGGCGGCGCGCGCGCTTCGACGCGATGCTGCCCGAGATCGACCGCGAGGCCCGCGCCTACGCGGACCAGAAGGGCTTCCCGTCGCTGGTCTGGGGTCTGGTGCTCGACGGCGCGCTGGTGCACCACGGCGCGGTCGGTTTCGCGGATGTGGCGAAGCAGATCCCGGCAGGGACCGACACACGCTACCGGATCGCGTCGATGACCAAGAGCTTCACCGCGCTCGCGATTTTGCGCCTGCGCGATGCCGGCAAACTCAGCCTGCACGACCCGGTTGCCACCTATGTCCCCGCGCTGGCCCGCACGGCGCCGCTCACGGCCGACGCGCCGCCGATCACGATCCGGCACCTGCTCACGATGGCGCCGGGCTTCCCGGAGGACAACCCGTGGGGCGATCGGCAGTTGGCCGATACGGTGCCGGAACTCGAGGCCTTCCTCCGCGACGGACTCGCGCTCTCCAACCCGCCCGGCGTCGAATTCGAATACAGCAACCTCGCCTATGCCCTGCTGGGCCAGATCATCTCGCGCGTCGCGGGCCGGCCCTACCAGCAGCACATCACGGAGACGATTTTGCGGCCGCTCGGCATGAAGGACACGGTGTGGGAATTCACCGAGGTGCCCGCCGGCAAGCTGGCGCTCGGCTACCGCGGGGAGAAGGACAAGTGGCAGCCCGAGCCGTTGCTGCACGACGGCACCTACGGCGCGATGGGCGGCTTGCTCACGACGCTGGAGGATTTCGCGCGCTACACGGCGCTGCACCTCGGGGCGTGGCCGCCGCGCGACGAGCCGGAGCCGGTCGTCGCGCGCCGCGCCACGCTGCGCGAGATGCATCTGCCGGCGATGTTCTCGGGGCTCGCGGCGCAGGCCAAGAGCCTCGACGGCGCCGCGCAGCCGGCGGTGAATTTCTACGGCTACGGGCTGTCGTGGTCGCACGACAGCCGGGGCGTGACCCGCGTGAGCCACGGCGGCGGGCTGCCGGGTTTCGGCACCAACTGGCGCTTTTTCCCGGACTACGGCTTCGCGGTCGTGACCTTTTCCAATCTCACCTACGGCGGGGCGGGCGCGATTGCCGCCCGGATGGCCGACCTGCTGATCGACCGCGCGAAGCTGCCGCGCCGCGCGCTGCCGCCGTCGCCGATTCTGCGCACGCGGGCCGCGCAGGTCGCGGACCTGGTCCAGACGTGGGACGCCGCGCTGGCCGAGCGGATCGTCGCAGAAAACTTCTTCCCCGACCGGCCGGCGGCGACACGACGCGACGAGGCGCGCGCGACGCTGGCCAAAGCGGGCGGCCCCTTCACGGTCGGCGCGGTCGTGCCGGAGAACCAGCTGCGCGGGACTTTTGCGCTGACCGGGACGAACGGCCGCGTGGACGTCTTCTTCACCCTCACGCCGGAAAAAGACCCGCGCGTGCAGGAGCTGCGGCTGACCTTTGGGCCGAAACCGTAGCCGGCCCGCGCCGTCTTGGCGCCGTCGCAAACACGGTTGCGCCGCGTGCCCCGTTTTTCTTTCGCTCGTCCGCCGTCGGTCCCACGTTCACCCCGTCCCATGCCACTCCTTCCCCGTCTCCGCTTCGCCCTGTTCGCCCTGGTGCTCGCTCCCGCCGCCTTCGCCGCCGACGCGGCGGCGCCGCGCTGGAACATCCTGTTTCTCTTCGCCGACGACTGGGGGCGCTACGCCCGCGTCTACGCCGGCATCGACGGCCACCCGTCGATCAACGACGTGGTGACGACGCCGCACGTGGACCGGCTCGCGCGCGAAGGCGTGACCTTCCGGCACGCGTTCGTCAACGCGCCGTCCTGCACGCCCTGCCGCAGCTCGCTGCTGACGGGCCGCTACTTCTTCAACACGGGGCGCGGCGCGATTTTGCGCGGGGCGGTGTGGGACGACTCGATCCCCTCGTATCCGTTGATGCTGCGCGACGCCGGCTACCACATCGGCAAGAGCTACAAGGTCTGGAGCCCGGGCACGCCGGCGGACCAGCCCTTCGGCGGCCAGAAATACGCCTACGAGCAGTCCGGCCGCGATCCCAACAACTACTCCGAGGTCGCGACCGCCGCGGTGGCGAAGGGCAAGACCGTGGCCGCGGCGCGCGAGGCGATCCTCGCGCAGGTGCGCGGCAACTTCGACGCCTTCCTCGCCGCGCGGAAGAGCGGGGAGCCGTGGCATTATTTCTTCGGCACCACGACGACCCACCGCACCTGGATCAAGGGCTCGGGCAAGGCGCTGTGGGGCATCGATCCGGACGCCCTGAAGGGGCGGCTGCCGGCGTTTTATCCCGACGTGCCGGAGATCCGGGAGGACATCGCGGACTACCTCGGCGAGTGCCAGGCGGTCGACGCCTACCTCGGCGTGCTGCGCGAGCGCCTGGAGGCTGCCGGCGAGCTGGAGCGCACGCTCATTATCGTGAGCGGCGACCACGGCATGCCCGGCGTGCCCTCCGGCAAGTGCAACCTCTACGACCACGGCACGGCGGTGGCGCTGGTCGCGCGCGTGCCGGGCGGCAAGGCCGGGCGCGTGGTGGACGATTTCGTGCGCCTGCCGGACCTCGCGCCGACCTTCATGGAGATCGGCGGCGTGACGCCCCCGACCGGCCTCTACGGCCGCTCGATTTTGCCGCTGCTGCGCTCGGACCGCGCCGGCCAGATCGACGCCACGCGCACCTGGGTGATCACGGGCCGCGAGCGCCACGTGGAGGATGCGCGCGACGGCTACCTGCCGTATCCGATGCGGGCTTACCGCACCAAGGACTTCGTCTACATCCGCAACTTCATGCCCGACCGCATGCCGATGGGCGACCCGAAGACGGCGCTGCAGCCCGACGTGGTCGCGAGCGGGGCGCTGGCCAGCACCACGCGGGTGGGCTACGCCGACATGGACGGCAGCCCGACGAAGGAGTGGCTGATCAAGCACCGCGACGATCCGAAGTGGACGTGGCACTACGAGCATGCCTTCGGCAAACGGCCGGCGGAGGAGCTCTACGACCTGCGCAAGGACCGCGACCAGGTGAAGAATGTCGCGGGCGATCCGGCGTATGCGCAGACGAAGGCGCAGCTGAGCGCCGAGTAGATGCGCCTGCTGACGGAAGCGAAGGATCCGCGCGTGACGGGCGACGGCCAGACCTTCGAGCGGCCGCCGTTTGCCGGACCGCTCGCCGAGGAGGCGGGCGCGGGCAAGGGCGGGAAGAAAAAGGCCGCCGCGAAAAAGTAGGCCGCGGGCGGGGGGCGTGGATCCAGTGCCGCGTCCGGCAGATACCGTGAC
>JACCDQ010371122.1_pt1 | contig 12351 bp, 10 predicted proteins | sample 7446031 | NCBI WGS metagenome assembly JACCDQ01 (sample SAMN15323442, study PRJNA562643) | freshwater metagenome | isolation source: river surface water | place: USA:Blue River Watershed | collected 2017-08-17
CGGATTTCAAAAATTTGCGGCGGGCCGGGGTGGCGTAAAACAGCTCACGCACCTCGACCGTGGTGCCCGTGGTGCGGGGGGCGGCTTGCAGGTCGCCGATCCGGGCGTTTAACAGCCAGCCATGGGCTGCATCGGCTGTGCGCGACAACAAACTCACTTCAGCAATGGACGCGATGGCTGCCAGCGCCTCGCCCCTAAAACCCATGGTGCCCACGCTTTCCAGTTCTTGCAGGTTGCCAATTTTGCTGGTGGCGTGGCGTTTGAGGGCTGTGGCCAGCTCACCTGCTGGTATGCCAAACCCATCGTCCTCCACCGAAATCAGCCGCACACCACCCGCCTGCAGACGCACCACAATCTGGCGGCTTCCGGCGTCCAAGGCGTTGTCCACGAGTTCGCGCACCACAGATGCGGGTCGCTCCACCACCTCGCCGGCCGCAATTTGGCTGATCAGTTCGTCAGGCAGTTCACGGATGGGGCGGCGCGGCTGGGTTATGCCAGTGGGGGCTGCGGGCGGACGGGGGGTGGGGTTTTCGGCGGCATTCACGGTTCCATTTTAGGAGTCTGGGATAATTCCGAGCTATGGAAGTGATTGCATTCTTAATCGATTTTATTTTGCATGTGGACAAACACCTGCAAGCCTTCGTGGAAGCCTACGGGGCTTGGGTGTACGCCCTGCTGTTTTTGATTGTGTTTGTGGAAACCGGCCTGGTGGTCATGCCTTTTTTGCCCGGCGATTCGCTGCTGTTCATTGTGGGGGCGCTGTGCGGTGCCGACCTCATGAGCCTGCCGCTGGCCATGTCGTTGCTGGTGGCGGCGGCCATTTTGGGCGACCAAACCAACTACACCATTGGCCGTTACTTTGGGCCCAAGGTCTTCCAGTGGGAGGATTCGCGCTTTTTCAACAAGCGGGCGTTTGACCAAGCCCATGCTTTTTATGAGCGCTACGGCGGCGTCACCATTGTGTTGGCGCGTTTTATGCCGTTCATTCGCACATTTGCGCCGTTTGTGGCCGGTGTGGCCCACATGACGCGCAGCAAGTTCACCGCTTACAACGTGGGCGGTGCACTGCTTTGGGTGGTCGGCTTGACGCTCGCTGGCTATTGGTTTGGCAACCTGCCCTGGGTGCAGGCCAACCTCAGCAAAATCATTTGGGCCTTGATTTTGGTGCCGGGGTTTATTGCGCTTTTTGGTGCGTGGCGCGCGTCGCGCGCAGACAAGCCATAAGGCCTGTCATCACAGCTGCCTGCTGCGCGGCAGTGGCGGGTGGCTGGCAAAATAGCGCTCAATGCCCTTGGCAATTGCCTGCGCCAATTGCTGCTGATAGCCCTCGTCTGTTAACCGTTTTTCTTCGTCTGGGTTGCTGATAAAGGCGGTCTCCACCAAGATGCTGGGAATGTCGGGCGCTTTCAACACGGCAAAGGAGGCTTGTTCGACTTGCGGCTTGTGGAGTTTGCCCACACGTCCCATTTCACCCAGCAGTGCTTTGCCCAGTTTTAAGCTGTCGTTGATTTGCGCCGTGGTGCTCATGTCAAAAATGGCGCGGCGCAGGGTGGCATCGCCGGTGCGCAGGTTGATGCCACCCACTTGGTCGGCTGCGTTTTCCTTTTTGGCCATCCACATCGCTGCTGAGCTGGTAGCGCCACGGTCGCTCAAGGCATAGACGCTGGCCCCTTGTGGCCGTGGCGTGAAAAACGCATCGGCGTGCAAACTGACAAACAGATCGGCTTGCACGCGCCGGGCTTTGTCCACCCGCACGTTCAGTGGGACGAAGTAATCGTCGTCGCGCGTCAGGTACACCCGCACCGGGTTGCCGTTGATTTGCAAGCCGTTCAACAGGTTGCGCAGCCGCTGGGCAATTTGCAACACCACGTCCTTTTCCCGTGTACCAGCGGGCCCAATGGCCCCAGGGTCCTCGCCACCATGGCCAGGGTCGAGTGCAACCACAATCAGGCGATCGGTCTTGGCTGGCGCAGAGGCCGCAGGGCCCGCAGGCCTTTCGCGGCTGGGCAGTTGCGATATCCATTGGCCCAGCGGGTCCACCTGTGCAGGTGTTGCGGGGCTGGCTTCTTCCAGCCGTTGGGCAATCAACTGTTGCAGCGGGTCAGGGGCTTGCGTGGGGTACAAGTCCAGCACCAGCCGGTGCTGGTAAGCCGCCACAGGCGGCAGGTTGAACACCTGGGGCTTGATCGGCTGCTTCAAGTCCACCACCAAGCGCACCACATTGGGTGCATTTTGGGCCACTCGGATGCCCGAAATGTTCGGGTCGGTGTGCTGCACTTGTCCCACCAGTTCGCGCAAATGGGGCAGCAGGTCCAGGCCTTCTATGTCTATGGCCAAGCGGGGCGGGTCGCTCACAAAAAACTGCCGGGCCTTGAGTTCGCCATCGCTTTCAATGGTGATCCGGGTGTAATCTTGCGCCGGCCAAATGCGCACCGCTACCACTCGTGCCCCCCAAGCAATGTGTTGTGGGCCGAGCACCAAGGCAAACGCCACCGCCGGCGCCCGCAACAGGCTGCGCCGCGTGGGGTGGCCACTCATTGGCGCAAATCCTCCAGCAATTGCCGCCCCAAGGCGGTATTGGCTTGCATCTCAATCCGACGTGCGTTGCCTTCCAAGGGGGTCAGTGTCAGGCTCACGTCGGGCATGGGCATCAAACTTTCTGCTTTTTCGGGCCACTCCACCAACTTGAGCCCCGGCTCCGCAAACAGTTCCCGAAATCCCGCGTCCTCCCACTCCTGTGGGTCGTTAAATCGATAAAAATCAAAATGTGATACTGCCAAACCCTGCGGCCAAGCCAGTCCGGGGGGCGTTTGGTAAGTTTCAACCACGGCATAGGTGGGGCTTTTTACTCGCCCGCTCACCCCAAGCGCTCGCAGCAAGTGGCGCACCCAAGTGGTTTTGCCAGCGCCCAGGTTGCCATTCAGCGTTAAGGTGGCGTTTGCAAGGGCTGGGCTGCGCGCCCAACGCCGTGCCAAGGCCTCGGTGTCGGCTTCTGTTGCGGCTGTTTCTACAATGCAGGGCAAATGGTCGATGGTATTCAATTCGTCTCGCAAATTCAGGCTTGGGGCCAAGGGTTGGGATTTTCCCAAATTGGCGTGGCCGGTGTCGACCTTTCTGATGCAGAACCAGGGCTTTTGTCGTGGTTGGCCCACGGTTTTCATGGCGACATGCACTACATGGCCAGCCACGGGCTCAAGCGTGCCCGTCCGGCCGAACTGGTGCCGGGTACGGTCAGCGTGGTCACGGCCCGCATGGATTATTTGCCACAAGCCACACGGTTTCAGTCTAATGGCCATTGGGCCGAGGCCGAATTACAGGCCACCGAACGGCCTGATCAGGGGGTTGTATCCCTCTACGCCCGGGGGCGCGACTACCACAAGGTGCTGCGCCAGCGGCTGCAGAAGCTGGCCGATGCCATGGCCACCACCTTGGGCCCATTCGGGCATCGGGTGTTCACCGATTCGGCCCCGGTTCTGGAGGTTGAGTTGGCCAGCCGCAGCGGACAAGGGTGGCGCGGCAAGCACACCCTGTTGTTGAACCGCAGGGGTGGGTCCATGTTCTTTCTGGGCGAAATTTACGTGGATGTGGCGTTGCCACAAACCGAGCCCACCACAGCGCACTGCGGGCAATGCACCGCCTGCATCCGTGTTTGCCCCACAGCGGCCATCGTGGCACCGTATCGCTTGGATGCCCGGCGCTGTATCTCGTATCTCACCATAGAACATGCCGGATCCATACCCGCAGCACTTCGGCCGGCCATAGGTAATCGCATTTACGGTTGCGACGACTGCCAATTGGTCTGCCCTTGGAACAAATACGCGCAGCACAACCCATTGCCCGATTTTGAACCCCGCCCCCATACGCAAGGTGCCGAGTTGGTGACGCTGTTTCTGTGGAGCGAAGCCGAATTTTTGCGCCACACCGAAGGCAGCCCCATTCGCCGCATCGGCCACGAGCGGTGGTTACGTAACTTGGCCGTGGCCATGGGCAATGCACTCAGGGTGGCCAAAGCCCCGGCCGGGGCAGACGCTTTGCGTCAGGCCTTGGCCAGCCGCCTGGCCCACCCCAGCGATCTGGTTCGCGAGCATGTGCAGTGGGCATTGAACCAACACCGGCCACAGGCCCTTTGATGGAGTTGCGCATGTTGTGTCCCTTGAACAAAAGCTGGGCTTTGGGTGCTATGGCTTTGCTGGCCGCTTGTGCGGGCCCACCCACCCCCGAATGGCAAGCCAACGCCCACAGCGCCGCGCAGCGCGCAACCCGGGCTTTTTTAGAGGGGGCCGATCGCGTGGCTGACGCCGAATGGCGCACCGCGCAAAGCGAACTGGCTCGCACAGCGCAACCGCAGCAAGTTTTACGTGGTGCTTTGGTGCGCTGCGCCGTGGAGCAAAGCGCGTTGCAGGCCCATGCTTGTTCGCCCGGGGCGGCAGGCTTGCAGCATGCCGCCGCCCCCGACATCGCTTATGCCCGCTACTTGGCTGCTGAGGCCACACCTGCCGACGTGCCGCTGTTGCCTGCCGCACACCAGGCTGTGGCGGCCGCGCTGCTGGCCAACACCGCCGCCGACCTACAAACCATCAAAGACCCTTTGTCGCGCTTGGTGGCTGCCTCGGTGGTGCTGAAAGCGCGCGGGCCAGAAGGTGGACTGCTGCAAACCGCAGTCGACACATCCTCCGCCCAAGGCTGGCGCAAGCCCCTGTTGGCCTGGTTGAGGCTGCAATTGCAAGCGGCGCAGCAGCAAGGCAACACGCCCTTGGTTCAAGCCACCGAGCGTCGCATCGCGGTTTTGTTACCGCAGTAATGGGCGGCTACCACCCCGCCAGCCAACCCAGGGCAAATGGCAGGCTCACCACGCCCAGCACCGTTGACAAAGTTACCAGCCCCGCCACATAAGCCGCGTTGTAGCCCATCCGTGCTGCCAGCACATAGCAGCTTGACGCCGTGGGCACAGCCGAAAACATCAACAACACACTGGTTTGAATCGGCGTCAATTGCCAAAGTTGCGCCATGCCCCAAGCCAGCAGCGGCAAAACAAGGTGTTTGATGCCCAAGGTGGCCACTGCCAATTTTTTGGCCTGAGCCATCGCCCCCAATTGCATGCCTGCACCGGCGGCCATGAGGCCCATTGCCAAAGACGCTTGCCCGATCCGGTTTAAAGTGGGGGCCAGCCAATCGGAAATTTGGACGCCTGCCAAATTGGCAAGCAGGCCACCCCCGGTCGCCAAAATCAAGGGGTTGCGCACCAGTTCTGCCAAAAACCCCCGCTGGGCATGGCGTGCCATGGGCCAAACCGCGCCCACATTGAACAGCGGCACCAGCACTCCAATCAGCACCGCCAGCATCGGTAAACCCTGTGGGCCCGCCACTTTGTCGGCCAGCGCAAGCGCAATGAACGAATTGAAGCGAAAGGCCACCTGCGCGCTGGCTGCATGCAAACGCCGGTCAATGCTTTTGCCCAGTACCGGCCAGAGGGGCAGGGAATAGGCGAGCAAGATGCCCAGGACACCCATGCTCACGCCCGCACCCATCAACTGGGTGGCTGCTTGCCAGTCCAGCGGGTTCTTCAAAATCGAATAAAACAGCAGCACCGGAAACAGCACGTAGTACACCAGCCGTTCCACAGGCTCCCACACCGCCCGATTCAACGAAGTGAAACGGCACAGCAGGTAGCCGCACAAAATCAGCGAAAAATCGGGAAAAAGCAGTTGAGCAAAGTTCACGGCGCAAAGCATACCCATTCGCAGCGTGTGAACACCTGGGTTCCGTGTCAAAATCACTGCTTTTACCAACTCACCCATCTATTTAGGGTGATTTTTCTAATGAAAACCAAATTCCACTTAGCTAAAAGAAGTGCCGGTCGGCACCCGTACGCAAACCCTTCTCCAAGCACACCCAACACCGGTCACTCGGTGGCGCTGGTGGACGAACGCTACCTGGGCTGGCTTTCAGGCCAGCAAGAGGGCGCCCCTGGCGCGGTGTTGCGTGGGGCATTGGTCCCCGTCCTGAGCGAACTGGCTCAGCACATCAGCACCGATGCGCCTTTGCTGCGTGCCTACCTTTTTACCGACAAACCGTCGTCTGAATTGCACGACGATCTGGTGACCCGCACCGTGCCCCAACACAGCGCCGATGGGGGTTTGGGTTTGGTGCGTTCCTTGGGTCTGGAGTTGACCCAACTCGCCCAACGTGGGACTTGCACCACCGTGCTGGTCGCCAGTGATGACGAGCGCCTGATCCCCTACATCGACGAAGCCCAATGGCGCGGACTGAAGGTGGTGTTGCTGGCCGATGAAGCGTCACTGGATGTGAGTCGATTGACGGCAGAGGACCCCAGCTGGGCGCGCTTGCTGGCACAGGCCGACCGTCGCATGGCCATACCGGCAGATGCATGGCAGGCCCTTTGGCTGGCTGGCAACCACTGGCAGAGCCAGCGACCCATCAACGTCAACCCAGAACCCCAACGCAACAGCCACTACGCCAATATGGTCGCGCCCACCGAGGCAGACGGCGCCAGTGAATCGTATTTCAGCACCACGCCACCTGCGCACGATTGGCTGGAGCAGGTCCGCCAAGTGGTGAACGGGTGGTGGGCCGAAGAAACCCACGACGCCAAGCTGGACCTTTACGACGAAATGCGTGACAGCCAGGGCGTGCCCCCCGAAACCGACCGCCATCTCCTGCTGCGCGTGCGCCGCGAGATGGGGCGTACCCTCAGCTTCCAAGAGAAAAAGGCCATGCGCGAAATCATTCGTGCCACGGTTTTGTCTGGCCAGCCTGCGGCTGATGCGGGTGCCTCCTCCGATTTGTCGCATGCCAACAGCGACGAAGCCGCTAACGCTTGACGCGGCCGACCAGGCCGGCAGCGAACTGCTGGCCTGGTTTCACACACCGCCTGGGCGGTACCTGTTGGAGCAAGAGCGGGTCTGGTTCGATCAAACCGTGGCCGACCTGTTTGGTTATCACGCCGTACAGCTGGGCTTGCCGGCCATCGACGCGTTGGCTCAAAACCGCATGCCCCACCGCTGGCTGGCCATGCCGCACTGGTCTGGGCCCGAGGTTGCTTGCCCCGGTGCGCCGTCGGCCGTGTTGGTTTGCCATGCTGCGGCGCTTCCGTTTCCTGCCAACAGCATCGACTTGGTGGTGCTGCCTCACACCCTTGAACTCAGTGCCGATCCCCATTCCGTGTTGCGCGAAGTGGAGCGCGTTTTGGTGCCCGAGGGCAGGGTGGTGATTTCCGGGTTGAATCCGGCCAGCTGGTGGGGCCTGCGCCAACGGCGTGCGCATTGGTTGGGCAACCTGGGCCTGCAGGGCACTGGCTTGGCACAGTTGTATTTGCCCCAGGCGGGCGACTTTATAGGCCACTGGCGTTTGCGCGATTGGCTGCGCCTGCTCAGTTTCGATGTGGAATCGGTGCGCTTCGGTTGCTACCGGCCACCGGTAAGCACGCAGCTTTGGCTCAGCCGCTGGGCGTGGATGGACAAGGTTGGCCCCCGTGCCTGGCCGGTGCTGGGGGCTGTGTATGGCATGGTGGGCATCAAGCGGGTGCGCGGCATGCGTTTGCTGGGGCCTGCGTGGCAACCGCAGCGTGCGCTTACGGCCCCGGTCACAGTGGCTCAAAAAAACACCCAACACAAGGCACAGCGTTGAACACAGTCATCATTTACACCGACGGCGCATGCAAAGGCAACCCCGGCCCCGGTGGTTGGGGGGTGTTGCTGCAGTCCGGTGCGGCCGAACGCGAATTGTTCGGCGGCGAAGCCGTGACCACCAACAACCGCATGGAATTGACAGCGGTGATTGAGGCCTTGCGGGCCTTGAAGCGGCCGTGCCACGTGAAGTTGTACCTTGACAGCGAATACGTGCGCAAAGGCATCACCGAATGGATGGCGGGCTGGAAGGCCAAAGGCTGGGTCACGGCGTCCAAGCAACCCGTTAAAAACGTGGATTTGTGGCAAGCGCTGGACGCCTTGGTTCAACAAAGTGGCCACCATTTTGAATGGCACTGGGTCAAGGGCCATGCGGGCGACCCCGGCAACGAACGCGCCGACGCTCTGGCCAATCGGGGCGTGCCCAAGCGACAGTAAAGTTCGCAAGCCCTGTGTGCTTAACACGGGCTTTGCCCAACACTGTTAAAGTGCCTGAATCGCCCGCAATTGACAGGGCAAAACGACTGATCTGAACATGGCCAAGAAAGTTTTGTATTGGGTGGTCGCAGCGACCGGTATCGCTGCTGCGTCGGGCGCAGCTTGGTGGTGGCAACAAGGCGCCAAGCCTGGCCCGGGAGGTGCGGGCATGGGGGCACAAGGCCCGATGGGGGGTGGGCCCGGACGCCCGGGTGGCCCAGGTGGCCCCGGAGGTGCAGGCGGCCCTCCTGGCGTGGAGGTGGCCTTGGTCAAACCCCAATCCCTGACGGACGATGCCCAGTCAGTGGGCACACTGAGGTCTAAGCAAAGCGTCACCTTGCGGCCCGAGGTTTCGGGCCGTGTGGCCGAAATCGCTTTCGCTGACGGGGCGCGCATCAAAAGAGGCCAACTGTTGTTCCGGCTGGATGACGCGCTGCAAAAAGCCGAGCTGAGCCAATCGCAGGCGCAGTTGTCCATCGCGCGGGCCAACCTCAAACGCAACGAGGAACTGGTGGCGCAAGGCTTTGTGGCCCAGCGCGCCGTCGATGAAAGCCGTGCCGCCTTGCAAGTGGCCGAAGCCCAGGCGCAATTGTCTGAAGCGCGCTTGGGGCGCATGCGCATCGTGGCACCGTTCGATGGCACCGTGGGTTTGCGCGCAGTGAACGTCGGTGACTACGTGAAAGACGGGGCCGACCTGGTTAACTTGGAAGACACTTCTGTGTTGTTGGTGGATTTCCGTCTGCCAGAGCGTTATCAGGCGCGCCTGGCTGTGGGGCAGCCGGTGTCCGTGCAACTCGATGCCTTGCCCGGCAAGGACTTCAAAGCCAAGGTGCAAGCCATCAACCCCCTGGTTGAAGCCAATGGGCGCGCACTTCAAGTTCGGGCCACCTTGCCACCCGCCAACGGGGAATCGTTGCGCCCTGGCATGTTTGCCCGCGTCACCACGGTGTTTTCTGTCAACGACCAAGCTTTGGTGGTGCCCGAAGAGGCCGTTGTGCCCCAAGGTGGCAAGCCAGTGGTGTTTAAGCTTGAAAAAGAAGGCGAGGGCGACAGCGCCAAAACCGTTGCCCGCAGAACCGAAGTCAAGCTGGGCGTTCGGCGTGGGGCGCAGGTACAAGTGCTCGACGGCTTGAAGGTGGGCGACACGGTGGTGGTAGCGGGCCAGCAGCGCCTGCAAAAAGATGGCACGCCTGTGCGCGTGATCGACATGTCCAAGCCGCCAGGGGCCGGTGGGCCAGGCGCCGGTGGTAAACCTGCCAAGGCATCTTGACGCTGCGAGGTCGATCCATGCAACTCCCCGAAATATCCATACGCCGCCCGGTTTTTGCCACCGTGCTTTCGCTGCTCATCGTGCTGGTGGGCTGGGTGTCGTTCAAGGGCTTGACCGTTCGCGAATACCCCAAGATTGACGAGCCCACCGTCACCGTTTCTACCCGGTACGCGGGTGCTTCCAGTGAGGTGGTGGAGTCCCAAGTGTCCAAAACGCTGGAGGATTCGCTGGCGGGTATTGAAGGGGTGGACGTCATCACCTCCATCAGCCGGCAAGAGCAAAGTCAGATCACTGTGCGTTTCAAGCTTGAGCGCGACCCCGATGCCGCTGCCGCCGAGGTCCGCGACAAGGTCAGCCGGGTTCGCGGGCGCTTGCCGCAGTCCATCGATGAACCCGTGATTGCCAAGGTGGAGGCGGATGCTTTTCCGGTGGTGTGGCTGGCGCTGAGTTCTGACACCCACACGCCGCTGCAGTTGTCGGATTTGGCCAATCGAATTGCCAAACCCGTGTTGCAGACCGCTACCGGCGTGGCAGATGTGCGCATTTATGGCGAACGCAAATACTCCATGCGTTTGTGGCTCGACCCCGACCGGCTGGCCGCCTACCGGCTGACCGTGCAGGACGTGGAAGACGCCTTGCGTCGGTCCAACCTGGAAGTGCCGGCCGGGCGCATCGAAAGCCAACAACGCGAATTCAACGTCACAGCGGCCACCGATTTGAGCCGTCCGGCAGAATTCGCGGCCGTGGTCATACGCACGGTCAATGGTCAGCCCATACGGGTGGGCGACGTGGCCCGGGTGCAGCAGGGCCCCCAGGACGAGCGCACGTCGGTCCGGCTCAATGGACGCGATTCGGTGTCTTTGGGCGTCATCAGGCAAGCCACGGCCAACCCGCTGGAGCTGTCGGCTGCGGTACGCGGCATGTTGGGCAAAATCCAAACCGATCTGCCCCCTGGCATCAAAGTTGAGGTGGCCAACGACAACTCCGTTTTCATCGACCGTTCCATCAAAGCTGTTTACACCACCATTTTGGAAGCAGTGGTTTTGGTGGCTTTGGTGATTTTTGTGTTTTTGCGCAGCTTGCGGGCGTCCATCATTCCCTTGGTCACCATTCCCGTCAGCTTGATCGGTACCTTCGCCCTCATGGCGTTGTTTGGTTTCACCATCAACACGCTCACTTTGCTGGCCTTGGTGTTGGCCATTGGTTTGGTGGTGGACGACGCCATTGTGGTGCTTGAAAACATTTACCGCCACATTGAAGACGGCATGAAGCCTTTTGAGGCCGCCATTAAAGGTGCCAAGGAAATCGGCTTTGCCGTGGTGGCCATGACACTGACCCTGGCTGCCGTGTACGCGCCATTGGCATTTACACCGGGACGAACCGGGCGCCTGTTTGCAGAATTTGCCTTGGCTTTGGCGGGCGCTGTTTTGGTGTCGGGTTTTGTGGCGCTGACCCTGTCGCCCATGATGTGTTCCAAGTTGCTCAAGCACAACCCCAAGCCTGGCTTCTTTGACCGAACCATGGAAGGCGGCCTCAATGCCTTGTCGCGCGGCTACGGGCGCGTGCTGGCGGGTTCGCTGAACATGCGTTGGTTGGTGGTGCTTGTTATGCTGGCCAGCGCGGGCGGTAGTTGGTGGCTGCTGGCAACCACCAAGCAAGAACTCGCCCCCATTGAAGACCGTGGCGTGATTTTGACCGTCATCAACGGCCCGGATGGCGCAACGCTGGATTACACCCGCCGTTACGCGCAGGCCATTGAAGCTGTGGGGCAAAATTACCCCGAATTTGATCGCATATTCGCCATTGTGGGCAACCCCACCGTGGCCCAGGGCAACGTCTTCCTGCGTGCAACCCCTTGGGAAGAACGCACACGCACCACACAAGAATTGGCACGTGAAATCACACCGCGCATTGCGGGTCTGCCCGGTGTCAGTGCATTTCCTATCACGCCGCCGTCCTTGGGGCAGGGCTTCCGCGAACGCCCCATCAATTTCGTGATCGTCACATCCGACAGCTACCAAAACCTGTCGCGCGTGGTGCGCCAGTTCCAAGACAAGCTGGCCGAAAACCCCGGTTTTGTGCAAGTGGACACCGACCTGCGCCTGAACAAGCCCGAAATTCGCATGGACGTTGACCGCGACCGTGCCGCAGACATGGGCGTGAGCGTGGACGCCATTGCCCGCACGGTGGAAACCATGTTGGGTGGTCGTTCCGTCACGCGCTACAAAAAGGATGGCGAGCAGTACGATGTGGTGGTGCAAACCGAGCGCACTCAGCGCAGCACCCCAGAAGACATTGACCGCCTGTTTGTGCGGGGCCGAAACGACGAGATGATTCCATTGGCCTCCTTGGTTAAAACCCGCGAAGTGGTGGTGCCGCGCGAGCTCAACCACTTTGCCCAACGCCGCAGTGCTTCAATTACCGCCAACCTGGCGCCCACCTATGCGCTAGGCGAAGCCCTGGCCTTTATGGACGCCACCGCCAAAGAAATTTTGCCCGCTGGTTACACCACCGACCTCAACGGCCAAAGCCGAGAATTCCGCAGCTCCGCCGGTTCTTTGGCTTTGGTCTTTTTGTTGGCCTTGCTGTTCATTTACCTGGTTCTGGCTGCCCAGTTCGAGAGCTTTGTGGATCCCTTGGTCATCATGTTCAGTGTGCCGCTTTCCATGCTGGGCGCTTTGTTGGCACTCAAGTTCACGGGCGGGACGCTCAACGTCTTCAGCCAAATTGGTTTAATTACGCTGGTTGGCTTGATCACCAAGCACGGGATTTTGATCGTGGAATTTGCCAATCAAATGCGCGACGAAGGCATGAACATTAAAGAAGCCGTACGGCGTTCGGCTGAGTTGCGCTTGCGCCCGATTTTGATGACGACGGGTGCCATGGTGCTGGGTGCCATTCCGCTGGCGCTGGCCACGGGCGCGGGCGCCGAAAGCCGTTCCCAAATCGGCTGGGTCA
>JACCDQ010901338.1_pt1 | contig 12351 bp, 11 predicted proteins | sample 7446031 | NCBI WGS metagenome assembly JACCDQ01 (sample SAMN15323442, study PRJNA562643) | freshwater metagenome | isolation source: river surface water | place: USA:Blue River Watershed | collected 2017-08-17
GATTACTTACCGCCACAAATATATTTTTCAAGTCATTGCATGCTTCAATTATTTTCGGAATGTTTTTCCATCTATCAGTGTCAATAATCATCCAAAGTTCATCTCCTTTCTTAAAGTTAAATTCGTCTTTTGCTTCTTTTTTCAACTTGCTAAAAACATGATTGGGTGCACTATTGGTGTCGTCAGCACTACGCTTTAATAAATGTAAGTAAATCAATTCCTCATTAAACTTGTTGGAGTTTTTAAATTCAGAAAAGTATTTTTCTTCGGTTATATTTCCCTCAAAAGCCAATACAAATATTTTCTCCCTTTCGATAGTGTTACTTTCTCTGAAAAATTCTTCTCTTTCTCGTGGCATAGCAAAAAAATTACTTGTTAATTACTGTAAGTTTATCTCTGTTGCCAATTCTCGGAATAGCTTTAAATCTTCCCAATAGGTAGTCTTTGCGAATTTCTTTATCAAATCGCACATTGTATTCTTCGAGGGAATGTAATCTTGAAGCTCCGTAATTATCCTTTACAGCAAACCAAATTTCATCTTTTCTCAATAGTTTTTGAGTTAGCAACGATGATTCGTGACTTGCTAAAATTAGTTGACTGTTTACATCTGTTGATTTTGATAAAAACAAATCTAATAAGTCATAAATCAAATTCGGGTGCAAACTTCTTTCCATTTCATCTATGATGAAAACATTATCTCCTTTTAGTAAGTCCATCAATAATGGAATGAAGTCTATTATTCTATTTGTGCCATCTGATTCATCACTCGTGTTAAATTTTTCAGGATTGTTAGCGTTTTTTACCTTATGCTTTGTCATAAATTTTTCAATGACAATATCGTCATTTTTGACCGACAAAAAGTAAGTCGTATTCCCTTTTGATATTATAGAAGCTCTGATGTTCTCAGATTTTTTACTTAATAAATCTTCTTTTATTTTCTCTAATAAAGGTTTAGGAATATCTATATTTTCTGAATCAATTTTTTCAAGACAAACACCGTCAATTCCTGTATCGAAATAGGATAAAAATTCTTCAAATGTGGTAAGCAATTCTTCATCTTGCTTTAGTTCAAATTTCAATCCCTCATTATATTTATCATCTGGGAATATAACTTTTAACGAGTTTTGAAACCAATCAATGACATTCAGTAAGTCTTCTATTTTAGAAACATTTTCTTTGACTTTCCTTGTTCTAATTTCAGTCAAAAACAGTTGATTATTAGGCGTTCCTTTTGCAATAAAACGAAGAAATTGTTTTTCCTCTTCTTTTTTTTGTTTTTGTATAATATAGTCTAGGTCAAATATTTCTTTATTTGATAAATTTCTTTCAAAGATTTTAATCTCTTTTTTTGCTCCAATTTCATAAAGCCATTCTTCTTTAATTAGTTCGTTATTGAATGTGAAACCATAAGCATAATTTTTGCCTTTATGCTGTATTTCATATTCAATTCTCGAATCGTTTATGTTAGATTGTTTATCAAGTCTGAATTTTTGATAGTCTATTGGTTTTTCAGGCTTACTTCCCCTTAAAACCAATTTTTTTCCAAAATCAATAGCCTTAATCAAATTGGACTTACCCGAAGCGTTCGCACCAAATAATACGGCTGATTTTAAAACAGAAATACCATTAATTTTTGAGGTTTTATGGTCTGCCTTTAAACTGCCTTTGCCTGGTAACATAGAAAATTTTTGTCTATCGCTAAATGACAAAAAATTCTCAACTGAAAATCTTATTAGCATAACTTTAGCTTTTAATGATGTAAATGTAGTGATTTTTTCACATCTTTTACTTTTTTTCGTATAAAAGTAAAAATAGTTTTGAGGCTCTTGTTGTGAGGATAATCGTTCGATAAAATGGCATATAACAAGTGAGGCAATAACGCAACTTGACACAGGAACAATTAGGCGAATTAGTTGGTGTACAAAAAGCCCAAATTTCTAAAATTGAAAACAGTGTTAAAAATGCAAGATTTGAAACAATTTTAAAAGTGTTTGACGCTTTAGAAGCTAAAGTGAATTTCAATGTTGAATTAACGTAACTATTTAGGTACGCAAGTTGCTATGTAATTACTTGATATTCTGAATTTTATATTCACGACTCCGCACCTGTTTTTGCATTTTTCATGAAGAAATCCTCAATATTTTTTGAGGGTATCTATCAAAATATATAAAGCCGTTTCAAGCTCTTGTAAATTCATCGAAGCGAATCCCATCCGACAGGCATTCAGTGGCTGATAGGCTTGTCCATCAGCCAAATACAGCCCTCTTTGTGCTACTTTTGTCGCAAGATTTTGTAGGGGAATATCAGGGTTAAATTTTGCCCAAATCGCCATTCCCCCGTCAGGAATTTGGTGTTGAATCCATGCCTGAGCCTCTTCTTGTAAAACACGAGAAGTAAAATCCCTTCTGGCTTGATAAATTTTCAAGGTTTTATGTGTATATCTTTTCAAGGTCCCGTCTGTAAGCATATCAGCCAAACAATTTTCTAGGAGCGTATCGCCTTGTCGGTCGATTATCCTCCGTATTTTTCCCAACTCTATGGTAAGTTTTTCGGTTGCTACCACATAGCCAACCCGAAAAGTTGGGGCAATTTTTTTTGTAAAAGAACCCACATAAATTACCCATCCCGACGCATCGGCACTAGCCAAAGGCAATACGGGTTTGTTGGCGTAATGATAATCGTAATCATAATCATCTTCGATAACAAAAAAACCATATTGCTCCGCCAATTGCAACAACCGAATACGTCGTTCGGGCTTGAGCGTCACGGTGGTCGGGTGATAATGATGCGACGTTACATACACCGCCTTGATACGTTTTTGGCTACAAATAACTGCCAATTCTTCGACCTGTAAACCCTCTTCATCGACAGGAATGGTTTGGATAGTTGCCCCAAAATGCTGAAATGTGAGCGTAGAAGCCCCATAACTCCATTGGCCCACCACCACCGTATCGTGTGCTTGTATCAAGGCAGCAGCCACCAGATAAATCCCCATTTGGCTTCCTCTTGTGCTGATGATTTGAGCAGCCGACACCGACAAGCCTCTGGTTTGATTGAGATGTTGGGCGAGGGTTTCTCTAAAACGATGATTTCCTAAAACAGGCACATATTGCAACAAAGCTGGCTCGCCATACCGAATATAGTGAGCATACAAACGGGCGAGTTCTTCTCGTGGAGCTAAACGAACATCAGGCAAACCGTCGTTGAATGCCCATTGGGCTGTAATATGTATAGGAAAATGAATAGGAAAATTAGGCAGGGCATCGGCAGGACGCAACGCCGCCGTTGCCACGATTTCGGTAGGCAAAGGCTTGGGCTTGACCGTTGGCAAATGTTGGGCAACAAAACATCCTTTTCGTGGCAAACTCTCTATCCAACCTTGAGCCTGTAGCTCTTGATACGCCGCTACGACCGTCTGCCTGTTGACTTCGAGCAGTTTTGCCATTGAGCGACTGCCCAACAAAGGCGTGCCTTTTTTCAAAATACCTTGTTGTATTTGCTGAATAAAAGCATTGGTAATCTGTACATATATCGGCAAAGGATGCGTCGGCTGAATCGTAATCAACGATTTAAAAGGTACTTCCATCTGGACTATCACAAGCGTAAAAAGTGGACTAGCAAACTATGCCAGCTAAGATATAACTTTGTATGTAAAAAATCATGAATTGTATATTAGTTTATTGATTTTGAGTGATTTATATTTTTTTGTTGAAATTAATTTTGCACAGATACAACATAAACTTAAATTTTACCCATGACACAGATTGAAATAACCCCTAGAACAAAGCCTAGTCGTTTGCCCAAAAGAAGCACGCAAGAATTAGAACAAATTTATGCCATTTTGGACGAAGGCTTATTTTGTCATATTGCTTACATCGAAAACAACACGCCCATGCTTTTACCCACAGGCTATGGCCGCATTGGAAACAAACTGTATATTCATGGCTCGGTGGGGAGCCATTTGATGCGTAGCCTAGCCGACGGGCGAGAAGTGTGTATTGCGGTGTCGTTGCTCGACGGTTTGGTACTGGCTCGTTCGGCGTTTCATCATTCGGTCAATTATCGGTCGGTTGTTTTATTTGCCAAAGGTGAACTGGTGACAGACGAACAAGAAAGTTGGGATGCCCTCGAAGCCTTTACCGAACACGTAATTCCTGGCCGTTGGGCAGAAGTACGCCAGCCTTCGGCATCGGACATGAAAAAAACGATGGTGATTGCTTTTCCAATCGTAGAAGCCTCCGCCAAAATGCGTACTGGCAACGTCAACGACGATGAAGAAGACCTATCATTACCTGTTTGGGCAGGTGTTTTACCACTGACTTTACAAGCCTCTAGCCCAATCCCAGACCCAATATTGAACCCTGAGATTGCTGTGCCTGCTTATGTTGAGCATTACAATCGCCAACAAAAAGGATAAAACTAGATGCTTTTTTCAAAATTTATAGGGTAAATTCCTGAAAAATATGCCTTTTTAAGAAAACACTCAGGAGGAAGGCATTGCTAATGCCACTATTTTTTACTTAGAACATCCTATAAATATGCCTTTAGAACAAACATTTCGTTGGTTTGGTCCCAAAGACCCCGTACCCTTGTCGCATATTCGTCAAGCAGGTGCAACAGGAATTGTCACCGCATTGCATCATTTGCCTAATGGTGTAGTTTGGACAAAAGAAGAGATTTTAGCCCGCAAAGCCATGATAGAAATGGCAGGTTTGCAATTTTCGGTAGTCGAAAGCGTACCAGTACACGAAGACATCAAAAAACGGACAGGCAACTATGCTCAATATATCGAAAATTACAAGCAAAGTTTGCGTAATTTAGGTAAATGTGGCATTGATACCGTTTGTTATAACTTTATGCCCGTACTGGATTGGACTCGCACCGATTTGGACTATCCTTTAGAAGATGGCTCTACGGCTTTGCGTTTTGATGCCACCGAATTTGCAGCTTTTGAAATATTTATTCTAAAAAGAAAAAAAGCAGAGGAGAGTTATACCGATGTACAATTGGCCAAAGCCCAAGCATGGTTTACACAAGCCAACGATGCCGCCAAAACTAAGCTGATTCGTAATATCATTGCGGGCTTGCCTGGCAGCGAAGAAAGCTTTACGGTAGAAGAATTTGCGGCTGTTTTGGCAACTTACAACGAAATAGGCGACAAAGAATTACGAGAAAATTTATACGAATTTATCAAAGCCATTACTCCTGCCGCAGAAGAAGCAGGCATCAATTTGGCGATTCACCCCGACGACCCACCGTATCCGATTTTGGGTTTGCCAAGGGTGGTGAGTACCGAAGCCGATGCCACACTGTTGCTACAAGCCTACGAAAGTCCCAACAACGGGCTGTGCTTTTGCACGGGTAGCTATGGCGTAAGGCCAGATAATGACTTGGTAGGTATGGTAGAACGATTGGGAAGCCGTATCAACTTTGTGCATTTGCGTGCCACCAAACGTGACGAAGAAGGTAATTTCTATGAAGCCGACCACCTCGATGGCGATGTTGATATGTATGGCGTAATGAAAGCGTTGGTACAAGAGCAACATGGCCGCATAGCTTCGGGTAGAAAAGATTACCGCTTGCCGTTCCGTCCTGACCACGGGCATCGTATGCTCGACGATTTGAATCCAGAAAAGCGTACCAATCCCGGTTATACTGCGATTGGCCGTTTGAGAGGCTTGGCCGAATTACGAGGATTAGAACTAGGAATTGAACGACATTTAGGCGTAAGGTAAAATACACTCACGAAGGAGGAGGAGCGTAAAGGTGTTATTTTCAAACACTTTTATGCTCCTTGTTTTTTTAACAAAAATTATTTTAATATCTTGAAATTCAATATTTTAAATTTACACTTCACATATTTATCACTCATACTTCATATTTTAATCTATCTATTATCTTCTATTTATTCTTCATTCATTTTTACCTTGTATTTTTGTAAAAACTTTTATCAGCAATAAACAAATGCAAAAATTCACTTGGATTGTATTCTTACTGTTGTTTTCTTTCTTCTTAATTAAACGACATTCGCAATCGTCGCCCAGCAATAAAACACTGGTGACAACCGATTCGCTTATAAAGCCTCAAGGAGCTTTGAACTTTTTGGTTATCGGTGACTGGGGGCGAGAAGGCAAAGACCACCAAAAGCCCGTAGCCTATCAAATGGGCGAAGTTGCCAGTAAACTCAACGCCGATTTTATCGTCACAACGGGCGACAATATCTATTACAATGGCGTAGCTGATGAATATGACCCACTTTGGAAAGCCTCTTTTGAAGATATTTACACCGCTCCTTCTTTACAAAAAAATTGGTATGCCGTGCTAGGCAATCACGACTATGGTAAAAACCCAGCGGGAGAAGTTGCTTACACCAAGGTAAGTCCACGCTGGAAAATGCCTGCTCGTTATTATAGCCAAACGTTCAACATAAACGGCAACCCTAAGCAACAAGTGCGAATGATATTCATAGACACCAATCCTTTAGTACCAGGTTATTACAAGCATTCGACCTTGAAGCATACCGTAAGTACACAAGACAGTACCGCTCAAAAAGAATGGTTGATTCAGCAATTAGAGTTGGCAAAAAAGACTCCTTCGGTCAAATGGACATTTGTGGTGGGGCATCATCCTTTATTTACAGCTACCGAATTGAGAAGAGAAAGCGACGATACTCGTGCTATCAGAGGTTCGTTAAGAACGCTTTTCAAAAAATACCAAGTAGATGCCTATATCTGTGGCCATGACCACGATTTACAACATTTGGTCAATACCGAAAAAACGCAATACTTTGTTTCGGGGTCGGGGTCGGAAGCAACAGACATTGGCGTATTGCCCATCAGTAAGTTGGCAAGCAAAGAATATGGTTTTATGGTATTTTCGGCAAAACCCAAAGAAGTCTTGGTGCAGGCAATCAACCACGAAGGCAAGGTGATTTACCAAACCAGTTTGAAAAAGTAAGCCGTAGCAAAATTTTATATACACAAAATCCCTTTATTGACTAGGCAATAAAGGGATTTTATATAGAAAGTAACGAACGACTAAACGCTCAAAGTACCTTTGCGTGCAGCATCAACCAAAGCAGCTTCTAAGCCTTTTTTGTTGATAGTACGAATCGCTTTAGCCGATACCTTCAAGCTAACCCATACACCTTCAGACTCTAAATAGAATTTTTTAGTCTGCAAGTTTGGATAAAACTTTCTCTTAGTTTTGTTATTAGCGTGAGAAACGTTGTTACCCACTTGAGTTCTTTTTCCTGTTAATTGACAAACCTTCGCCATGATAAAAATGCGTTAATTGTTTATGTGTTAATCACCTCAGTATCAAACAATTCTTTACAATGAATACAACAGTGCATTGCCTTAGTAGCTGATAAGCAACGCTCATTGTGCTATTTTCAGAATTAAAATTTTGCTGTAATCGGCGATGTAATAGACTTGATTATCAGTGATTTCTGAAATTGGAACGCAAAAGTATAAATTATTTTGTAAAGTAGCAATTTATTATAAAAAGATTTCTTGCATCGTGTGAAGATTTTATAAAAGGCATCGTTTTTCTTAGAAAAAACCACATTTTTGTAAAAGATTCGGCAACGAAAAATAAGAATTGTACAAAAGCAAGAGGTTTTTATATTTTATTGAAAACGACGAAGTTAGTATCCATATTTTCCTCAAAACTTCGTAGTAATTTTCTACCAAATTTATCAGATGCTAAAAAAAGTTGCAACGTCATTACTTTGGCTTATAAGTTTACCTTGGTGTATATATACCTTATTAGCCTATTTACTGGGTTATACGATTGTCTGGGAGCATTGGATTGCGGGCTTTATCATGCTTTCTATTCCTGTGGCACAATTGGGTTGTTTGGTGCTATTTGTGGCTTGGCTTTGTATCAGACCTACCCGCTCGGTATTGCCTCTGGTAATTTTACTGGTGGGCTGGCCATTTGTGCTGCGTACCCTGCAATATTCGCCGCTCAAGCCATACCCTAAGCATAGAAAAGCCTCAGAACTCAAAGTTTTTAGTTATAATGTATGCGGTTTTAGTATTCCACAAGACCTAAAAGATGTAGAAAAGCGAGAGAAACTTGTGGATTATATTGCCAAGTTTGATGCCGATATTAAATGTTTTCAAGAATTTTCAGCAGCGTGGCTACCTTCAAATCAAAACGCTTATGATATTGTGGGAAAAACAAATGGTTATCGTGCATTTGATACCGAAGGAAATATGTATAGTAGCAAGCTAGTTATTTTTTCAAAATACCCCATTATCAAACAAAAAGTTAAAATTTGGCCCGATTTTGGACAAAGCAATGGCTACTTGTATGCTGATATAGCCTTGCCCCAAGATACGATTCGAGTAATAAATGTACAATTGCAATCAATGGGAATTCGAGTGGGAAGGGTGGCCAAATCAATCAATGATTATTCAAAAACTAAATATGAAACTAGAGGTATTCTGTTTTCACTCAAAAGAGGATTTATTGCTCATGCCGAAGAAATCAAAGAAGTAGAACGCCTAATCGACGAAAGTCCTTATCCAACGCTTCTATGTGGCGACCTAAACGAAATGCCCTACGGCTTGGTGTATGGGCATATCAGCGATAGGCTCTATAATGCTTTTGAAGAAGCAGGCAACGGGCTTGGTTTTACCTTGAATCGGAGTCCGAAATGGGTACGTATCGACAACCAATTTTTTAGCGAAGAATTTGACATAAAAGGCTTCAAAACGCACCACTTCGACCTTTCCGACCATTTTCCTATCTCTGCCATCTATGAATTAAAAAGTAAGAAAAAAGGGCTATGAAACAACAAACAATTTATGAAGTCGCCGTTATTGCGATTGGTTCGCTCAATAGTATTCGTACCAAAGAACCTGTCATAAGTTATTTTTCAAACCTACAAAAATGCCTTAGCCATTTGTTGGGCAATTTGGCCATTCATGGATGGGAGCATTCTATCAATTACACGGCGGTGTATAGAAGCCTGAAAGCCAAAGGGAAATACACCACCGAATTTAGTTTGGCAGGAAATAAAGTTTTCAAAATCGTGATTACGCCTCGCATCATTAATCCCTCTATTAGCACCTTGGGCATTGAAGAAAAACCGCATTAGCCCATGCCATAAGGATTTACTTGTCTGATTTGCATGAAATTTTCGGGCTTATCAAGCGGCTCAAAACCGTATTGAGCATAAAGCCCGTGTGCATCGTAAGTTGCTAAAATCCAACGACGTAAATTTTGTAAATCGGGATGTGATAACACCGATGACACAAGCCATTTCGATAAGCCTTTGCCTCGATATTCTTCCAAAATAAAAACATCTGCCAAATAAGCAAAGGTGCTTAAATCGCTCGTTACCCGACAAAATCCTATTTGTTTTGCTTGGTGATACACGCCAAATGCAATAGAATGTTCGATAGAGCGTTCTACGATGTTTTGTGGAATACCTTTCGCCCAGTACGACTGTTCTGAAAGATAGGTATGAATGACCGCTATTTGTAAAAGCTTTTTATCCGTAGAAATAAGGTAGTCGTCTTTGGTTACGTTAATGACTGTCATAGTGAATTTTTGCTTCTTTTTGTAATCGTTGTTTGTTGATAGGTACTACGCCAACCGACTCGCACACCAAGCCACCGCCGAGGTTTGATAAACCTGCCACTAATCGTGCTGGTAGCCCAAGTGCTACACAACAAGCCGCAATCGAAATGACGGTATCTCCTGCACCCGACACATCGGCGATTTGTCGCAAATGGGCTGGCAAATGTACTTCTTCGCCTTGATAATTGATAAAAACGCCTTGCTCTGATAGCGTAACAAACGCTCCTTCTACCGCTAAGGTTTGCTTCAATTGGGCAACGGCTTGTGCCAAAGAGGTGTGGTTCTTTACATCTAAAGCAATATTCAATCCTTCTTTTAATTCTTTTAAATTAGGCTTAAATAGCGTTGCTTTTTGGTAGTGTAAAAAATTACGCTTTTTGGGGTCCACTACGGTTGGAATGCCTTGTGCTAGGGCAAAATCAATAATTTCACCAATTAGGTCTTTAGATAAAACGCCTTTGTCATAATCTTCAAAAATAAGTACATCTGCTTGGGTTGCCAAACTTTTGATACGTGCCAATAAAGCTTTTCTCTCTTCTTCTGTAATGTATTGGTCGGTTTCGGTATCAATGCGTACAATTTGTTGAGAGCCTGCAATAATCCTTTCTTTGACAGTCGTTATACGAGTTGGCGACTGAATAATGCCTTCGGTAGAAAGGGCTTGTTTGGCTAATAAATCTAAGAGATTGTCGCCAAAAGTATCTTTGCCTATAACTGAGCAAATGATGGCTTTTGCTCCCAAAGCTTGCACATTCATGACTACGTTTCCGGCACCGCCCAAACGCATTTCTCGACTTGTGACATTGACCACCGGAACAGGTGCTTCGGGCGAAATACGTTCTACTTTGCCCCAAGTGTAAGCATCTATCATCAAGTCGCCAATCACTAATACATTTAATGATTCAAAACGGTCAAAAATTTGGTCAATAGTCATGTTCAAAACAATGCGAGAATTGCGTTTGGAAATGTTGATTTTACCCAAAATGTATCAATCATTTGGGGCTTCAAAATTAGTACAAAAGTTTGGCTGTAAAAATATACAGTGCTTCTTATCAGTAAGCCAATACCAAAGCTTTGGCTTTTTGCCTTACTTAATATACCAAAAAAGGAAGAAAGAATGAGAATTAAGAATGGGAGAAAGTAACGATAATGTATTTGTTATCAGTAGGTTGCAAGAAGGTGTGTGTAAATTGTTTTTCGTAAGAAGTTTTCCACAAAAGAATCAATTGTTTGATTCTTTTGTGGAAAAAAGCTTGTTGTATTATTATAAATATTTGGCTACTGCTTCTTCAAAACCTTCTAATTTGGTTAGGTCTTCGCCCCAAAGACTGGTATTAGACAAAACTTTTTTCAAATCGAAGTTCATCCAAGCATCATAAAAATAGCCTGCATAATTACAAGTAATAGGATAATGCCCGCCATTGCATTCGCCATAATAAACGCCGTTTACATATTTTTCGGCGTGCATAAACTGCAAAAATGCAGCAAAACCCATCGCAAACAATTCGGGTGCTCTGCCAAATTCACGGTAATATTGCAACAAAATAGGCACATTACGCATACGCATTTTGGTAGTATATTGCACCGTAATGTCTAGCAATTTGTGGTTGATATAAGGATTACGGAAACGGTCTAATACCATTCGGCCAAAACGGTCGGCCACTTTTGAATCAACCTTATAAGGAATAGCCAACGAAAGTTCGCCGAGCATCAAGTTGGTAATGATACGACTCAAATAAGCATTCGACATCACATCTTTTACATATTTAAAGCCCAACAAATACGCCATACCACAAGTAAGCGTATGAGTTCCGTTCAAAAGACGTAGTTTTAGCTCACGATAAATTTCAATATCACGCTCAATAATTACGCCTTCGTCGGCTTGGGCAAAGCTCAATACTTTGCGTACACGCTCGTCGCCCTGAATCGCCCATAAGCGATACACCTCAGACATCACCACGAGGTCGTCTTCGTAGCCTAATTTTGCTAAAATTTCCGTAGCATTTTCTGGTTTTCCTGGTACAATTCTGTCAACCAATGAATTACAGAAGGAATTTGCCGTATGCAACCAGTCTATAAATTCAGCTTCTAAGGCATTGCGTTTGGCTTGTTCTAAGACAATCTCTTTGAGCTTATCGCCATTACCGATAATCAACTCGGTTGGAACAATCACCATGCCGCTTTCGGCCGAGCCAGCAAAATGCTTCCAACGCTCATACAAGAACGCCAGCAATTTTACAGGAAACGACTGAGGTGGATTAGAGGTAATTTTGTCGTTTTCGAGCAAAGAAATACCCACTTCGGTCGTATTAGAAATCACCACTTGCATATCGGGGCTTTTGGCACAAGCCAAAATCTCTTCCCATTGAGAACGTGCCGATAAAGTTCTTGAAATAGAGGCATTGATGATGGTTTCTTCCACCAATTTACCATTTTCAAGCCCTCTTACACAATGAGTATATAAGCCATCTTGCTCATTAAACTCATCGGCTCCACCTTTATCTGTTGATTTAACAACAACGATTCGGCCATTGAAAACCCCTTGTTTGTTGGCTTTGTCAATGAAATAATCGCACAATCCTCTGAGCAATACCCCTGTGCCAAACTGTAATACCTTTTCAGGCAAATCGAATAGCTTTTCATCGGGCAATTGAACTTTACTTTTTAACTGATTAGCAGTTGTTGATAACAACGATTTTGTTAGTTTAAGATTCATCACACAACGAAATAAAATGTAAATACTTGATACAGAAAGTA
>JACCDQ011573652.1_pt1 | contig 12349 bp, 15 predicted proteins | sample 7446031 | NCBI WGS metagenome assembly JACCDQ01 (sample SAMN15323442, study PRJNA562643) | freshwater metagenome | isolation source: river surface water | place: USA:Blue River Watershed | collected 2017-08-17
CACGTCTGCGGGGTGGGCGGGCGGCGGCGCTGGCGCAGCTCGATGCGTTCCTGCGGCCAGCCACGCTGCTGGCTTACCCGAGCGCCATCTCCAGTCCCAACACGGCCGTTGACGGTTGCTCGCGGCTGTCGCCCCACCTCGCCTTCGGTGTGCTGTCCGACGGCGAGGTGCTGCGCCGGCTGCATGCGCAGCGCGCCGAACTGCAACCTTCCTTGTCGCCAGACCGCGCGCACGACCTCGACCTGGCCGTCAAGTTCTTCCTGGAACGCCTGTACTGGCGCGCGGCCTACCACCAGTCCTTCGAGATGGACTGCGAGCGCGAACACCGGCTCGAGCTGCCCCGCTTCGAGCATCAGCGCGAGGCCGTGGCGGTGCCCACCTGGCTGCGGGCCTGGAAAGAGGGGCTCACGGGCGTGCCGTATGTCGACGCGGCCATGCGCATGCTCGCGCACACCGGCTGGTTGAACATGCGTCTGCGCGGCACGGTGGTCTCGTTTGCGCTCAACGAGCTGTGGCTGCCCTGGCGCGAGGTCGGCCTGCACCTGGCCCGGGAGTTCCTCGACTACGACGGCGCCATCCACTGGAGCCAGATTCAAATCCACGCCGGCAGCTCCAAGCTCAGCGAGCCGCTGACGTATGACCCCCGCAAGCAGGCCGTCGACCATGACCCGGACGGCATCTTCGTTCGCCAATGGGTGCCGGAGCTGCGCGAAGTGCCGTCACACTACCTGGTCGAGCCGTGGACCATGCCGCCGGCGGTGCAGGCCCAGGCCCGATGCCGCATCGGGGTCGACTACCCCGCGCCTTTGGTGAATCTCCATGAGGCGCACGAAGCCGCTCGGGACCGCGTGGCCGCTTTGCGGGCAGGCAAGTCGTTGCCTCGGAACCCCTACTGGGCAGCCAGGGAAGCGGCTCGGCTGGCGCTGGTGCAGGGCAGCTTGTTTTAGGCGGTGGCCGCCTGCTGCGCCACGTTGAACCGGGGCACGGCCAGGGCGGTGCCGTAGAGGTACGTTCGACCCTTGAACTGGCGCACACCGTAGGAGCCCACCTCAATGCCTCCGAGCACCAAGTCGACGGCGTCATCCGCCGTCGGTGTCAGCACCACCGCCACCGGAATGTTCGGCGGCAAGTCGGTGGCCAGGCGCTTGAACAGCTCGACTTGCTTCAGGACCAGCTCAGTCAAGGTTTGCCGCTGAGCCAGGCTCGACAACGCGTCGACGGGTACAAACCACTCGGCCTTCATGAAACCATGCTGGTGCAGGTCATCCAGCACATGCTCATCCCGCAGGCACGGTGTCCAGCCGATGTAGCCCCGTGCGCCGGGCGGCAGCTCGCCCGCATCCCAGAGCGCCAAGAAGCTTTGCTCGCCTGACGCCACGAAAGAGCCGTGCAAGGTCTGGATGTCGCGGCAAACCGCGGGCCGCGTGGCGTCGGAGTAGGCCTGCGGCACCAGCCAAGGCAGGTCGACGTAGGCGAAGCCCTGGGCCTGCCACCAGTCGAGCGCCACCTGCAGCAGCGCCAGGCTGCGCGGGTGAAAGGGTCCGGTGACCCGGGCCTCAGCGGGCGCTGCGCCGACCATTTTCAAAGGCCCGCCGGGTGATGGCTGAAAATGTCAGCAGGTCCTCCATCGAAGTTCCCGGCAGGTGCCGAGTCAGGAAGGCCTGCACCGCGCCCAGCATGTCGGCCAGTTCTACCGCCGCCATCACGCGCGAGCCTTGTGCCATGGCGTCCTTGAGCTCGTCGAGCTCCTCCTGAATCTTGGACAGCTCACCCAGCTCGCCGCGCTGGATGCTCACCAAGTGGTAGCCGGGTCGGTCCAAGGGTGTGCCCGCTGGCAGAGGTGGTTCCATGGCTCAGGGGCTGGGTTTGGTTCGTGGCGCGTTGGCGGGTGGGTGCACTGTGTTCTGGTCTTGCCGCCAGACCACAAGGACGGCCACCAGGGCCACCAGACCGCCCAGGCTACCCGTCACGAAACGCCAGGCTGGCGGAGTGAAGGGAAGAACAAGCAGCAGCAGCACCGGCGCGGCGAGCAGGAGCGTCAGGCATGTGCGGCGAATCCTTCTTTGGCGGGCGAGCCAGTCTTGATAGGCGCGTGCCCGCGCCACGGTCATTTGCTTCTTCGACGTTCTATTTTTTGGCTGCACCATCGGCCTGGGTTCCTGCTGGTTTGGTGGAGGCTCACCCGCACCCGACAAACCGGGCCAGAAGTGAACCATGGTCGTACAGGCGAATCGCTCCAGCATGGAGCGGATGCCTGACTGCATCTCATAACTAGAAAAGTATACTTTGTTATTGATGTATTGTCAATATTGCGCGCAACCTGCCTGGCGGCAGGCCTTCACGACAGGCGAGCTATACGCTGAATTCTTCCTCAGGAGCTGTACATGTCGCTTAAGCTACTTTCAGCGTTGAACACCCAACTGGGTGAGCTCATCGAGCGAGCGCAAGGGTCTCCGAATACCGCGGAGAAGGCGGCCATCTTCTCGGCCGCCTACGCGTTGGTGCAGCACTTCGAGGCCATGTTGGCCTTGTGCGAGGACCCTCAGCACGGATACCTCACCCGCCATCTGCGGAAGGCGCGGGACCACCTGTATGCGGCTCTGGGATATGCCGAGCCGGGGGTCGATTCCCTCATCAACGCCAGCCTCGCCCAGAACACCTTGCGCCTCGCGCTGAAGCGCAAGCTCCGGGAGGAGGCGGCCCAGGCCTTGGTTGTGGGTGGTGATGAGGCGCCTGGCGCCCCCGCCCGGCCCCGGTTGGCCCTGGTTTGGAGTGCGCCGGCTTAAGGCTGAGCGTTGCGTCGAGACGGTCGGCGGCAAGCCACGCCAGCCGCCAGGGCCGCGCCACTCAAGACCCCGCCCAGCGCCCACCACACCTCCTTGGTGCTGGCCAGCGTGCGCACCAGCAGCACGTGCCAGCCCGCCAAGAAGGCCAGAAAGGTCAGGAGGGACACGCAGGCGAGGAGGGCCCATCCGGCACACCGGAGCCCTGCTTGGCGCCACCGTTTGGTCGACGGCGCGGTGGCCCAGGCCGAGGGGACGGTCATCGCGGGGTTCCGCGGACGCAGGTTGAGGGCGCACGACGCAGGGCTTGAGGCCCGCTTGTGGGGGATGCGCAGACTCGCGGCCGGCGCCGAAGGCAGGCGGGAGGGGGTGCGGTTCGTGTACATCAGGTGAGGCCTGCGTACTGGATGGCCACCTGCACGCGGTTGATGACGCCAACGGCCTGTGCGAAGGGCAGTTCGAACTGCTCAGCCCACCACCGCATGGCCCGCTCTTGCTGTCGCTCGGCAATCCAGGTCTTGACCTGTTCCCATTCCGGGGTAGTCATGTGGAAGTAGGCCTCGCCGACTCGCACGACCTTCAGCTTGCCGCGAAGCGATTCGGGCAGGTCTTCATCCAGAGGGGTGTCAGGCATGGTTCGGTGCGTGTACTTGAAGGCAGCGCGGCAGCGCACCTGGTTGCCCAGGCGTCGCGCCAACGATGTGCTTAGGCCTGAGCTCGGTTTGGCTCAGTAGGCGTCGTAGTTGAGGGGGCCGACCGTCATGCGTCGGCGGGTGAACTCCACCGTCACGCCCGGGAGGTTGGTGGTGAAGACGAACTGCCCCTTCGTCAGGTCGACCTTGGACAGGTTGTTGACGTCCAGCACCACGGTTTCCGTGGTCTTCAGGCCGCCTTCGGGCACCGGGTCGCCGTCATCGAAGCCGTAGAAGCTCACCTCCATGCCGCCCATGCCCAGCGGGCTGCGGTGGACGGTGTCGTGGCTCTGGCCATCACACACCAGCGGCATGCCGTGGCGCAGGCCCTGGACCTCGTAGACGCCGTCGTCTTCGTTCTGCGGGCGCATGTTCAGCATCGTCATGGCCTGGCTGGCCGTCTCGCCGTAGCGATTCATCTCCTCGACCAGCGCCTGCAGCATGTCGAAGCTGAAGGAGTCGAAGAAGGCGGCGACGGTCTGGACACCGCGGGTGTTCGCCTGGTTCTTCAGCTTGTCGGCGCAGTACTCGCCGATGAACTCCGCTGACAGCCCCGCGAAGTCCAGAGCGTAGTACAGGCGGCCTGGCCGGTTAATCATGTGGGTATCCACGCGATGACGGTCGTTGCAGGTCAGCAGGAACAGCTTCTTGCTGTTGTACAGGCCGTCGAACAGCGTCAGCAGCTGCGGCTGCGTCTCGCGGTCGTACAGCTTCTCGAACTCGTCGATGAGGATGACCACCGGCTGGTTCATGCCGCCGATGAAGGCGTTGAACTCGTCGCCGTGGAAATCCTCGTTGACCACCACGGTGGGCACGCCGTGCTCGACCGCGGCCAGTTGCGCCAGGCGCTTGGTCAGCATGGTCTTGCCGGCGCCCTTCTGGCCGGACAACAGCACGCCGGTGCCGGCCGGGCGTGCCAGGAAGGTGCTCAGGATACGCGTCGCTTGCCGATTCACGTCGCCATACAGCTTGCCAGGCACCTCGAAGTCGGCGATGCGCTCCAGGTAGTAGCCGCGCAGCTTGCTGTGGCCCACCGAGTAGGTGCCGGCCGGCAGCCGCTCCTGCAGCGCCAGCTCCTCGTTGCTGGTGGGCCAAAAAGTCGTGCCGTCCTGGCGATACACGCGGGTCATGGGGTCTTTGGGTGCAGTGAGGGAAGATGTGTACTATACTACAGTATGGAGCATTCCACAAGTCTTTTTCGCAAATTGAGACTTGGTTTAGTGGACAATCTTGTTGTTCTTCACTAGACAACACCCTTCAACCACCGTTCCCCTCTATACTGTTATGCAGCTAAATTCGCTGTTTTACATTAGAGGAAACATTACATCATGAACATGAACACCAACACCAAGTCCCTGGGTCAGCAGATGCTGTCCGAGTCGAAGTTCTTCATGGGCTACTCCCGCTGGGTCGACGCCAAGCAGGCGTACGAAACCTGGGGCGAGTCCGTGGGTCGCGTGATGGCGATGCACCGGCAGAAGTACGCCGGCAAGCTCTCCACCGCGCTCGAGGGCTACCTGGCCAAGGCCGAAGCCGCGTACAGCAGCCAGCTCGTGCTGGGTGCCCAGCGCGCGCTGCAGTTCGGCGGCGACCAGCTGCTCAAGCACGAAGCCAAGATGTACAACTGCTCGGTCAGCCATGCCGACCGTGCGGCGTTCTTCCAGGAAGCCATGTACCTGCTGCTGTGCGGCTGTGGCGTGGGCTTCTCGGTGCAGAACCGTCACGTCAGCAAGCTGCCTCGCCTGCGTGCTCGTTCGGCCAAGAAGGTCAAGGTCTTCCAGGTGCCTGACAGCATCGAGGGTTGGGCCGACGCCTTCGGTGTGCTGCTGTCGTCGTTCTTCGAAGACGGCGGCACGTTCCCCGAGTACAAGGGCTGCCAGGTTCACTTCGACTTCAGCAAGGTCCGTCCCAAGGGCGCGCTGATTTCGGGTGGCTTCAAGGCCCCCGGCCCGGATGGCCTGCGCAACGCGCTGGTGAAGTGCGAGGCGCTGCTGAGCAAGGTGCTCGAAGAAGGTGGCGACAAGATGCGTCCCATCGTCGTGTACGACTTCGTGATGCACATGTCGGACGCGGTTCTGTCCGGCGGCGTGCGTCGCTCGGCGACCATCTGCCTGTTCGACAAGGACGACCAGGAAATGCTGAAGGCCAAGACGGGCGACTGGTTCATCCACAACCCGCAGCGTGGCCGCAGCAACAACTCGGTCATGCTCAAGCGCGACGAGCTCACCCGCGAGGAGTGGGCCGGCATCATGCGCAGCGTGCGTGACTTCGGTGAGCCTGGCTTCATCTTCACCGACAACCTGGACTTCGCGTACAACCCGTGCGTGGAAATCGGCATGCTGCCGACCTGCCAGGAGACCGGCGAGAGCGGCTTCCAGTTCTGCAACCTGACCGAAATCAACGGCGGCAAGTGCGTGGACGAGGAGACGTTCTACCGGGCGTGTGAAGCGGGTGCCATCCTGGGAACCTTGCAGGCGGGTTACTCCAACTTCAAGTACCTCAGCGATGCGACCCGTCGCATCACCGAGCGGGAGAGCCTGATTGGCGTGTCCATCACCGGCTGGATGAACAATCCGCAGGTGCTGTTCGATGAGGCCGTCCTGAAGAAGGGCGCCGAAATCGTCAAGCGCGTCAACAAGGCCATGGCCAAGCTGCTGGGCATCCGTCCGGCTGCGCGCACCACCTGCGCCAAGCCCTCGGGCAACGCGTCGGTGCTGCTGGGCACGGCCTCGGGCATCCACGGCGAGCACTCGCCGCTGTACTTCCGCAATGTGCAGATGAACGTCGACGACGAGGTCGCCAAGCTCATCCAGGCCATCAACCCCAAGATGGTCGAGAAGAGCGTGTGGAGCAGCAACGGCACCGATGTCGTGGTGAGCTTCCCGGTGGTCTCCAAGGAAGGCTCGGTCTACAAGGCCGACCTGATGGGCGTCAAGCAGCTGGAGTACGTCAAGAAGGCTCAGCAGTACTGGGTCGAGAGCGGCACGAACCTGGAGCTGTGTGTCGACAAGAACCTGCGCCACAACATCTCGAACACCATCTCGGTGGACGATTGGGATGAAGTGGAACAGTACATCTTCGACAACATGCAGTGGTTCGCCGGCATCTCCCTGCTGTCGGCCGCCGGTGACAAGGCCTACGCGCAAGCACCGTTCACGGAAGTGAACACGCCGGAAGAGATTCTGGCGAAGTACGGCTCGGCCAGCATGTTCGCCTCGGGTCTGATTGTCGATGGCCTCCACGCCTTCAACAACAACCTCTGGCAAGCGTGCGACACGGCGATGGGCTACGGCCTGACGCTGACGGACGAGGCGTGCGACCTGCTCAAGCGCGACTGGGTTCGCCGGTTCGGCAAGTTCGCCGAGAGCTTCTTCGGCGGCGATGAACAGAAGGCCAGCTTCTGCCTGAAGGACTGCTACAACCTGCACAAGTGGGTGAGCATCCTGCGCACGATGAAGGAAATCGACTTCTCGGACGCGCTGACCAAGCAGACGTACGTGGATGCCGACACGCTCGCCTCCCAAGGCTGCGCCGGCGGTGCCTGCGAAATCGTCTGGTAAGCGCCAAGTCTTCGGCCGGATGACCTCCGGTTGAAGAGGCTGACCACTCTCCCAACCCTCCCAGCTTCGGCTAGGAGGGTTTTTTCGTAGACAGAAAACCTGCGCAGGGCCTCAGCAAGTCAGGCGGTCGTTTGACCGGCGCGGCACCTTGCGGAATCTCGTCGAACTGGTATTCATATACTGTAAATCCAAACAGGTTACAACCATGTTCAAACACAACCTACTCGCCACGGCCGTGGCCCTGGCCTGCGCCGGCGCCCAGGCCGCCGACTACTACGTCGTCACGCCCGTCAAGGGCCGCACGGTCAACACCAGCGCCATCGACGTGAGCCTCGCTTCGTCGACGCTGCCCCTGGCGCGCATGGGTAACGCCTACAGCTACGACTTCAAGCAGCATCTGCAGGTCACCGGCGACCCGACCTACACCGGCTACGGCTTGAAGTGGGCGGTGGTGGGTGGCTCTCTGCCGGCGGGCCTGACCCTCGACGCTTCAACGGGTGTGGTCGCGGGCACGCCTTTGGCGGGCGGCACCTTCCCCTTCCAGGTCAGCGCCACCTACAAGACCAAGGCCGGCACGCAGACCTACCAAATCCTGGCGACCAGCGTGACCGTGAGCCTGGCGGCCGCCACGCCTCCGTCGGCCATGGTGGGCTCGGCTTACAGCTACGACCTCAAGGCGCTGCTGTCGGTGGCCGGTGACCCGGATTACACCGGCACGGGCGTGACCTGGTCTGTCGTGAGCGGCACCCTGCCGACCGGCCTGACGCTGGGCAGCAACGGGGTCATCAGCGGCACGCCCAGTGCGGTCAGCTCCTCGACGATTACCGCGCGTGCGACCTACAAGAGCGTCACCGGCGAGCGCTCGTACCAGGTGAGCGCCGTGGTCACGGCAGTGCCCCGGTGGGAAGTCGCGTCGCTGGACTTCGGCAACGTGCTGCTCGGCACGACCGCGACGCGAACGGTCAAGCTGTACAACGACGGCAACATCGCCGCAGCGTGGAGTGGCTTGTCGGGCCTCAACGCGTCGGTGACCGCCGACACCAGCGCCTGCGCCTCGGTGGCCATCGGTTCGTACTGCTCGGTGAGCCTCCAGTACCGCCCCACGGCCCTGGGTTCTCTGTCGCTCAACGTCGCCCCCACCGGCACCACGATGAGCTCTCCGCTGGTCCTGGCGGGTATGGGTGTTCAGCGCATGCTGGCGCTGAGCCCCTCGGTGAGTGGCAAGTCGACCTGGAACCTGGACGCTGACGGCCCCTTGGTGCTTTCGACGAGCGGCCGCTGGACCATCACGCCGCTGACGGCGCTGTCGGTGAACGTGAAGGCATGGGGTGGCGGTGGTGGCTCTACCTCGGCGGGCGCGGGCGGCTATGCCGGCGGCACGGTGGCCTTCGCCGCGGCTTCGTACACGGTAGACCTTCCAGGCCAGGGCGCCAGCAGTGGTCCTAACCCGAGCGGCCCGCGCGGCGACGCCGGGGGCGCGTATGCAGGTCTGTTCTCGGACACCTCGGTGACCATGAGCTCGGTGATGCTGGTGGCGGGCGGGGGTGGCGGTTCGACCGGCGGTACGGCTGGCGGCGCTGGCGGCGGAGTCACCGCTGCAAACGGCGCGAACAGCACGAACTGCAGCGGCATCGCCATGTATGGCCGCGGGGGCACGAGCGCTGCGGGGGGCGCTCCGGGTACGCAAGCAGACGCCAACTCGGTGCCCCCCTTGGCGGGAAGCGCGCTGGCGGGCGGTACGGGTGGGGGTTGGGTAAGCACTGCCGGGGCTTGGACCTCGGGTGGCGGCGGCGGCGGCGGCTACTACGGCGGCGGCGGCGGCATCGGCGGAGGCTCTTGCCGTGGTGGCGCGGGTGGCGGCTCCTCCTACGTTGGCGGCGCCGGCGTCAGCTCGGGTGCTACGCTGGGTGGCGTGGGTGCTACGCCTGGCAACTCGGCCGACGCCAACCGCGGCACCGGTGGCAACCCGGGCACGCTGGTCGGCCGCATCGTCATCCAGTAAGCCGACTCGGCGCGCCTGGTTTGAGGCCCTCTTCGGAGGGCTTTTCCTTTTGCCTGTAGGGCTTCACCATTTACGCCGCCCCGCGAGTTGGTGCACCATGAATGGATGGGTTGGGAGCTCATCAATGCCGAGGCGGAGGCCCTGTTTGGTGTTCGCTCGAGCGTCCCCACCATGGCGGCGCGCCAAGCCCTGCAGCCCGGTTGCCTGGTTGGATTGGTCTTCCAGATTCACCGGCCCAGAGGGGTCCGCGAAGAATGCTTGTGGGTTGAGCTGGTCGAACGGCCCGCCCACCGGGTGTATGTCGGCGTGTTGGCCTGCGACTCCGAATTCGAGCAACAGCTGTGCCGCGGCAGCCGGGTGGCCTTCGGCACCGAGCACATCGCCAGCTACCTCGAGCTGCCGCCGGCGCACTGAAGCCGGCTAGCCGCGCAGTTGCCGAGCCATGTCGGCCAGGGGTGCGCTGGCCGCAGCCTTCCGGTCCTTGGATGGCTTCAACGACAGCTGAGCCCGCTCCAGTTGCAACCCACGGCGAATGCCGTCCACAAGGGCGGCTTCCCACACCCGAGCCTCTACTTCTTCATCCCGAACAAGGTCGACGGCGCGGTAGCTGTCCGGCAGGTGGTCCACCGGCATGCGCTGGGGGCAGGGCCGGTGGTGCGAGGCGAAGAGCATCAGGTCCGAGAATGCCTCTCTGGCGGCGCCTGGCAGTTCAGCGCCGGCGGCACAACGGAGATACTGTGATTGCAGCGTCACTTCATGGTTGAACTGCGTGCACTGGGTGCACTGAAGGGCGGGTTCCATCCTGGACTCACTCGACACTTAAGTTTCCAAGCATACCGCACCACGGCCTTATTGGAGCAGTTCCTATACTTGACAAGATTACTATTTGAAAGGAAATATCGTGAGTGTTCAAGTCATGACCCGAGAGACCGCCATGGAAACCTTCCGCGGCTTGGTGCGCCAGTATGGGCTCCAGTGGACCGCCCGTGTTCCGCGTGAAGCCTACGACAAGCTCAATGCCTGCAACCAGGTGCTCAACGAGAAGGACCGTCGCGAAGCCCTGGGTCTTCGTTGAGCCAGCTCAGCATGGCCACCAAGAAACCCTTTGCCTTCGAGGTGGAGGCCATGAGCCCCCGCTTCGTGCAAGCTCGCGTGGGCAAGCGCGTCATCGGCAAGGCGTCCGCCTGGGTCGACTCGCTGGGCCGCTTCACCATCCTGAATGTGGCGGTCCGAGAGGACTACCGGAAACGGGGTGTCGCACGTGCGATGTACGCTCGGTTGGAGGCGGATGCGGGACAGTTGCTGGTGCCCGCCATCTCGACCAGTGACCTGGCCTTCGAGTTCTGGAAGCGGTACCGGCCCGACGCCGTCGCCGACGACCTGCGGCACCGCCGCGATGAACTGCTGGGTCGAAAGGTCCGCTACAAGGGCTGCGCCGCCACCATCGTGACGGTCGGCTCCGGCAATGTCACCGCGCGCTACGACGAAGGCACCGAACGCTTCGGCATGGAAACCTGCCTCTCTCCGGCGCGTCTGGCCGAAGCACTGGTGCTTTGACCCCAGGCATCCAGCCACTCTCCCGAGCAGCCCTCACGCAGGGCTGCTTTTTTCTGGGCTCAACTGCGCAGCGTGATGCGCCAGTTGCCGAGTGGCCACTTGGAGCTGAGCAGCTCTGGCGGCACGGCGTAGCGCCCGAACGGCCCCTCTACGGCCTCGGGATACAGCTCCACCAGTGGGGTGGGCACCTGGGGCGTGGCCAGCATCGCCGTGCCACAGACCAGGTTGGCCATCGAGAGCTTGCCGGCGTCACCCATCGCGCCAAACACCGCCCCTGAGTCGAGCAGGTAGACGTTGCCCAGGCGCTGCGCGCCCTCGAGCTGCGGCGTGTGCCCGGCGAACAGCCGGTCGATGCCCAGCACCCCACGGGTGTCCTTCTTGGTTGCCCGGACCCGGCCCCACAGGGCGCTTTGCAGGGTGTGGGGGTCGCGCGCCTCGAGATTGGCCACGAAGGTCGGCCAGTCCATGCCCAGCGGAACCTCGGCGTGCACCATGCCCACCAGGCCGCGCGCGGTGGTCACCTCCATGGCCACCGGCAACTTCGAGAACTCCTCCAGCAGCGCCGCCCGGCGCTCCAGGGGCGTTTGCAGCCACCAGCCCATGCCATTGCGTGCGACGTTGAACGCCAGCGCCGCTTCGTCGAGCTCGCCATCGGCGTACAGGTCCAGAACCATCTGCTCGTGATTCCCGCGGATGGCAAACACCCACGGCTCTCGCAGGAACTCCAGCGCCAGCTCCGAGTAGGGGCCGCGGTCGACCAGGTCGCCGACGCAGAACAGGCGGTCCACCGTCGGGTCGAAGTTCACGGCGTCCAGGGCTTGCTTGACCAGGTGAAAACAGCCGTGGATGTCGCCGACGCAGAAATCTCGGCCGAGGCCGGCACCCAGCCGGCGAACGATTTGGAAGAGGAAGGGCATGGTGAGCTCAGGAAGAACGCCCCGTCAGCTTGTGGCTGTGCGGGGCGTGAGGTCAGGAGGCGTGCAGGTTGTTCACCAACTCCAGCTCAGCGCGCGCGGCGGCATCGCGGGAAGGGAAGGTGAAGTCGCCCGGTTGGCCCAGGTCGGTGCGGCGGTCATCGCAGACGATGCGCCACTTCTTGTCCGGGTAGTTGCAGCTGACGCAGCCGACGGCGCCTGTCGGGTACTGCACGTTGTTCACGTACCAGCCGCCATGGCGCCACTTGCCGAAGGAGGGCAGCCAGGAGAACACCGCGACGGAGAAACGTCCCGGCGAGTCTTCCAGCTCAGCGCCTTGCACCAGCACGACGTACTGGCGGTCGAAGCGCTTCTGCACCTCTTCGAGGGTCCCGTACACCTCGGTTTGCAGCGAGTAGCCGCGGGGAACCACTTGCGGCGCGCTGCCGAAGGGGTAGACCGTGGGTAGGCCTGGCTTGCGATGCGGATTGACGGAGGCGATGCTCGAAGGCATGAACGTGTCCTTTCAGTTGGGCAGCGAGGCGCTGCGGATGTAGTCCTCAGCCCGTATAGGCTGCGGTCCGGCCGCTGCGGTCAGCGCTTGCGCTTGCTGCTTCGGGAGCTCTGGTAGAACTCCGGCGGCTTGCGCTTCACCCACGCCACGAAGGTCTGCACCTCCGGGTGTTCGAGCAAGGCCTCGGCGGTGCTGTACTGCCTGGCCAGTTCGGTCTCGGTGAAGAGTGCATGAACCTGCCTGTGACAGATGCGGTGCAGGGTCTTCGTCGCTGTGCCGCCCTTGGATTTGGGCACCAGGTGGTGCTCATCCTGCTGGCTTTCGGGG
>JACCDQ011429188.1_pt1 | contig 12347 bp, 18 predicted proteins | sample 7446031 | NCBI WGS metagenome assembly JACCDQ01 (sample SAMN15323442, study PRJNA562643) | freshwater metagenome | isolation source: river surface water | place: USA:Blue River Watershed | collected 2017-08-17
ATAGATGCCGAAGCAGACAAAAATCAAATCGCTGATATTCAGAGAGACCTTTCCGCAATTGCCGGACAAAAAGCGGTTTTATCCAAATCTAAGAAGGCGATTTCGAACTTTAAGCTTCGCCAAGGACAAGTCGTCGGTGCATACGTCACACTTCGCGGCGATGCTATGTGGGATTTTTTCTATCGTCTGCTGGCTGTAGCGCTCCCGACCATTCGCGATTTTCGTGGAGTTCACTCTAAACTAGACGGCCAAGGTAATTACTCCCTTGGCATAAATGACTTTACAATTTTCCCCGAAATCGTCGTGGAAAATGTTAAGAAAACAATGGGTCTCGATATCAACATCGTCACCACTGCTAAGACAGACGACGAAGGGCGTGAGCTTCTCAAGTTGCTCGGAATGCCTTTCCGTCGCACCGATTCACAGTCCTAATTATTCGGCGCATTTTCGGAGAATTATTTCATGCCTAAGACATCTGCAATTAACCGTAACGAAAAGCGTAAAGCCCTCGTTGCTAAGTTCGCCGCTAAGCGCGCCGAACTAAAGGCAAAGCTTGTCAATCCAGCGACATCGGATGAAGAGTTTTTTGCTGTTAACAAAGCGCTGCAAAAACTACCAAAGAATTCGTCTCCAATACGGATTCGAAATCGTTGTAGTCTATCCGGTCGTCCTCGTGCTTTCATTCGTCGATTTGGTGTTTCTCGTATCACTTTCAGAGAGCTTGCGCTTAGTGGAAAAATCCCTGGCGTGACTAAGTCGTCTTGGTAAAATTTTTTCGGCTCGGGGGTTTCGGCAGTAATATTGCCCGGATATGACCCGAGACGCTCGTTAAACTAAACATCCAACAAAATGTCTGATCCAATTAGTGACTTCCTGACGCGGCTACGCAACTCTGCGCGCGCCGGTCAAGCCGAATGCGTGGCACCACACTCCAAGATGAAGGAGAGCCTCGCCAAAATCCTAAAAACCGAAGGATACGTTTCTGAGGTTCAAGATGGTGTTGATGCCAACGGCCACAAAACTTTGGTCGTTAAGCTCAAATACGTCTCAAACACTCCTGCGTTTACTAATCTAGCGCGCATATCTACACCTGGTCGCCGTCTTTACGTCGGATACAACGAGATACCTCGTGTTTTAAACGGACTGGGGATAGCAATTCTTTCAACTTCGAAGGGTCTCAAAAAGGACCAAGACTGCCGACGCGAGAAGCTCGGTGGTGAATACATCTGTAACGTCTGGTAACCAAAAGGAGCCAACATAATGTCACGCGTAGGCAAAGTCCCCGTTACCATTCCCGCCAAAGTTAAGGTGGGCATCACCAACACTACTGTATCGGTAGAAGGTCCTAAGGGCAAGGTGTCGCGCACCTTCGCCCCTGTGGTTTCCATTGCGGCCACTGATTCGGTCATTACCGTTAAGCCATCTGATGATACCCGTTTCTCTCGTGCTATGTATGGAACAACTCGTTCAATCATAGCAGGTATGGTTAAGGGTGTCACCGATGGTTACAAGAAAGAGCTTGAAATCCAAGGCGTCGGTTTCAAAGCCGCCCTCAAGGGAAAACAGCTTGATCTTGCTTTAGGTTATTCCCATCCAATCCTTTTCGATATTCCAGAAGGTATAAAGATCGCTGTCGTGGATGGAACTAAACTCACCGTTGAGGGCTGTGATAAGCAACTCGTAGGTATGGTTACTTCCCAAATTCGTTCCTTCTATCCGCCCGAGCCATACAAGGGTAAGGGTGTTCGTATCGTCGGTGAACGTGTTCGTCGCAAGGAAGGCAAGACGGTTGCCTAATTAATCATATAAATAAGGCCTGAAGCCATGAATACAATTAAAAAAGCAGACCTGCTGCAAAAGCGTCGTTGGCGTATACGTAAAAAAATCTACGGAACTGCTTTAAGACCACGTTTAGCGGTTAAGTTTAGTTCGAAAAACATCTACGCTCAAGTGATTGACGACGACGCAGGGCATACCCTTGCTTTCCTTGGCACATTAGATCCTGATTTGCGTAAGCAAAATCTGTCCGCCAATTTGGCTGGTGCAAAGGCTCTTGGGGAGGCGTTCGCATCCAAAGCCAAGTCGGCTGGTATTGTGACGGTCGTATTTGATCGTTCTGGTGCCCGTTACCACGGTAAAGTTAAAGCATTTGCTGAGGCAGCTAGAGCCGGTGGCCTGACATTCTAACTTTTACAAATGAGCAATCCTATTTCTGCCGCTCCTGCAGCGCCAAATTCATCCGAACCTCGTTCGCCCCGATCGCCTCGTGGCCAAGGCGGTCAGCGCGGTCCTCGTCGCGATAACCGTGACAACTCCGAAAATGATTCTGGTCTATTTGAAAAGGTCGTTTTCATAAATCGCTGTGCTAAAGTTGTGAAAGGTGGTCGTCGCTTTTCATTCGCAGCTATCGCTGTTGTTGGTGATCGTGCTGGTAAAATCGGTGTCGGTTATGGCCGAGCAAACGAGGTCCCTGACGCAATTAAAAAGTCCACTGAGGGTGCCAAAAAACATATGTTCTCCGTTAAGCTCAAGGGAGATACTATACCTCATGAGGTTTTTGGAGCTTACGATGGCGGTAAAGTGTTGCTAAAACCAGCTACTACGGGCACTGGATTAATTGCAGGTGGAGCAGTGCGAGCTGTTTTGGAAGCCGCAGGGGTTAAGAATGTTCTCACCAAATCCATGGGATCCAGCAATCACATTGCTGTAGTCCATGCTACGATTGAGGCTCTGCTTCAATTAAAGACGGCAGAGGATTTTGCTGCGTTGCGTAAGTCCGAGTAATAAAGTAGTTTTTTGCGTTAATAAATCCGAGTCCACTCCGATTATTATCGGGGTGGGCGAAACTTAGGAAATATCTTATGAAACTTCACGAACTTAAAAATGTTGTTGGTGCTGTCCACCGTAAAAAGCGCGTAGGCTGCGGAGAAGGTGGCGGCCATGGAAAAACTTCTGGACGTGGCGGCAAGGGCCAGACGGCTCGTTCTGGTGGTTCTATCCGGCCAGGCTTCGAAGGCGGTCAAATGCCGCTATACCGTAAATTACCTCATCGTGGTTTCAACAATGCTAATTTCCGTGTTAGTTACGCAGTCGTAAACGTTTCAGCTTTCAATAAGCTTGATGCTTCTGTATCTGAGGTTAACGCGCTAGTCTTAGCAGAAGCGGGCCTCATTCGAGCTGGTGTCACGCAAATAAAAATTCTTGGCACTGGTGATTTGGCTCGAGCATTCACCGTTACTGCTAGCAAATTTTCTGGATCTGCGAAGTCCAAGATTGAAAGCGCTGGTGGCAAAGCCATCGAGGTCTAAGCTGAATATTCGGCTTTCTATCTTTACACCCTCAAGAGCACATGCTTCTTGAGGGTTTTCTGTCAGTATAGCTACTAAACCCAATTTAAGACGTGTTCTCCGCCTTTGCGAATTCGCTTAAAATTCCAGAGCTTCGCTCTAGAATTTTTTACACCTTAGCCTTGTTGTTTGTTGCACGTGTTGGTGCGCACATTCCTCTCCCTGGGCTTGATCCTCAGCCACTACAGAATTTTTTCCGCGATAATGTAGGTGGAGCTAGCGGTGCCGTGGTTGGCTTGTATAACATGTTTACTGGCGGTGCTTTACTGAAGGGGGCGGTATTTGCCCTTGGCATCATGCCTTACATCAGTGCATCTATTATTTTTCAGTTGATGAGCGCTGTTGTGCCCGGTTTGAGCCGACTACAACAAGAGGGGGAAACGGGGCGGCAAAAACTTACCCAATACACACGTTATGCAACTGTCTTAATTTGTTTGATCCAAGGTGCTCTTTTGATTCTCACCTTGGAGAATCCAGCTCGCTTGTTTCAAGGTTACGATGTTGCTACTTACGGAAGTATAGTGGTTGCTGACCACACTTTCTTTTTGCTAACCTCTATGGTTTTTTTGACCGCTGGAACGTTAGTTCTGATGTGGTTGGGCGAGCAGATTACATCTAGGGGAATTGGAAATGGCATTTCACTTTTGATTACAGTGGGTATTTTGGCGGATATTCCTGGTGCGGCTGCGGCTCTTTGGAATCTGGTTAATGCTCCTATCGGCGTCAAAGGAATTGGTGCCCCGCAGCTTATTGTAATGCTTGGGTTGTTTATCCTTGTTACGATGGGCTTGATTGCGGTCGTCCAAGCTCAACGAAAGATTCCTGTTCAGTATGCTAAAAGAGTTGTCGGCAATAAGGTCATGGGTGGTCAAAATTCATTTTTACCGCTCAAAGTTAATTACTCTGGCGTAATGCCGGTGATATTTGCTAGTGCCATCTTGCTTTTCCCGCAGCAAATATTTGCTCAAATTGGTGCAGCGTTTGATCTTAAGCCCTTGGTGGACTTTTCCAACAATTTGTTGCGGGGGCACTGGACATACTACGCTCTGATGGGCTTCTTAATTTTGTTTTTCAGTTATTTCTGGGTTTCGGTCATGTTTAAACCCATTCAAATTGCAGATGATCTGAAAAAATACGGCGGTTACATACCTGGTGTTCGTCCAGGTGAACCAACTGCTCAATTCCTTGATTTTGTGATGACTCGTCTGACTTTGGCGGGTGCAATTTTCCTGACCTTGATTTCTGTCATGCCTGATGTTTTGCTATTTGAACTTAATGTGCCCCAACGGATAGCTATTTTCTTTGGCGGAACGGGTATGCTCATCACAGTTGGTGTTATACTAGACACCATGAAGCAGGTAGAAACTTTCTTACTTCAACGGCATTACGATGGATTCTTGAAGAAGGGTCGAATCAAGTCTCGTAATTCCAACGTAGGATCGGCCATGAATGATGCGGCTGACATGCAGACGGTCGGCAAGCTTTGGTTGGTCTTGGGGCTCCTTTTTGCAATCGGCATAATAGCTTGGGCAGTAAAGAGATAGCTACGAGCAAAAAAAGTTGAAATTTTAGCTTTACCTCTTCGGTTGTTCCTGTTTTGCTGTCGAACTCAATTGTCAGCCAGTTATGGCTGGCCTCAAATTTTTGTTCTTTGCACACTAAGCACGTCTCTCGGGCCAAATTAAATTGAGCTCAAGATTTTGTTTCTATTGGAGGGGTATCATTTCAATTCTGAAACCCACTCGAGTATTCGAGACACTACATGATGCGGGCACTAAAACAGTTACCCGGCTACGTTGCTTCAAATCACAAGTTCTAGTGAATTTAGTCACTCGACGAGGTTATAAGACTACGTTAACATTTGCGTATCTAATCTATGATACCTATTAAAGACGAGTCAGGGATTGCTGCCATGCGGCGGTCTTGCGCGACTGCTGCTTATGTTCTTGCTGAACTTAAGAAGTATGTCCGACCTGGAATAACCACCTATGATTTGGATCAGCTAGCAAAGAACCTAATATCCGAAAGAGGGGCGCGTAGCGCCTGTTATGGATATCAAATAGATAACCGTCGATTCCCGGCGTATACTTGTTTGTCCGTCAACGAAGAAGTCGTTCATGGCATTGGCTCAATGCGCCGGGTTCTACGTGACGGAGATATCATATCTTTAGATGTCGTTATCGAACAAGATGGTTATATTGGTGATAACGCGAGCACGGTCCCGGTGGGGGTTGTATCACCCGTCATCGAGCGTCTACTTCGGGTTTCGCAAGAAGCTTTGAGTTTGGGCATAGCGCAAGCGAAAGTTGGTAATCGAATTGGTGACATTTCGCACGCTATACAGGTCCATTGCGAAAAAAATGGCTTTGGAGTCGTTCGCGATCTGGTTGGACATGGTGTCGGTATAGATATGCATGAAGAGCCGCAGATCCCCAACTTTGGTCGTCGAGGCACAGGAGCTAAAATACGTCCCGGTATGACCTTAGCTATAGAACCTATGGTAAATCTCGGCACCTACAAAACTAAATGCCTCGCCGATGGTTGGACCATAGTGACCCTTGACGGTGCTCCGTCCGCTCACTTCGAGCATACGGTTCTGACGACAGACAGTGGTCCTGAGGTGCTTACACATACTGCTTTGTGTGCTTAACTTTGATCTTTTTTCAGATTTCCCAGTAAACTTAACCCATTAACCTATAATCCTATGCCACGCCTACTTGGTGTTGATATTCCCGCGAAAAAGAAAGTCGCGTATTCCCTCCGTTACATTTACGGTATCGGTCCTGCTCGTGCTGATCTCGTGATTTCCGAAGCTGGCATTCACCCGGACACTCGGGCTGAAGCCTTGACGGAAGAGCAGCTCAATAAGATCCTCCATATCATAACGGAGCACAAGTGGGTTGTGGAGGGTGATTTGCGCCGCGAAATTACCGGTAACCTCAAGCGTCTTCAGGCCATCAGTTGCTACCGTGGTGTGCGTCATCGTAAGAGCCTTCCTGTCAGAGGCCAGCGCACCCAGACCAATGCACGCACCCGTAAGGGGCCGCGTCGCACCGTTGGCGTTACGAAGGCTAAGGAATAATTACGAACCTTTTAATATATACTACCATGGCCGAAGAGACCAAATCCGTTGAGCCCGTCAAAAAGGCTACCAAGAAAGTCGCAGCCGCTGTTGCCGACAAGGCTGCGCCTGCCGCTGACAGCGCAGCTGCCGTTGTTGAACAAAAGCCTGTCGAATTGATCGGTGGCGTAGCTCGTCAGCCCACTGCTGAAGAATTGCTCAAGGAAGAGTTGGGCACGATTAAAATTCGTAAGGCAAAGGGATCGAAAAACGTTACCAGTGGTATCGCTAAGATTGCTGCAACGTTTAACAATACCATTGTATCCATCACCGATCAAAAGGGTGCTGTGATTGCTTGGTCTTCTGCTGGTAAGTGTAACTTCCGCGGATCTCGCAAGTCCACGGCCTACGCCGCTCAGGTCGTCGCCCAAGACGCCGCCCGTAACGCGATGTCGCACGGCCTCAAGGATGTCGTCATTCACGTGTCAGGTCCTGGTCTTGGGCGTGATAGCGCTATTCGCGCCCTGCAAGCAATCGGACTAGAGATTTCGTCTATCATTGATGTCACGCCCGTTCCTCACAACGGCTGCCGTCCCAAAAAACGCCGTCGTTGCTAAGGCTACCGCGTTTCTTTCACTGGATTTACAACCTTTAACATAACAAGGCATCCTACATGGCCCGCTACACTGGCCCTTCCACCCGCCTCAGCCGTCGTTTTAACACTCCGCTTTTCGGCGCCACCAAGGCATACGAGCGTCGTCCCTATCCTCCTGGCCAACACGGTCCTAAACTTCGTCGCAAGCTCTCCGAATACGCGGTGGGTTTGAACGAAAAGCAGAAGCTCCGTTACACCTACGGTTTACTCGAGCGTCAATTCCGCCGTCTTTTTGAGACGGCCAAACGCGAACGCGGCGTTACAGGTGAGCGTTTCCTTCAGTTGCTTGAGACTCGTCTCGACAGCGTTGTCTATTTGCTTGGCTTCGCTAAGAGCCGCGCGGCAGCACGTCAGCTGGTTGGTCACGGTCATATTCGCGTAAACGGCCACAAGGTTGATATCGCTTCTTATAGCGTTCAAATCGGCGACGAGATTGAAGTGCGTGCTTCATCGGCGTCACGACAGCTCGTCACCAAAAATCTTGAGGAGAGCCGTGCTCGTGCCGTTCCAGGCTGGCTCGCGCTCAATGCCGAAGTTTTCAAGGCTGTGGTTAACCGTCTCCCCACTCGTGAGGAAATGGTCCCTGAGATCAACGAGCAGCTGATTGTCGAGTTTTATTCTCGATTCTGATGTTCCTACGCCTCCCTCGCTTTTCCGAGGGAGGCTTTGCCGTTGCGGCCGTGCGTGCTCATGTTACGCCCGCAGATTATTTCTCGCCATTCTTTGTCCCGCTCTTAAAAGAGCACACTTTTACCCGCCATGCCCAAGCGTCTTGGAAAGTTCGAACTACCTAGCAAGCTCGCCAAGGATGAGGCTTCAGCCACGTCCACCTACGCCAAGTTCACCGCCGAACCGTTCGAGGCCGGCTACGGTCACACTATCGGCAATTCCCTTCGTCGCGTCCTCCTTTCCTCTATTGAGGGCAGCGCTATCTCTTCGGTTAAAATCGAGGGTGTTCAGCACGAGTTCCAATCGATCGACGGTGTCGTCGAAGATGTCTGTGACATTGTCCTTAACCTTAAGAAGGTATTGGTTGTCTCTCAAAAACGAGAGCCCTTCACCCTCCAAATCAAGGTTAACCGGGAGGGGGCTGTCACAGCGGCTGACATCCAGGCTGACGCCAATGTCACTATCGTTAATCCAGACCAGGTGATTTGCACCTTAGATCGCGCTCGTCAGTTTCAGGCTGAGATCGAGATCAAAACTGGTCGCGGCTATTGCCCGAGCGAAAACAATAAAAAAGAGGAGCAGGCAATTGGTGTCATACCGATTGACTCTTTGTTTTCTCCGGTTCGTTTGGTTAAGTATGCGGTCGAAGCTACTCGTGTTGGCCAAATCACTGATTACGACAAGCTTGTCGTCGAGGTGTGGACAGATGGACGTATCGATCCTGATTCTGCTCTCAAGCAATCTGCGTCGATCTTAAAACACCATTTGGATGTTTTTGACCGTGTCACGGATCAGGTCTTCGAGTTCGACAGCCAACAGTCCGAAGTCAGCGAAGAACAGAATAAGCTTCGTAAGCTGCTTAATATGTCTGTTAACGAGATCGAACTTTCCGTGCGCGCTGCTAACTGTCTAAACAACGCTAATATCACGACAGTCGGTGAATTGGCGATGAAGACGGAGCAGGAAATGCTGAAGTATCGTAACTTTGGCAAAAAGTCGTTGAACGAAATCAAGGACAAACTCGAGCAACTCGGTTTGTCCTTGGGTATGAAGTTTGACGAACGTCTCCTCGACGCTAAAAAAGAGGCTTGAGTTGACCGCAATTTGATCCGGTGCGCGGCTACGGTGCTGTTCGCCGGATCTCTAAATTTTCATCCTTCGCGCCGACCGTTCGCCCTACGCTGCGCTCCGTTAGCCGATCGGAGGATGTAACTAAAACCCGCTAACATCAAATACTATGCGTCACAATAAGCATCACGCCAGCTTAGGCGTCACCCGCGAACATCGCGCTGCCATGTTGAGCAATCTATCGGTTGCCCTGCTTGAGCACGGTAAGATTCAAACCACGCTAACCAAAGCTAAGGCGCTTCGCCCTTTTGTTGAAAAAGTCATTACTAAAGCCAAAAAGGCTGCCGCCATCGCTCGTATTGAGAAAGACGGTAAGTCGCTGCTAGATCCTCGTGCCCTGCATCTGCGTCGTATGGCTATGAAGGATGTGCGTGATGAGACAGCTGTGGCTAAACTCTTTAATGAGACCGTGCAGCAGTTTGTGAATCGTCCGGGTGGTTACACTCGTATCTATAAACTCGGCACTCTCGGTCGTAACGACGCTGCTGAGATGGCTCAGATCGAGCTGGTCAAGGCTGATGATGTTGGTTATTCCAAACGTCGTAAGGCGACTGCTAAATCCGACACAGCAGCAGGTGCTGCCGCCTAATATCTCTCCAGTGTTCGCTTTCAGCGCCGTTCCACTAAATGGGCGGCGCTTTTTTTATGTTAACTCGATTTCGCCAATACATATGCGGTCAACTTGAGGGCCATCCTATTGATCTTGAAGTGAATCCTATTGTGAGGCTCTAAATGAATCTAGATACGGCTACGATTTTTTATGCCATGCTATTAACGTGTGTTTTTGCTGGTGTATGGGTGTATTATGATCGCCGTGATCATGCACGCTTTGAGGTCGAGCGACGCCAAGGCGCGTTTCATTGCAGTCGTTGTGGTCGACTTTATGCCGTTCAGGGACGGGCTACTCATGCTGGGTGCACGAGATGTGGTGAGGATAACCCTCGTATTCGGGTTTAATCCCTTTTAATACCGCGCTAGAATTGCGTCGTTCGTAAAAAATCCCGGATCTTTTAGATCCGGGATTTAAAGTTTTGGTGCCCCCACGGGGAATCGAACCCCGCTTTGAAGAATGAGAATCTCCTGTCCTAACCGATAGACGATAGGGGCAAGGCAGACGAAAGTTAAGACAACGTGTATTTGGGTTAACCGTCAAGCCCTAGTGTGATAAAATCATCTTCTCCGAGGTGAATCATCCTACTGGAGCAAGATAGAACCACTCAGCAACAGCCCATAAATCCCTAGCCAGCGCCCTGTTTGGCCGAGTAACACGATACACGCGCCAGGCGTGATGATTTTTCGTAACTGTCGAATCTGGCGTCGCGCGATCCACACTGCGGCGGCAGTAACAATACCTGCCGCAAGTGGATGCGCGGCGTTTTGAGCGGCGAGTATCGCTGGGGTTAGAATAGCGACAGCGTGGGCAGCGGCGAATTGTCCTCGTCCGTAGGCTCGCCCCCAGCGCACTAACAGGGTGTTTTTTCCCGCCTTGGAGTCAGTTTCGATGTCCCGGTAGTTGTTGGTTACGAGGATATTGGTTGCGAGGGCGCCTACACCGCCGGCCGCCGCCCATACTGTTACAGGAAGATCGCCTGTTTGCACAAATACCGTCGCCCCTACCGCCACGAATCCAAAGAAAATGAGAACAAAGACATCGCCCCAGCCGTGGTAGGCGAGCGGGTAGGGGCCTCCGGTGTAGGCGATGCCACAGGCAATGCTGGTGATACCGACGATGAGTAATGGCCATCCGCCGTAGGGTAAGAGGCAGAGTCCGACCAGAAATGCCGCTGCGAAGGTGACTACCATCGCTCGGCGCATGGTTTGTGGCCGCACCAGTCCAGCTGCTACGGCCCGTCTTGGGCCGACTCTGTCCGGAGTGTCAGCGCCTTTTTGATGGTCGTAGTAGTCGTTGGCGAAATTGGTGCCGATCTGCACGAGGACGGCGAAGCCTAGGCAAAGAGCCGCCGCGTCCAAGCGCTCGGCATTTTGTCGTGCGGCCAACGCGGTTCCTACCAACACCGGGGTGATGGCTGCGGGCAGGGTGCGCGGTCGAACGGCGTCCAGCCAGATGCGCCAAGTGGCTAGGCGCGTCGTTTGCATTGGGACCTTGTCACTTTTTTCGATCAGGTAGATTCGGCATTTCGGCGACGCGAAGTGCGTTCGCTGCGAGGCACGATCTTCAGGCGTTTGTCCATCACGCCCGGGAGACGCTTTTGGATTAACACGGCAAATAGCATCGGAAACCACGTGATTCCTGCGGCATAAAATAGGAGAGCGGGCGTAACATCTTGGAGTAGAAGGCCAAAACTGAGTATGCAGGCTCCGTGAACAAATAGAATGGCTCCTGCGCTGGGGAGCACCGGGGACAAGCCCCAAGCGATTAACATGGAGAAGAGGCCGGGGAGGAATCCAGCCATGCCAAAGCACGCCCCTTGGATAAAAAAGATCGGTGCGAAAAGACTGAAACGACCTTCGAAGCGCACCATTTGCACGCACACGGCTACGAAGATAATCCCCATTTGGATACCGAGGGTGACATGATCCACGCCAGCGTGGTCTTCGGGTGGTAGAATCGCGGTCCACATGATCGCCGCCGTGCCGATGGTAGCGCGGAAAAAATCGACCCAGTTTCGCGTTTTCCCCGCTTCGGTTATCGGCTTAGGCGTGCGATCCATCGGGTCGCGCTCGACTTTGGCCGCGTTGTAAACGCGTTCAGGTTTGGGGGTAACGCGCAGGCCGAGGCGCAGCCAGTTGCGGGGCACCCAAAGCAGGATGATGGATACGGCGAGGTAGAGGTAGTGAACGGTGGGCACGTGGACAGGGGAGATGTTTAACATGCTCTGCGCGGGGATGGGGTGTAAAGCCCGCAGGGGTGTCTAGGGGCTGGCCTTTCGCTGTCGAAGAAACGCTGCTATTTCCCGTGCGGAGGGCATGCTGGGAGCCGTGCCAGTTTTAGTCACCGACAGCGCCGCTGTCGCCTGGCCGAGTCGCACTGCTGCGAGTAGACTTCCTTTCCGGCTGGCCAGCCCGGCGGCCAGACCGCCGATAAACGCGTCGCCCGCGCCCGTCGTGTCCACGGCTTTTACCGTGTGGGCGGGGAGCGAGTGATGCCCGTCAGGCAGCGAAACGAAACATCCTCGTCGCCCCAGGGTTACGATTACTTTTGCGGGGCCGAGTCGGCGACAGAATTTATGAAGAGTTTCGGCCGGCGCGCGCTCCAGATCGGCCTCCATGTATTCGCTTTTTGACGACGTAAGGCCCTATTTATTGATGAGTGCGACCAACTCGGTCTCGTTTGGCACGAGCACGTCGGTGTTGTCCAGGAGTGTCGGGTCGAAGTCCGCCCGCATCGGCGCGGGGTTGAGAATGGTGATGGCACCTCCTCGTCGCCCCGCGCGGAGGGCGTGACTCGCGGACGTGAGACTCGCCTCGAGTTGGGTGACCACCACGCGTGCCCCGGAGAACAGCGATGCAGGCAGATCGCGCGGTG
>JACCDQ011030531.1_pt1 | contig 12345 bp, 19 predicted proteins | sample 7446031 | NCBI WGS metagenome assembly JACCDQ01 (sample SAMN15323442, study PRJNA562643) | freshwater metagenome | isolation source: river surface water | place: USA:Blue River Watershed | collected 2017-08-17
CCTCGCCGGGGCCAACCTCGCCCGGGCCAACCTCGACGGGGCCTGCCTCGCCGGGGTCAACCTCACCCGGGCCTACCTCGCCGGGGCCTACCTCGCCGGGTCTTTGTTGGTGGGCAAACGTCCGATTTTCCAAATTGGCCCCATTGGGTCACGTTGCTCATATTTCACGGCTTATCTGACAAATGATGGCGTAAAACTTCGGGCGGGGTGTTTCTTTGGTACTGTGAGTGAATTCACCGCGAAGCTGTCCGAAGAACACGGGGACAACATCCACGCGAAAGAATACCGCGCCGCCCTTGAACTGATTCAACATCACGCAGGACTGTGGACACCGCCGACACCATAACCCCGAGCCCCTAGGTTAGATCCTAGGGGCATTTTTGACCCTCACCCCTATGACTGACAAAAAACCCCCGCAAAACCCCGATTTCGTGGCATCACTAGCCGCGCTCACAACCCGCCACCAGTTGACCGAGATCCAGACCGCCGGTCTATTGGGCGTGCCCGTGTTCACTTTGCGCAAATGGCGCACGGGTGCACGCGCACCCAGCGCCGCCGCCGTGCGACTGGTGGAAGTGCTCGACATGGTGGGCGCTCTGGCTCCTGCCCTCTTGGCCGGCCTGATCCCCGAGCCAGTCCCACCGAAACCCCCTAAGCGAAAACGCAAAATGGAAAAAGACCCCTTATAAGGCGTTTGAGGGAATTTCAAAATTCAATTCAATTTGGTAAAATTCAGTCAAACACGGATAGTCTGGAAGTCATGAGCCAGATGAAAAGCGAACTCCCCGCCTGCCGTTGTTTCTTTTCTGGGAGATTGGCGGAGTCAATTTATGAATCAAGAACGATTGGTCCAATTATTGGACTATTGCCCTGACACGGGTGTTTTCACGCGCCGGTTAACTACCTGCAATCGTGCCAAAAAGGGAGCAGTTGCGGGATGCCTTAAGAGTAACGGGTATGTCGCAATTTGCGTAGATAAGCGATATTTCACAGCCCACCGACTTGCTTGGTTGTATGTAACAGGTTCATGGCCCAATGGTCAAATTGACCACATCAATGGTGTAAGACATGACAATCGCATCAAAAATCTGAGGGATGTTTCACACTCGGTCAACCAGCAAAACCAACGAGTGTCACACGCAGATTCAAAATCTGGAATTCTTGGTGTCACTTGGTACAAACCCACAGGTAAATGGGTTGCGTCTCTTACGATAAACAAACGAACAAAGTACATCGGGTGCTTTGATGACAAAGACCAAGCACGTCTTGCATACATTGAATCAAAACGCCAACATCATGAAGGAAACACACTGTGAATCACACTGAATCCGAGTACATCAACGAGGGCGCACGCTACGAGCGGGCCAACAACACCGAGGTGGCCAGGGCCATCGCGTACAAGCTGCGGGCCATGCTGGCCAGCGAGAGAATCGAAGACCAATCGTATGCCCGAGACCTGATCGAGCAAGGCCGCAAGGAGGCACGGAAATGAGCAAATGCCAAAAGATGTTCGAGGCCATCATGCGCGTGAAAGGTCACACCGACTTCACGATGAGCGCCACAGGCAAATACCTCAACCCTTCACTGCAACAGCGGTGGGCCTACTTTGCAATGGGCTGGGAGATGAAGGAGGTAACGACATGAGAGACACCATAGACATGGCCCGTGAGGCTGGGGCAAAGGACTGGCAAAAAATGAACAGCGATGTTGAATACCTGATGTCGGCTGATGCCCTCAAAGCCTTTGAAGCCCTTGTTCGTGCTGATGAGCGTGAGGCGTGTTTGAACTGCTATTCGCCTGACGACACAGCAACAGATTGGACAGACAAAATCCGAGCCAGAGGAGAAACCAAATGACCAAAGACGAAGCATTGAAGCTGGCGCTGGAGGCGTTGGAAACTTGTGATGGTGGCACATCATGGGCTGACCCATACCAGAGGTTTGACAAGAATCTGGTAATTAAAACCATCGCCGCCATCAAGCAAGCCCTTGCAGCACCTGTGCAGGAGCCTGACGAAGTTTTGTTGAAGTTCTATGACGCCAAGGACTACCCAGGTCTTGTGGCTGAAATGGAGCGCCACATTGAAAGACTGCAAGCAAAGCTGCCTAAAACGCCGCCATTTGCACATCAACGAGTGCGGGAAGGTTAATCATGCTGATTGGAATTCTGATTGGTCTTGGGATTGCCGTGGTCATTGCCATCGGCATTTACATTTACATCATTTGCAAGTGGGGAGGAATTTTATGAGCACACAAACAAACACAGCACCCGCAGCACAGCCAGCACCTGTGCAGGAGCCTGTGGCGTGGGTTGATCTGCTCAAGCAAGCCGAAGAAGTCGTCCGCAGCAAGTCGCTTTGGAAAAAGTACATCGACGGTACGCCGTTGGCAAACGACATCGCTGTCTGGATGGCCAGCTTCGCGCAGGAGCACACCAACCCGCCGTCAGCATCCACACAAGACATCCCTGACCTGATTGCAGGAGCGTTAGGAGTCAGCCGTGGAACTGCTTACGACATGATGCGTGAGGCTTTGAAGGATGTGGAGCCTGTGGCAACGGTTCAAAGCCTTCATGTGGACGGCAAAGACATTGGTGTTCAGGCGCATTTGCACCAGCACCTGCCAGTCGGCACGAAGCTCTACACCACCCCACCCGCAGCACCTGTGCAGGAGCCTGTGGAATGTCAGTACGGCAATGGTGGCTATGCTTGCTGCGAAGGTAGGCCATGCAAGGCCGATGAACAGAACAACGCAGCAGCTGCGCAAGACGGCGATCACGAGTTCAAGAACTTTCATCGCCATCTGTGTGAACACTTTGGCTACACGCACGATGAAATTGATTGGAAGCGCGATCAGGTTTCACTCATTGAGTGGATTGCCAAGCAAGTGAATCCAGCAGCGCCTGCGCAGGAGCCGGTGGCGATTGTGTCTGGCTACTACGGAGGGCAATGCGTCATCCTGCCAGTTAATCCCTCCAGAATTTTCAACTCGGGTACAGCTTTTTACACCACCCCACCCGCAGCACAGCGGCAATGGGTTGGGCTGACGCCTAGAGAAATTTATAACCTGTGGGAGGACAGTGGTGTCCCGTTTGTTGATTGGGATTCCTTCGCCAGTATCACCCGAGCCATTGAAGCCAAGCTGCGCAATAAGAACGGTTGGCGTCAACAGCACGTGACAGACGGCAATCCTTGCTGGTGTGAACCAGAGACCCGCTATACAGACCCCGAAACCGGTGTGTCTGTGATTGTTCACAAGGACCCGCAATGACGACACCAGAGCAACTGATGACGCAGGAAGAGCTTGCGTTCCGCTGGAAGATCAGCGAGGCCACACTGGAGCGCGACAGATCACTCAAGCAGGGCTGTCGATACCTCAAGCTGGGCGGTTTGATCCGTTACCGCATTAAGGATGTGTTGGATTATGAAGAAGCCTGCACGCATGAGCCGAAAGCCAAACTCAAGGAGAATAACAATGGAATGTAAACACCGCTGGGAGCCGAGCAACTTCGGCATCAAGTACCGCACACCGAACCACTATATGTACCAGTGCCAACGGTGCTGGAAAAGCATCTTTGCAACACTGAAAGAAGCCAACTGAAAAAGGGGCCATCGGCCCCTTGATCAATCCAGCAACTCGGCCCCGTACACACGGGGCTTTTCTTTTCTCGACAGCCGGTAGATGTCATCGAGCTGGCGCTGCTTGGCATCAATCACGGCCTTGCGGTGGTCTTTGAACTGCACAGCCAGCACGGGGTTGATGGCCCACTGAGCATGGTGCTGGTTCTCTTTGCTGCCATCGTCCATGCGCATGACCCATCTACCCTGCTCCAGTGGGTACATGGCCCCATAGATCATCTGGTCCTGCTGCCACACGTTGGTCTTCTCGATCTGGCGGCGTGCTGATCGTTTGATCTCGGCCATCGTGATCGTGGGCTCATCGGCGTGCTGGATGATGTAGTCGCGCAGCCAGGTGTCGAAGTTGGACGCACCGGACAACTCGCTCAGGGCGTACCGATACGCTGGCACCACGTAGGTCTGGACCAAGTGGATCACCCGCTTGGCCAGATCTGCGGACACTGTCATGCTGAAGGGCGCTTCGATCAGGTGGAACATGAGCATGATGCGCCCGGCCAAGCCCTCGATCTTGCCGAAGGCAGTCATGAACGTGTCGTCTGATTGCAACAGACGTTCATCGTGACGCTTGGCGTCGTACCAGTCCTGGAACTCCTGATACACGGCCTTGGCCTCTGGGGACAACTGGTAGGTCATGGGAGGCAGGGCGAACACGATGCGCAGGGTTTGCTCCCACTGCTGCTTGTTGAGCAAGTAATCGGGGATCTCCACAGGCTTGCGGGTCAGGTCACCGTTCAAGATGCAGGGCACGAACCGCTGTACCAGACCATCGGCGCTCAGGTTATGCAGGTTCTCACGAAACACACGGGGCTGGATGTTGCCGTAGATCGACACAGCCAGGTTCTCGGCAAAGATCGAGCCACTGCCCACACGGTCCATCTCATAGCTACTCGACTCATATGCCTTGACCCATGCCGATCGGTCTTCACCGCTGGCCTTGTCTGTCAGCTTGCGCACCCAGCTGTTCATCTCGTCAAGGGCGCACAGCAGACCCCGGGGGCGATCAGCTGCCAGGCGCACCAGCTTCTGGCTGGTCACGTCATCCACGGTGATGCGCAGGGGCACGGGTTGCGGTGGCAGGTCATGAACCTGGGGCGCTTGATCGCTGCCCAGCATGGCGTCAGGACTGGCTGAGAACTCAAGGAATGCCTTTTTGCTGGACGCAAACATGGCCTCTTGGCCCTCCCAGTCCAGCAGCTCTTTTTTAAACCGTGGGCGGTCTTCCATCTCAAGGTTCTTCAGCGGTGCCAACATGGGCGCAGAGCCTGGCGTCTTCTTGTCCGCTGGTGCACCGATCGTCATGAGCCAGAGCACCGGGGGCACCTTGAAGTCCTTGATCAGCTCCAGCCGGGTGCGTGCATCGACCACACCGCAGACAGCGGCCAGCCCTGCAAACAAAGGCACCAGAGGGTCACAACCCACGGTCTGGCCAATCTCCTCGGCACGGCGGGCAATGACGGCCGGCCACAGGGACACATCCATCATCGGTGGCCGTGGCCGCAGGTCAACGATGACCGACTTTGGGTCAGCGGGTGCCTCCACAGCGGCGAACATGGACGAGATGTCAGGCAAAGGACGAGTCCAGCCGTGCTGTTTGGCGATGTGGAACAGACTGCCCAACTTGACGGCCGTGGCCTTGTCGTTCCTGAAGCTGACCCACTGGTTGATGATTTCCTTTTCGCCAGGGTACTTGTCAACCGACTGCTGGCTCCAGTCGTGCCAAAGCGTCAGGCCCTGATCCAGCTGGTCCGTCTGGTCACCGGCCCACTTCAGCGCCATGCCTACGGTCACCCACTCCTCGCGGGAACAGTTGGCGGGGATGGACTCAAGAGCTGATCGGATGTCGGACCATGACGCATCAATGGCCTCGCCTGTGCCAATGGTGCGTTCTTTGTCCTGCGCCAGCAGCCCTTGCCACAGATCGAGCAGGGGTTGAGGGATCGTGGGCAGACGGGTCCAGTGACCCTTGCCGGCCCAGCGGTAGGGCTGGAGCGTGTCGGGGTGGATTGATGGAGGCATGACATCCTGCACCGTCAGGCCGTTGGCCGTGGCGCAGCGCAGCTCGTAGGCTGTGACGCTGTTGATCAGGATCTTTTTGGATGGCAGCGCCAGGCCGAAGGGCATCTGGTACAGCAGCTTGCCGTGGCCAGCCCTGCCCGAGTCCACGATGACAGCATCATTGGCGTCGTACAAAGTCTGAAGGTCAATGCCGTGTTGTTTTAACGCAACAGCTGTGGACTCCCACTCATCAATGTCCAGCGCCATCGTGCCGCTGTACGCATGGGCCAAGCCGATGCCGTAACCCGATGGCAAATCGAGTTGGGACTTCAAAGCGTTGGTCTTGAGGTTCCAGCCTGGTGTGCGTGGCCCCTTGGTGCCTGCTGGGATGGGCACAAGTGACCAGCCGTGACGGATGTAGGCATCGATGGATGCGGGGTGTGCTTGAACGGTTGGTATTGCTGTCATACAATGGACTCGCTGGTGATCGCAGTTGCCAGTTTCTTCATGGTGTTTCTCCTTTAAAAGCCCTGACTCACAAGGTCAGGGCTTTTTCTTTTTTCGCGTTTGAGTCGGTCACGGTTTTGCACGTTTTCATACGGTGTCACCATTCTTAAATTGACAAGCCGGTTGTCAGATTTGATGCCGTTGATGTGGTCAATGTGCATCCCCTTGGTAATGGGTCCATTGAAATGTTCCCAGACAATTCGGTGAACATACTCAATCTTGCCCTTGTATCGAATTCTTAGATAGCCTGCCTTTGACACAGAGCCTGTAACAATGGTTCGTTTTTCCACTACGCCAGTGTCTGGATTGATGATCAATTCGGTTGCCATAAAATATTTTCAAAGTTGTTGACGCAAGTGTATCAGATGATGTTATACTTTGTTCAACGCAACCTGATTTATTTTTAACATGACGGCGTCCAAGCTCAAATCCAAGTTTCTTGTTGTCCGTGTGACAGACAAGACACGTACCAAATTTCACACCAAGGCGCAAAAGTTCGGGCAACCGTCTGACGTGCTTCGTGAAATCATCGAGGCGTTCATTGAAGACCGTCTCGTAATTCAACCTCCCGTAACTCGTAAAGAAAGCCTCTATCATGTCTCTTGAATCCAAAATCGAAGCCCTGACCCAAGCTGTTGTCGCCCTGACTGCCAAGCTGGAGTCCAGCAATGTAGCACCAGCTGCACCCGTTGCACCAGCGCCAGCACCCGTGGTACAAGCCGCCCCTACACCTGTGGCTGCACCCGTGGCCGCTGCTCCTGCGATGCCCGCCCCTCCTGCCTTTGTGGCCCCTGTTCCAGCTGCTACCCCTGTGGCCACTGGCGCACCGTTCACTGACGGCAAGGGTCTGATCGACTACGTCATGGGCGCATACAAGGCTCTGGGTGCTGCCAAGGGTGCACAGATCCAGAACGTCCTGGTGGGTCTGGGTTACCAGAACATCAACGATGTGAAGCCCGAACACTACGGTCAGTTGTTCGCCGGTGTGGAAGCACTCAAGTGAGCACACACGCCCAACTGTCTCCATCGAAGCGTAGCCGTTGGGCCTTGTGCCCTGGCTCGATTCGAGAGGAAGCCAAGTACCCTGAAACTGGTGGTGGTCCTGCCGCGATTGACGGCACCCACAGCCACACGCTACTGGAGCACTGCATCAAGGAGTTTGTCAGTCCACTGTCGATGGTGGGTCAGACGCTGACAGATCATGAAGGCACTTTCATTGTGGACAAGGCCCGTGCTGAACGGGTCAAGGTTGCATTTGACTACATCCACAAAATTGAAAATCTCGGACTTCGTGTAATTTCCGAAACCCGTGTGGACCCCGAGCACCTGCTGGGTCGTTCTGACTTGTCAGGCACCGTGGACGTGCAGATCATCGGACCAGACTGGCTTGAGCTGATCGACTACAAGGATGGCATGGGTGTCGTTAGCGCAGAAGGTAATTTGCAGCTTGAACAGTACGCCTACGGTGTCCTGGCTGGCTTCAAGTTGCCCGTTAACGGCACCTATCCCTTCAAGACGGTGCGCATGACCATCATTCAGCCTAAGCTGGCGCTGCGCGGCATGCCTGCAATCACATCGCACGATGTGGCTGTAAGCGAACTGTTGGCCAACATGGGTACAATTGTTGCTCAAGCTGCTGCAACTGACAAACCAGATGCACCGCTTGTACCGGGTGACAGTCAATGTAAATTCTGCCGCGCCAAGGGCTCCTGCTCTGCACTGGCAAACAACGTAATGAAAGAGGTCGGGATCATGTTCCAACCAGTCGTAACACAACCACTCGACGTCGCACAGCAAAGTGCTGACAAAGATCCATCCACGATGGACGATGTCCAGATCGCTCAGATCATGGAAGCTGCCCCCCTGATGCGTCAACTCCTCGAAGGTGTCGAGGCTGAGGCACTGCGCCGAATGCAAGCCGGTCAAATCATTCCTGGCCTCAAGCTGGTCAATGGTCGTGGCTCTCGTGCATGGGCACTGCCTGAAGCCGAGATGGCCGAGAAGCTCGTCAAGATGGGCATCCCCAAGGGCGCTGTCTACGAAACCAAACTCGTGTCCCCTGCCAAGGCTGAGAAGCTGACGTGGGAAAAACGTGATGGCACCAAGGTCCAACTGACCGAGCGCCAGCTCAAGCGCATGGACCAAGAGTACGTGGCCAAGATGGCTGGCAAGCTCACCGTGGTTCCCGAATCTGACAGCCGACCCGCTGTCATCATGAATGCTGCGCCGCTGTTCAGCGCAGTAGAGGCAGCACCCGCTGCCGAATCCCTGCCCTCGTGGCTTTCTTAAACTGGAGTAAATGTAATGTCCGAAATCATCTTCCTGTCCGATGTCCGTTTGTCTTTCCCCCACCTCGCTGAACCCCAGCGCCAGGTAAATGAGCAGACCGGCAAAGAGCGCATCAGCTACAACTGCGAGTTCATCATGCCGCAGGATCATCCTGGCTTTCAGCAGTTCATGGCCCGCTACGGTGCCTTGGCGCTGGAGAAGTGGAAAGAGCACGCTCAGACCGTCATGGGCATGATCCAACAAGATCGCAAGACCCGCTGCTTTGGCATGGGTAATGAGAAGATCAACAAAAAGACCTTCCAACCCTACGATGGCTACGCTGGCAACGTGTTCATCACTGCTGGCCGTGACACCGCGCCGCAGATGATCCAAGCTGACGGCTCCCCTGTGGACCCCAGCAACACGATGGCCTACCAGCAACTGGCCCGCAAGATGTACGGTGGTTGCCGTGTCAATGCCGCCATCAAGCCCTGGCCACAGGACAACAAGCATGGCCGTGGCATCCGTTGCGACCTGATCGCTGTCCAGTTCTTCAAGGACGACACACCCTTCGGTGAAGGTGCCGTGGATGCCTCGGGTCTGTTTGGCGCTGTGGCTGGTGCTCAACAACCTCCCGCTGGCTTTGGTGCTGTGGCACCTGCCATGCCCGCTGCACCATTTGGCGCACCCGCTGGCCTGCCATCGTTCCTCGGTGGTCAGTAATTGAATAGGGGCCACTGCCTCTGGGGGTTCCTGGGGGACCGGCCAGTGGCCCCACCTAACCGGTAACCGTAATGAGTAACGACTATGTGTTCGACATCGAAACCTACCCCAACGTTTTCACGCTGGCAGTGGAGCACGCAGAAGCACCGCTTCGATGGGCTTTTGAAATCACGCCCTGGCGCAACGACTCCAAAGAAATCATCGCGTTTCTCCAGTATCTCAAGGATACGAATGCCCGCATGGTCGGGTTCAATAACCTGGGGTTCGACTACCCCGTCCTGCATACGCTGATCCGCATGGGTCACAGCGACGCATTCACGCTGTACCAAAAGGCGATGGCCATCATCAACTCGCAAGACGACGACAGCAAGTGGATGCACAACGTCAACCCGAGTGACCGATTCGTTGAGCAAGTTGACCTGTTCAAGATTCATCACTTCGACAACAAGGCCCGCGCTACCAGCCTCAAGGTGCTGGAGTTCAACATGCGCTCTGACAACATCGAGGATCTGCCGTTCAAGGTGGGCACCGAGTTGACCGAAGGGCAGGCTGTCAAGCTCAAGCAGTACAACGCGCACGACGTGGCGCAGACCAAGTTGTTCCTTGGACACACCGCCGACATGATCAAGTTCCGCGAGGAGCTGTGTCGCCTGTACCCAGGCAAAGACTGGATCAACTACAACGACACCAAGATCGGCAAAGAGTTTTTCGCACTCAAACTCGAAGAAGCCGGTGTCACGCTGTACGACTTCGGCCCCAAGGGCCGCACACCTCGCCAGACACCACGCCCTCAGCTGGCGCTCAAAGACGCCATCCTTCCCTGGATCACGTTCGAGCAGCCCGAGTTCAACCGTGTGATGGGCTGGCTCAAGGACCAGACAATCACTGAAACCAAAGGAGTTTTCGATGACGTTGTTGCTCGGGTGGGTAATTTCGATTTTGTTTTTGGACTTGGCGGCATCCACGGATCAGTGGAGTCCGAGGTTGTCGAATCTGATGCTGACCATGTCATTGTTGATCTGGACGTCAGCTCTTACTATCCAAATCTGGCAATCAGTAACCGGTTCTACCCTGCTCACTTAGGTGAGTCGTTCTGCGACATCTACAAGCACTTGTACGAGCAGCGCAAGACTTACGCCAAGAACAGTGCTGAGAACGCCATGCTGAAGCTGGCGCTCAACGGTGTGTACGGTGACTCCAACAACCCGTTCAGCGTGTTCTACGATCCGCTGTTCACCATGAGCATCACGCTCAACGGTCAACTGCTGCTGTGCGTACTGGCCGAAGGGATGATGCACATCGACGGGCTGAAGATCATCCAGGTGAACACTGACGGTATGACCGTGCGGGTGCCCCGCGCCAACAAGTGGCTGGTGGACACGGCCCGCGCTGCCTGGGAGGCTCGCACTGGTCTGCAACTAGAGGAGGCGATCTACTCGCACATGTTCATCCGTGACGTGAACAACTACATCGCCCGGTACATGGACGGCAAGGTCAAGCGCAAGGGTGCTTACGAACACAAGATGGGCTGGCACCAGAATGCCGGTGGTCTGGTGGTGCCCAAAGTGGCCGAGAAGGTGTTGGTCGATGGTGCACCGATCCGCGAGACTGTGGAACAGTGGCCGCACATTATGGACTTCATGCTGCGCACCAAGGTGCCACGGTCCAGTTACCTGGCCATTGAACATGGCGAAGTGACATCACAGCTTCAGAACATCACGCGCTACTACATCGCCAAGGGTGGTGGGCACCTGTTTAAGTGGATGCCACCACTCAAGACCAAGCCTGGCGTGTGGCGCAAGATTGGCGTGGAGTCTGGCTGGGGTGTTCAGCCCTGCAACGACATTCGAGATGCTGGCAAGTTGCCGGTGGACTTTGACTATTACGTGAGAGAAATTGAAAAACTCACTCTGGGGTTAGCATGAACGCATTGGACAAACAGGTCGCTGGCGACCACTACAAGGATCAACCGATCCAGCCAGTCGAGTACATCCACGCCAACGCGATTGGCTACTTTGAGGGCAACGTGATCAAGTACGTTTCCCGCTGGCGCAAGAAGAACGGCATCGCTGATTTGGAAAAGGCCAAGCACTATATCGAGTTGTTGATCGAACTGGAGACACGCAATGCTGGAAAAACAAATTGAAGCTCAGGTGTGTGCATACGCACGCAACAAGGGTGTGCTTGCGTACAAGTTCACCAGCCCCGCACGGGCTGCTGTGCCTGATCGTATGTTCATCCGACAAGATGGCCTTGTGTGGTTCTGTGAATTTAAGCGTGAGGGTCAAAAACCAACGCCAGCACAAGAGCGAGAACACACCAGGCTCAGAGAACACAAAGTAAACGTATTTGTAATCGACAACGTAAGTGAGGGTAAGACAATGATTGATGTAATGGTGATGGGATGCTGACACCTGACCTGCTCCACGGCTACCAGCAGAAGGCCGTCAACTTCCAGTGTACCCACCCCAACTCGATGCTGTGGCTCGACATGGGGCTGGGCAAGACCGTGATCACGCTGACCAGTCTGGCCCATCTAATCAAGACTCAGTTCCTGCGCGGCGTGATCATCGTGGCCCCGATCCGAGTCATCCGACTGGTGTGGCGTCAAGAGGCTGCGAAGTGGGAGCACACCAAGCACCTGCGGTTCAGCATGGTCACGGGCACCAAGGATCAGCGCACCCGCGCCCTGCTGCGCCCTGCTGACGTGTACATGATCAACTACGAGAACCTGGGCTGGTTGGCCGAGACCCTCCAGACCTACTTTGTCAAAAAGGACAAGCCCATGCCATTCAACGGTGTGGTTTGGGACGAGATCAGCAAGTGCAAAAACTCAGCGACCAACAGGGTCAAGGCGGTCAAGAAGATCTTGGACAAGTTCGACTGGACCACGGGCCTCACCGGCACCCCTGCGTCCAACGGCTACAAAGACCTGCACGGCCAGTTTTTGGTGGTGGACAAGGGTGAGCGCCTGGGCACCAGCAAGACCCAGTTCAAGACACGGTTCTATCGCAAGGTGGGTCCGTACAAAGAGTTGCCCTACGACGACACCGAGGACACAATCAAAAAACTGATCGGTGACATCACACTTGAGATGTCGGCCGAGGACTACAACCCGCTGCCCGACCTGATGATTAACGACATCCAGATCGAGATGCCCGATGACCTGCGCACCAAGTACGAGAAGATGGAAAAAGAGTTCTTCTTGGTGCTAG
>JACCDQ010105621.1_pt1 | contig 12344 bp, 7 predicted proteins | sample 7446031 | NCBI WGS metagenome assembly JACCDQ01 (sample SAMN15323442, study PRJNA562643) | freshwater metagenome | isolation source: river surface water | place: USA:Blue River Watershed | collected 2017-08-17
ATTTACACAATGCTATCTTTAATTCTTTTGGATTTGATGGTATGGAAGTCGCTTCTTTTTACACTTGTGATGACACTTGGAATCAGGAAGATGAAATTTCACTTTTTGATACCGGAGACGTTCCCGGCGAACAACGCATCATGAGTGATTATAAACTTTCTGACATTCTAGATGAGGAAAATACTAAAATCATCTATGTCTATGATTTTATCAATATGTGGACTTTCCTAGTAGAACTGGCCGCCATTGAAGAACAAACAGCAGGTGCAACTTATCCTGAAACTTTATTTGCTCACGGAGAAATGCCGGATGAAGCTTTAGAAAAAAACTTTGAAGCAGATAACGCAGATGATTTTTATGACGAATTTGAAGATGGTCTGGACGATGACGACATGGACATGTTTGAAGGAGACGACAGCTATGAAGATTACGGCTTTGAAGAAAATTGGAACTAAATAAAAACCGATACAAGAATCAAGAGCCAAGATAAAAGACTTCTAAAACCGTCTTTTTTCTTGGCTCTCGCATCTAAAAACAAAAATAACACATGATCAACTTATTCAACGCACACATCGAGACACTTTCTATTCACAGAGTAGGAAATAAAAGCCGAAATGAGGCTATCTTTTTATCGGAGCAACCTTTTAGCTTACAAGATGAAATTGTTCCGCTAATCAAAGAATTCTTCCTGAAACCTTTTAGAGAAAAAGAGGAAAACTATTTCCAATTTGCTCATGAAGTGGATTTGGATTACAATGACATGTACAAATACGCTACTGAAATTTTTGATAATCCGGCTAATCTACACGAAGTTTCAAAAAAAATCACCAAACACTTATTTGAACAATCCAATCATCCGCATATTAAAAACGGTGAAGTTTATGTGACCCATTTAACCAACGTAAATATCGACAACACCGCTGTTGATGCCATTGGAATTTTCAAAAGTGAGTTACAAAGTGACTTTTTACAATTTGAAGAGAAAGAATCGAATTTAGAAATGATTTTGCAACAAGGAATCAACTTAAATAAATTAGACAAAGGCTGTTTAATCTTCAATCACAAAAAAGAAGAAGGTTACAAAATCCTAACTGTTGACAGTAACCGCTACGACGCCCGTTATTGGTTAGAACATTTCCTTTCAGTTGATACTTTTGAAGACGAAAATTTCATCACTAAGAAATATTTGAAATTTTGCCAAGGTTTTGCAAAAGACGTAGTTTTCCCCGCCGAAGACAAAAAAGAAGAAGTGATGTTCATGAACCGTTCGGTAAATTATTTTGCCAAAAATGACGAATTTGAAGAAACGGAATTCTTAAACGAAGTTTTAGATAATCCTGATTTGATTCCGGAATTTAAAAACTACAAAGTTGATAAAGGAGAAAAATACAGTATTGAAGATGTTACTTCATTCCCAATTGCCAATGCTGCAGTAAGTGATGCCAGAAAATCAATTAAAAACGTAATCAACTTAGACACTAATATTCAAATCAAAATGGATTTTATTAATCCTGAAAGCGCTGAAAAATTTGTAGAAAAAGGTTGGGACGAAGAAAAACAAATGTATTATTACTTAGTATATTTCAACAAAGAACAAAAATCATAGTACATATAAATTTTAATTTCACTACTTAATTCATCTCCAATTGTTTAAACAGTTGGAGATTTTTTTAAAACAACCACAAAAAAAGAAAGATTAAACTTATTTATTTTTTAAAAATACGTACTTAATCGATTTTTTAAGTATTTTTATCTATGTTTTAATACTTTTATAATCCCCAAACATAAGAAACCTACATTTACTATGGATTTAAAAGAAATCAAAGCAACTATTATCAGTAAAAAAATTGTATGCTCCATTTTTGGCCACAAAATAGTAACCTCCAGAAACATTACCAATCATTTAAAAGAATATAGATGTACAGTATGCAAAATGGAATTAACGAATGACGAAGAAGGATACATCACCTACCTCACTCCTGAGTTAAAAGAAGTAAACGAAGCCTTAGTTTCATTTTATCAAAAAAAACTTTTAGCCAAACAGCATTAATAATTTTAAACTCCTGCCTTTCCTTACAAACAATCTAACCAAGATAATTCACTATTTTTGTATACTAAACAAAAAGTAAGATGAATGATCCTTTGTTTAAAGAGAGTCCCTTTAAAACCTTAATTTCTTTCCATAAACTAATTGAGGCATTGGAAGAAATTGCGCTGTCAGATGTTGATTATCGCTCTAACTATGCAAAATCTTTACTGAAAGAAATTGAATCTATCCCTGAACTAAGAACCGGAATTGAAGATTTTTCGATTATTACTGATAATAAAAAAATTATCAGAAACCTGCTTGCCGATTTATTCCCTACAGCACTCACTAATAATGAAATTAAGGCAGTTGCGATACCTTTTCAGAACACAACTTTCAACTATACTAAAAGATTCAAAAAAATTCTTAAAAACGCTGGAGATTTTGATTTGACCATTGGTGATTTCAATCAGGAGCAATTCTACGTACTTAGTTGTATTCTTATTTTGAATGCCTATTACAACCAAAACTTTGATTACAACAAACCATTATATTATGAAATTCCGGATGCTAATGGTGTAATGTACCATTATCGCATTCTTTACAATGCCGATTTTGTAGAAATCTACCCTTTAAAAGAAGCTCCAATTTTAAGCATCGAAGACATTGATGAATTAATGGATAACTTTGACAATGTGGCTTTATGGAAGGAAAAATTCCCTGTAGAAAGCTGGGTTTTAAAAGGCTTTGGTATCATTAGTTTATTTGACGCTACTAAAGAAACTGCCATTTCAAATCTAAAAAGCAATCTTTTAAAAAGAGACAAAAAAACGGAAGATGATGAAAAATCAATAGAAAGCATTTTCAGATCTTTTTTTAAAATTCCCGATTTACGAATAGGTATCAGCATTTATAACGATGATGAAAAAAAGTTCACGAAATTACCTTATGAGAAATCCAAAATTGGAAGTTTTATACTCCAAAATGCAAATGAAATGGAATCCTGTAGCGCTTTCCTTGGCTGCCCTGTAAACAAACTTCTGGAAGCTAAAGAATGTTTTACTATTTCAAATGTGGAGTCTTTTGGTGAAATTCCGGGAAATGAAAAATTTGCGCAAGCTTTATTACAACAAAATATCAAAAGCTGCATTTTTACACCTATTGTAAAAGAAGAAAAATTACTTGGGATAATTGAACTTGTTTCGGCTACTCCAAAACAATTAAACAGCATTAATGCTAACAATCTCAATTTAATACTACCTAATATTGTCAATACTTTAGAACGCTACGACACCGATTTCCAAAATCAAATTGGAGCTATAATTCAACGTGAATATACAGCTATTCATTCCAGTGTGTATTGGAAATTCAAAGCCGAAGCTCAGAAATATTTACAAACCAGCGAATCAAACAAAGACTATAATTTTAAAGAGATTGTCTTTAAAGAAGTGTATCCCCTTTATGGCCAAATAGATATTAATGGATCATCCGAGCATCGTAACAATACCATAAAAGAGGATTTAAAACATCAAATGCTAAGCTTATTGGCTATTTTCGAAAAATCGAAATCCATAAACAAAATCCCTTTATTAGAACAACGAAAATTTGAATTGAATTCTTTCTTCGCTGAATTAGAAAAGGAATTAAAAGCCGATACCGAACAGCAAATACAAAATTATATAGAAAAGGAAATTCATCCTTTATTAAACAAATCCATTGTAGATAAAGAAGACCATTTTTTGATTGATAACTATTTTGAGAATCTGGATGCTAAAACACATCTTTTTTATCATGCCCGAAAACAGTTTGACGAAGCCATGGCCATTATCAACAAAAAAATGGCAGATGTTTTAGATGCAGAACAAAATGAGGCTCAAAATATCTTTCCACATTATTACGAACGTTTTAAAACTGATGGTGTCGAACATAATTTATACATTGGTTCATCCATAACTCCTAATCAATCTTTTGATGTTATGTATTTGAATAATCTCAGATTATGGCAATTGCAAACCTTATGTAAAATGGAATTAGAACATCATCGGCTAAAAAAAGTACTACCTTATAATCTGGATGTCAGTTCGCTGATTTTAGTTTTCAGTTCTCCTATTTCCATTAGATTTAGAATGGACGAAAAACGCTTTGATGTTGACGGCACTTACAATGCACGCTACGAAGTGGTCAAAAAACGCATTGACAAAGCCAATATTAAAGGAACTAAAGAAAGAATCACCCAAAAAGAGAAAATCACAATTGTCTATTCTCATCAACACGAAGAAATTGAGTATTTAAAATACATTCATTTTCTTCAGTTCAAAAACATATTGGAATCAGAAATCGAACAATTTGAAGTCGAAGATTTACAGGGAGTTTATGGTTTAAAAGCTATTCGAATCAAAGTAATGAATACAGATGAAAATTTGGAGACAAATTACACTTACAAGGAATTACTAAGTTCTTTGCATTAAAGACGTGTAGCATTGAATGCAAAGAAAAAAGCGAGAAACGAAATAATGATTCCTACCATGAAAATGGTATAGGTTATACGCAGTAATTTGTACTTTTTTTCCAAAACAATGCCTAAATAATACAAATCCTTAATCATGGAATTGTACAAATAAGTATTGTCTTTCATCATTTCATTTACCGCCCATTCGTATTCTTCCAAAGGCATTTTGTAAAAATTACCAAAGAACAACAAATTAACTTTTCGGTCTTCAATATCTTTTCGGGTAAAAGTGCCACTGGTTACTTTTGGTCTTGTTGAAAGAATTGCAAAAACAATACAAATCACACTAAACATCAACATAATAAAAGTTGGAATCACCAAGTGTGCATTACTCGGACTGTCTAATTTAGGAACTATCGAAGACAAAGCAATAGAAATAATAATTGCATTTACTGACAATAAAATATTGGCTTTGCTATCGGCAATACCACTTAAACGGGTATGATTACTCAAGGTGACCCTGAACAAAGTATCAATTCCACGGTCAGGTTTAGGTACTTTTAATGATTTATCTTTTTTTTGTTTTTTCACTTCGTTCTCTTGCTGTAATTTTTTAATTTTTTCCTGAATCAAAACCACATTTTTATCCTTTAACGGTTGCCAATTGGCTTTAGCATAATCGGTATAATACTGATGGCACTCTGTCAGCATTTTTAAATTCTCCTGAGCCCATTCTAAATCAGAAGTTTGTTTTTGTTTGACAATTTTCCATTCCAATCTTAAACATTCACAGCTATCACAGTAATTTTCTTTGGTAAAATGATAAAAATCGGCATCCTTGATTATTTTTTCTGAAATAGTTTGCGGAATATGATGGTATTTCGTTGCCCGAATTAAAGCATTTACCTGAGCTATATAATCGGAAGCTTTTCCATGTTTTTCTAAATAATCGGCAACAATTTTCACACTGTTTTCTTCGTGATTTTCAACTCCGTAAATATACCCCGTATCATGAAACCAAGCTGCTACAACAAGTATTTCAAGCTCTTCTTCGGTTAAATTTTCCTGTGCTGAAAGTATTTTTACAGCCTCAACCACATCCGAAGTATGGTTCAAATTGTGATAAATAAATGAATCAGAAAGTTTATCTTTGAGTAATTTATAAACAAAATCTTGTGCTTGCTCGATAAGATTCATAGGTAAATTTTTATACTACTAAATTATGAAATTGTTTTCGGATATGCGATTCTTAAAAATCAAAATATTTTGTCTCTCCTGTCTTGTCTTTTTTTCACTCTTCTCTTGTGCCACTCATCATTTGCAATTAGGAAAAGATTCGAAAAAAAACACTCTTACAAACGACAAGGATACAGCAAAAATTGCCCATCGTTTTTTTTTAATTGGCGATGCCGGAAATGCTGATGAAGAAAATGCTCAAAAAATCCTAAATGCTTTACAAGCACAACTTCATCAATCGGATAAAAAGGCTACTTTATTATTTCTGGGAGACAATATCTATCCCAAAGGAATACCGAATGAAAAAGACAAAACCGCATACGATATTGCGCTAAAAAAAATAAAACTTCAACTTGCGCTTTCTAAAAATTTTAAAGGAAAAACCATCTTTATTCCCGGAAATCACGATTGGTATTCAGGAATTAGCGGATTAAAACAACAGGAAACGATAGTAAACAATTATCTGGGCGAAAAAAAGGCTTTTCTTCCTGCTAATGGCTGTCCTATTGATGATAAAAAAATAAACGACCAACTTTGTTTGGTAACGATTGATAGCGAATGGTTTTTAGAAGATTGGGATCGAATCCCAACCATTAATGACAATTGCAGCATAAAAACCCGCGAAGACTTTTTTGCTGAATTCGAAAATATCCTAAACAAAAACCAAGACAAAACCATCATCTTAGCAATTCATCATCCATTGATGAGTAATGGAACACATGGCGGACAATTTTCACTTGAAAAACAATTATTTCCTTTAGAACAAAAAATTCCTTTACCGATAATTGGATCTTTTGTCAATTTTTTAAGAAAAACATCCGGAGTTAGTCCGCAGGATATTCAAAACAAACAATACCAACTTTTAGTAAAACGCCTAAAAACGCTTTTACAAAATCAGGATAATGTAATTGTAGTTTCGGGTCACGACCATAATTTGCAATACATTGAAAACGAAAATATCAAACAAATTATCAGCGGAGCAGGTTCAAAATCGGAGGCTGCAAGAGCTATTTATCCTAATGATTTTTCTTATGGCAAAAATGGTTTTGCCACTTTAACCTTATATACCAATGGAAAAACAGTAGTTGATTTTTACGGAATTGAAAACAATGAACCCAAAATTCTTTTCCAAAAAACACTTTTAGAACCTCAAAAAGCAATCACAAATAATTATGCTGTTTCATTTCCTAAAACAACAAAATCATCCATTTACAACAATGAGATGACCAGCAAAAGCATGGTTCACAACTTCCTTTTTGGCAAACATTACCGAAAATATTACAGTACTTTAATTGATGTTCCAGTTGTTAGTCTGGATAGTCTTTATGGTGGACTTTCCCCTGTAAGAGCCGGTGGCGGACATCAATCTAAGTCCCTGCGACTTGATTCAAAAGATGACAAAGAGTATGTGATGCGGGCTTTAAAAAAGAGTGTCAGCCGCTTTTTACAAAATGTAGCTTTCAAAGACCAATATGTCGAAAATCAATTTGAAAATACTTATGCAGAGCACTTTCTATATGATTTTTACACCACATCACATCCTTATACGCCATTGGCAATAGGTAATTTAGCCGATAAAATTGGTGTTTTTCACAGTAATCCTCAGTTGTATTATATTCCAAAACAAAAAGCTCTGGGAGAATTCAACACTGATTTTGGGGATGAATTATACCTTGTTGAAGAAAGACCTTCGGACAGTCAAAAAGATTTGAAAAATTTTGGCAAATCTGAAGCTATAATTGGAACTGATGAACTTCTGAAAAATTTACAAAAAGACGAAAAATACGTTGTTGACGAAAACGAATACATCAAAGCACGCTTATTTGATATGCTTATTGGCGACTGGGACAGACATTATGACCAATGGCGCTGGGCGGAATACAAAATGGGAGACAAAATAATTTACAAACCTATTCCCAGGGATCGTGACCAGGCTTTTTCAAAATACGATGGTACTTTGCTGTCGTTAATAATGAATATTCCCGCACTTCGGCATATGCAAAGTTTTAAAAACGATATTAAAAACGTAAAATGGTTTAACCGGGAGCCTTATCCATTAGACTTGGCACTACTTAAAAATACAGAAGAAAAAGATTGGATTACTCAGGCAAAATTCATCCAGGAAAATTTAACCGATTCGGATATTGAAACAGCATTTAAAAATCTGCCAAAAGAAGTTCAGGACGAGACTATTTTGTCAATTATAGAAAAACTGAAAAACAGAAAAGGACAATTAATCAACTATGCAAGCCAATACAACAAGGTTTTACAAAAAACAGTCATTATCACAGGTACTAATAAAAAAGACCGTTTTGACATCAAACCTATTTCTAAAAATGAAGTTACAATTTCAGTTTTTAGAATAAAAAAAGAGGGGGAAGAATTAGTTTCCACCAAAACATTTGATAAGCATGCAACTAAAAACATCTGGATTTACGGTTTAGACGACGAAGATATTTTTGATTTACAAAACGCTCAAAAATCGGCTATTAAAATAAAATTGATTGGAGGTCAAAATCATGACAGCTATACCATTTCTAACGGAAAACACATTAGTATCATTGATTTTAAAACCAAAAAGAACAGTTTTGATATTGCTTCTAATACTAAAAAATTATTAACCGATGATTATGAAACTAATTATTACAATTATCAAAAACCAAAATACAATGCGTTTTCAGGCTTACCGTCAATAGGCTACAATCCCGATGACGGAATAAAATTAGGTCTGCAAACCAATTATACTGTGAATCATTTCAAGCAGAATCCTTATACCTTAAAACATATTTTTAAAGCCAATTACTATTTTGCTACGGATGGTTTCGAGCTTAATTATCATTTGGATGCTCCCAAATTAATTAGAAAATGGAATTTCGGATTTGACTCGCAATTTACCAGTCCCAACTTTGCTATAAACTATTTTGGTTATGGAAATAATACTGCCAATTCAGATGAAATCAATGGAATGGACTACAACAGAGTCCGCATCAGAATATTAAAATTTGCGCCTAAAATCGAAAAAACAGGACGATTAGGTAGTCGTGTAAGTTTCCAACTTGCTTATGAGAATTTTGATGTAGAAAATACTGCGGGACGATTTATTTCGATTCCGAATATTGTCAATCCTGAAATTTTCAATCATCAGCAATTTGCAGGAGCAACAGCGGAATACGCCTATGAAAATTATGACAATGCTTCGCTACCCTCTATGGGAATGGGATTTTTGGTTTCGGCTAATTGGAAAATGAATGTTAACAACAGCCAACAAAATTTCCCAACCTTAGAATCTAAAATCAATTTCAATCATAAAATAGATCATCAGGGAAAAATTGTATTGGCTACTTTGATAAAAGCCAAAGCAATTCTGAATAATAATTTCGAATTTTATCAGGCAGCGACATTAGGCGGGGATTATGATTTAAGAGGATTTAGAAACCAACGCTTCATTGGGAATCAATCTTTCTTTCAAAGTAGTGATCTTCGGATTACCCTTGGAAAAATCAAAGAAAGTATTGTTCCAATGTCTTATGGCTTTTTTGGAGGATATGACTATGGCAGAGTTTGGCTAAACAATGAAAACTCTAACAAATGGCATCAGTCCCTGGGAGGTGGTTTATGGCTTAATGGGCTCAATACCCTGACCGCGAGATTAAGTTATTTTAAAGCAACTGCAGATGATGAGGCCCGAATTGCTTTTGGACTGGGATTTGGATTTTAATCTAATGAATCTAAGTCCAATTGATAAAGCTTACCTCCTATTTTTTTCGTTTTTTCATCAACAATCAAAACTGTTTTATTGTCTTTGAAACAAATAGCTTCTTTTTGAGAAAAATGATGCAAATTAATTCTGTTTACATTTCCTGAGAAAAAATTATCGGAAGTAAAATTTTCAAAAATCCATATTTGACTATGACTCAGCAAAACTACTTTTCTTTCATCCGGACTAATACCAGCACTGGTTATTGCTGCATTTTGAAAATCGCCTTCGGCTTTAAATTGCCCCAGTAATTGTGCCTGATGGAATCCTGCCTGATTGGGAACTTTATATAAGAATGTTGTTCCGTCAAAACCTTTACTTCTGTTTTTAGTAAAGAGATAAAAATTATTTTTGTACACGACAAAAGCTTCCACATCATAGAACAACTCGGTTTTCTTAGGAGGAAATTCCGTTTGTTCAGGATAAGCAAAACTGACTTTATAAGAAGGGATTACACTTTCGTTTTTCAAATAATCTTTGGCAATTTTATAAATAGTCAAATCTTTTCTTTCATTGTCGTTGTTCCCAAAATCGCCAATGTATAAATTGCCTTCATTATCTTTAGTTATATCCTCCCAATCTACATTTTCAGTCTGAGCAATGGTTACTTTTCGTTGTTGTTGTCCTTTGTCATCAACTCCATAAATAGCATTTGCATTTCCGCTGTCTTCGAGCATCCAGATTAAATTAGAATTTCCATTAAAAACAATTCCGGATACCTCTTTTAAATGTTTCGGCAAAACATAAAGTTCTTTTAAAACAGTTGATTCTCTTTGGCAAAAAGCAAACAAAGAAGACATTAAAAGGAAAGATATTATTTTTTTCATTTCAAAATTAACTTTAAGAACCGGGTTTGAACAAATCCGGATGTTTGAAGTTTCTGGTAACGAATTTAAAAGCGGCACTTAAAACATACCCCATTGAAGTCGCTTTTTTAAAATTCAAATCATTGGTATAACGATACAATTCTAATTTCAATTGTTGAATATGTGCTTCGGGAGCAATCGTATCGTGAGACATAATGCGAAGTATTTTTTGAATTCGGGTTTCGGCAGAAAGAATTCTTTTGGCTAAAGCAGCACGCTCCTCATGCTTGTATTGTTCTATGGAACTTTTTTGTAATTTATCTTTGATTAATTTAATCATCGGAAAGTTTTCTTTAAAAAACTGAGGACGATAAATCTTGAAATTCCCCTCATAACATTGTTGATCAAAATCTATAGCTCTAATTTTATAAACCACCTGATCAAAATCATGAATAGGAACAATTACATAATTATATGCCCGCATATCTCCTAAAAGCCGAATCATACAACGTTCATTGAATTTAACAAATTCTTTTGCAATTTGAGATTTCTCGGTTTCTGTACAACTTTCAAGTAAGGTTTCCATAAAAACATCTCCGGGAATACCTATTATATGCTCTTCAATCAGAGTGTCCTTGTAAACCAAAAAGTTAATTTTATCCGGAGATAAAATATGTTCTAATTCTAATCCGTAAATACGGGAAGCATCGGCTTTTTTTATGTAAAAATGAACATAATTATCGTTCAGAACATTACGTACTTTAATCCTAAAAGGTTTCGAATTTCCAAAAGTACAATAGTCAATTGCATCCACATTTAAGAATCTGATAACATCCAAATTCCCATCGGAATGCAACAGAGAATAGATTTTCTTCAAATTTAAATCAATCTCATTTCTTTCATATTCACTATAAAAAACCCTTGCCCATAAGGTATCATTATCGTTTTTATCATAAACGTTGATAGAACCCGAAAATCGCAACAAATCTTCATAAGAAATGGGCACTTTTGAAATTCTGTCAAAACGTTCCAAATATTCAACCAGATATTGATTTATGGAATAAGTTGGTTTTTTAAACAATGGAGAAATCTCGCTCATGCATAAGTGTATTTACACAAAAATACGTTATTTATTTGAAAGCATTAATAACAAAGAAGTTCATAAAAATCAATCTTTATCAAAAAAAGGCTTTACAAAACCTTTTTTACTTAAATACTGACTACCAAACAACTAAATATAAGTATGTTTTCTACACTATAAACAGCTTTTAAAAAAAAGTGTTGTTCATCGATTTTATTTGTACGGGTTTACTTTCTTAAGTATTTTTATTTTTTTTAGACAAAATACGTAAGTACAAAAGCTTATTTTAAAATTATTTTTAAAACTATAATTTCAACTACAACCATCCTGAAAAAACAAATTTTAATACAATTCTTTACTATGGCTATTTATGAAAACTAAACAGGATTTTTATATTAAAGAAACCGTTGAAATTGGAAAATGGGATATCAACCTAAATACAAACAGCTTCTTTTGGGATAAAAAAACCAAAGAAATATTTGAAGTATCAGAATATTTTATTCCCAGCTTTAAAAATACCACTGCCTTTTTTAACCGAAAAAACCTGATTGGTTTTAAATCAATTATCAATAAAGCAGTAGAAAATAAAATCCCGGTTTGCGGTAAATTTAAAATCATTTCTGCCGATAAAAAAATCAAACAATTGGAATGCATTTGCCAAGTTGATTTTGAATTCAATAAAATTAATAGAATTTACGGTTTTGTTAAAGATATAAGTTCAGAAGAAGAACGAATTATCAAATTAGAATCAGTTATACAAAAATATACTTCTGTATTCTCCGATATTCATGAAGCTTTAATTATTATTGATACTAATACTGGACAAATTTCAGATTGCAACAAATCAATGCTTAAGCTTAGTTCTTATACCATAACTGAATTAGTAGGCGCTCCTTACACCATATTATTCCCTACAGAAGATAGCAGTTCAATTGACTTAAACACTTCTTTTTTTGCAAAGGAAACCATTTTAAAAACAAAAAAAGACA
>JACCDQ010122286.1_pt1 | contig 12344 bp, 14 predicted proteins | sample 7446031 | NCBI WGS metagenome assembly JACCDQ01 (sample SAMN15323442, study PRJNA562643) | freshwater metagenome | isolation source: river surface water | place: USA:Blue River Watershed | collected 2017-08-17
GAGCGCTATCTTGCATTTTACAATAATAATAAGCGCAATATACGCAAATATATTAAATCAAAAACAGGCGCACAAAACTAATAATGAGCGCAAATTGTAATATATTATTAATTTTAGGGGCAAAAAAATAAATCACTGCGTCATAATTCACAAATCGTTTGTAAGTGGCCCTAAATCAGATTCTGGCATTAAGCATACAATGCCTTGATCGTGCCTGCAATCCATCAAGAAATCTATTAGAAATTAAGAACCTAGAACAGGTTCCACAACGGGCTTGGGATCCCAGCCAAATTTCGCTCGAGCAAGCGAATCATCGAATGTGAGTTCGGAGGTGATTTTCAAAAGCTTGTCGGAGTTTAATGGAAACTTTGGACCAACAACATCTCCAATTTTAGCTACTATTTTAGCTAACCAATAGGGCATGTTGGGAATCCAATTCCGACCCATAGATTTTCCTATTGAGTGGCTGAGTTCATAAAAACTGGGATGATGTCCATCCGTCAAATGATAGATTCCCCCCACCTCAGAGGCTGGCAAAATAAAGCGCGCAACGTCCTCTGCTCGCACCATACTCTTCTGAGCTTTTCCTCCAGCAATGTTAAAATAGTAACCCTTTTTAATTCCCTGAATCATGGATTTAAGGTTCCCAGGAGGATTTTCTCCATAAACCAAAGGCAAACGTAATATGGTACAGATGACATTGTGGCGCTGGCACCATTCCAAGACCTCTACCTCTGCTTGCATTTTACTTTGGCCATAAGGGTCGCGTGCCAATACCTGAGTCTTCACATCTAATAAGACTCCAGAAGTTTTGCCATACACTGCCACGGTGCTGATAAAAACAAAGCGTTTGGGAGGATGATCATCCAATGCCGTCAATAAGTTTTGAGTACCGATAACATTGACGTCCCAAAATACCTTTCTATCTTCATTTGAAAGCGGCAAGAGATGCGCCTTACCCGCAGCATGAATTATACAATCAAAACACTCTAGACCATATATACCATCAAGTAAATTAGCATTAATATCGTTTGAAGAATTTCTTCCAAGTGTTTTCACAGCATTTCTTTGGCCAAGAAATTTAATCAAGACTCGACCGAGAAAACCAGAAGAACCCGTCAAAAGTATATTCATTATCCCTTAGTAAGACGGAGATACTCCTGCAAGGTTTTATCATACATTTTCTCAGAAGAAAACTTGTCGACGAATATTAATTTGGAATGTTTCCCCATCGCAATTCGAAGCAATTTGTTTTCACACAAATTGATAATCTTTTCTGTTAGCAAATCAACTTGACCGCGAGGAATGCAATATCCATTTTCTCCATCCTTTACGGCTTCGCATGCACCACCAACATCAGAAACAATTACAGGTAAGCTAAAATTCATTGCCTCTAATGTGGATATCGGAAAACCTTCCCAGTTAGAAATTAGCAAAAAAATGTCTGCCATTTGAAGCACTTTAGAAACATCTTTTGTTTGGCCCCAAAATACAACCATATCATTCAACCCCATCTCCGAAACCATTTTCTTTATTTCTGGCAATAAGGGCCCCTCACCCAACAAATGTAAACGTATACCTTGAATTTCTTTACATGCCTTGATTAAACTTCTGTGGTCTTTTTGTTGGTCAAACCTCGCGATCATAACTAAATTAACCAAATCATTTTTTGATTGATGAAAATGATTAACGGTATTCGAAATTCCATTGTGAATCATTACAAGTTTCCGAGAAGTACAAATAGACCTACTTATTGCCAAATTATAATCAAAATTAGAAACAACTATTATCCGGTCTAAAAGACGACTCGCTACTTTTTCTAAGAATTCATAAAATTTAGATGCAAACGTCGAAATACCTGGTGAAAAAGACCAGCCATGAACAGTTAAAAGTATAGGTACTTCAAATAAAAGCTTTAACATTCTTCCGAGAATCCCAGCTTTTGATGAATGAAGCGTTATAATATCAGGTTTATACCTACGAACCAATTGAATGAGTTCAAAGAATGCCCAGAAATCATAAATTGGAGAAATATTTCTTTTCAGATGGGGGACCAAAGAAAAAGGAATAGATTCTTCTGCTAGCCAAGCGCCAAAAATCCCCCGCTCCTTGCCACCAAATGAAACTAAAACCTCGTGGCCATCCTGAATCAGCATTTTACTTAATGTCAATACATGTGTTTGTGCGCCACCGATGGCATCTCCACGAGTTATGATTGTTAAAACTTTCAACGAATTATTTTACTTTTTCTTGAGTTCAAATATCCCACAACCATAATGACAATTAAAGTTCGTTCTTATATTTTGGTCTGACAATTCTTGATTTTCAAATAAATCACCGGCATCATCAACATAAGAAAAATGAATTATTTCATAATCCTTTTGCAATATGTCGAGCAGATAAATAAGACTAAAAACGCGATGAGCATTAAATTCAATTCGCTGAGGCCCTATTGGCGTCGAAAAATAAAATGTTCCTCCTGACTTTAATATTCTTCGGATAGAATTTAATCCTTTTAGGTGACCATTTGAATCTATAGGGTCATTATATCGCCCTAAACCAAAATGTTCAATTGCATGAAGGCATGAAATGGAATCACAATAATTATCATAAGTAGTAGACTGATCCATCAAGTCGGCCTGTATGAAAGTAATATTCCTTACTTTGGACAAAATTGGCCTAATATCAAAAATCTCGACTTCTCTAAATACAGCGACATGAGCAACAAATCCATCAACGCGTGAAGCAATATCAACATGCTTCTTAGGCTTAGCTTTAAATATTTGTTGAGCTACTAATAAATCCTGATGAAAATAGTGGCCAGAAATTAACCCCCCACTATCTTGCTTATCACTTAAAATTGGGAAAATTTTGGTGATTTTAAAATCTGAATTTACTTGTAATTGGTCTTTCAGTTTCCAATAATCACTCAATAGAGCTGGAAGAAGAAGTATGTTTTTAAATTGCATTTTTCAATTTTAATTCAACAGAAATTAAAAACAAATTAATCCAAATTTGGCGTTAATGCAATTATATCATTTTCAATATTCAAATGATAATGAATTGACCTAGAAGTTAAATAATTCTTCAATTCTTCAATGGTTGGATAAGCATTCATTCCAACAAATAATCTTGCATCATCAATTAGAATAATGTGTTTGAGTTTGCTCCCATTAAAAATAGCATCCAACTCCTCAATAATAGGGCAATCTTTGTCACCTTTTGCAGTAAAGCCACCTGAATAATGTCCATCTAACCAAAAAATACACGGTTTGGCAATTTCTTTCGCTAGACTTACGAGAACTGTCCCACTATCACCATTTCGAATTTCCACTTTAGGTGAACCTTGAAATCGTTTTTTTGCTTTTAAATATAACGGTTCACTAAGTTCAATTGAATATAATTGACTGAAATTATTCATTTGTGCTTCTATCATATCGCCTAAAAATGTCCCAGTTTCTACAAAGGAAGAATAGTTAGAAATTCTTTGATATTTATTAATAGCCAACTGCTTAATAATATGCGGAGGAGGGCATGGTTTACCGCTTTTTTCCCAATCACTTATTATCAATTTTTGGATTATGTGATTATTTCTTGAAAGATCATTCCATTTGGACATAATGCTTGGCTGAAATAATCTTGGCGTTACTTGAAAAAGAATTCCCATGATTTTATTAATCATATTGATATAAGTTTTTGATTTTGAAAAAGATGAAAAATTATGTAAACAATCAATCCCACAAATGCAGTGATTGAATAAGCAAAGAATGCCCCAGCCAAACCATAAGTGGAAATTAGAATATATGATAAAAATAAAAACAAGATAGAGAAGCTAATGGATAATGTAAAAACTGCCTTTATATAACCCCTACCCAACAATGCATTCATATATAATAAGTTCATGACTGAAACGAGCAATCCAATTAATTGCAAATAAAAATAATCCCCCAAAATCACAAATTTAGATGACAATATAAGTGTTATTATTTGACCCCGAAAAATATATAATGCAATTAACAAAACGGCAAACAACGGAATTAATTTTTTAAATGAATCAATTAAAATAGCATTAAATGTACCACTTGATTTATTTGAAAAAATTGGAAAAAAATAAATTGAAATTATACTAGATACAGGCAATAAAATGCCTCCTGATATCTTGTTCATCCCTTCATACAAACCTAAATCAACCAATGACAATTTTTCAACTAAATACAGACGAAGTATTATCTCAACTCCATAACCCATAATAGTTTGAATAAATATCAAAAAAGAATACTTGATTAAGGGCCTAAAAACAGCTTTTAGCCTACTCCATCTACTGACCAATCTAAATGGATTCAGTCGGAAAGTAGGATTCATAAAATAGAATACGACAAAATATGAGATAGCCAAACTTACTATTACCGAATCTTCCGAAATAAGGGATACCAATATTAAAACAATTGGATTAATAATATTGAATAAAATCTCCCAAAAAGCTATTTTCTCAAACTTGAAATAGCCATTCAATATAGCTATTCTAGTTTTATAAGCTGACAGAAAGAAGGTAATAAATCCAATCGCCACAACATATTGATAATGTTCCTCAGAAAAAAAAATTGTTCGAGAGATATATTTTGAAAAAATAATAATAAAAACAGATACTAACGAAGAACAAATTATTGTCATATCCCACGCAGCCATAACAATTTTGGTTCGAAGAATGACATGATTCGAATATTCGGCCAGAAATTTAGTTATCCCAACTGCGGAAGATAGTGTAGAAAATGCTAAAATAAGATTAATAAAACTTTGTGCTTGACCATATAGCCCAAGGCTTTCAGGTCCAAACTTGACTGAGATATATTTTGTAATAATGAAAACACTTAATATTTTTATTGCTGTAGAAAGCGAGGCGATCGAACCCGCCATTATAAATTTAGATTTACTTAAGAGTGAATAATATTCTGAAAACAATTGCCTAATTAGCATATTTTTTTGATCAAGCGAGCTGGATTACCACCATATAAAGCATTTGATTCTAACTTCGAACGAACGATAGTTTTCGCAGCAATAACAGTATTTTCGCCTACTTCACTTCCTTTGAGTAAAAGTGAATCGATTCCAAGCCAACAATTATTATGAATTAGCACTGGACTAGATTCTCCAGGGTTCATTCGTAGCAAAGGGTTCAGATCATGAAAATTGGAATCCATAATTTTTACGCACGCGCCTATTAAAACATTATTACCAATTGTAATTGATTCTGTAGAAAACAATTCACACCCATTCATAATTTGGCTATGTGCACCAATGACAATTTTGCTATGAGCAAATCTCGCTTGTAAAATAATTCGATTATCATTTGCACCTGCTAAATGATATCCAAATGTCACGTTGTTTTTTATAATAAGCTTCCCTTTTCCTTGAAAATGAACATTGTGATGAAATCGAACATTTTTCCCGATAATTACTTGAGCACCATTTAATTTTGCATGGACTAACAACTTCAATTTGCGCAAAGGACTTAAAATGTGGTTCGACACAAAAATGTAAATATCTACCATTGACTTATTATATATACTCATTTTGAGAGATTAATTTATAAAAATCTAGGGTTCCTTGACAATAAGATTTTATCGAATGATACTTGTTGACATGTTGATATTGTTTGCAAATCAGTTGATTTTGCAATTCAGGTATCTCAATTAATTGATTAATATAATCAGCCAATTCATTAACATCTGAGGTATTGGGAATTACGTCCTGCAACGAGATGGTCTCATATGTTTTATCAACCTGAATAGCGACAGTCGGAACACGGAACCACATAGCCTGTAAGCCCCCAACCCCACAATTCGGACCAACATTGATTGTAACATACAGGTCTAAACTCAACAAGGCTGCCGCAATGTCGTCTGTATATCCCATCAATTTGACCAAGTCCTGCAATTGAAAATCTTTTACCATTTGTTCAATAACTTCTCGATCAGGGCCATCTCCAAAAAGATAAAAAATAAAAGTATCACCTAATTTTTCCTTTAGAGCATGCGCTAGGTGTATGTATTGTTCTGTACGTCTGTCTTTGATATGCAGGCGACCCACCTGACCTATAGAAACTTTCCCTTTCTGTCTCTCAATTACATGACTGGGGTTCATCAAAATTGGACAACTTGATCCAATCGGAATAAACGTTGAAAAAATTCGGGATGTGTGTTTATTAAAATTATCAAAATCAGATTCTTTGAGTTCAAATATTATTGCATCTCTAAGCTTCCTATTGAAAAAAAAGAACCACTTCAATAATCCATTAATACTAGATGAATCAGTATGGTTGGTTTCAATTACTTTGCTTTTAGCAGACTTTCCTCGAAATAAATAAACCAAACTCCCCATGAAAGCACCGTAGGTTAAATGCACATGTATGATATCAAAAGAGTAGATATATGAACGATTTCGCAAAAACCAATGTATGGAAAATAAGTAAAGCCTAATTTTTTGAAGAACTTGACCAATACCATTTCCTAATGATTTGGATTGACTGATTTGGGTTATGTATTTAAGAGGAATTCGCTCATCCAATGATTCCAATAAATTGAAACCTTGATCTTGGCTATTAAAAAAACACAAAATTTCTACATTGTGATTCAAAGCAATTTGGTGATTTGCTAAATCATGTACTAATTTCTCGCCTCCTCCCTTACAGAAGGTTGGTAAAATATGAAGAATTTTCATGATATGCGATCAAGCATTTCGAAGCATTTTTCTAACCTTTCTAATCTTGAGTAAAATGGTAGGATTAATAATATTTACCAACCGAATTATTCGTCTCGTAAATCGATTTCTGAAAATTAGCCATTTCAATCCAAAGCCCATTTTCACGATTTTATTATTCGAATATTGCTCATTAGCAATCAAAATCGGTGAAGGTCGTTCAAATTTGGCTGGATCTTGATCCGTCAAGCTAAAATATTGACTATTTACATGAATATATGTATTGAAACTATTTTCAAATTTTCTCCAATCCAAAAACAAGTTTTGCGTAAAGGCTTGATACAAATCTTCAACTGAAGTATTATCAGTTTGATCAAACGGATTTTTATAATCCTCTTGCACTCGATTCACAGTCAGAGTCAAAGCTTTCCCTTTATAAAATGAGGCCAAATGGGGTTGAATTGGAATTTGCTTAGCTATAATTCCTTTAATAATTAAATCCTCAAAATAATTAGGGGACTTCATTAAAGTAAAATCAACCTGATTCACGATTGCCAAAACATCTATTTTACGATAGATTGCAGCGCTTACTTCCCAAGGATAATTCCAATGTATCGATTTCGTTTCAGCCCAATTCCATTTGATATAATTTGCATTCTGGTCAACTAAGGGGCTTGCTTCTATGTTTAAACCCAAACGAAGGTGAAAAGAAAAGATGGAGTTGTCTTTTTGTAAAGTTTCAAGAGCGTGATTAATATTCATTGACTCGATAAAAAACACATCATCGCAACCAAACATGATGAAATTTTCAGCGTCTAGGATAAGTTTTTCTAGATCAGCTGAATATCCGGATTCTTCAATCCAATTAATTTGATCGTATTTTTCAAGCAAAGTATCGTAGCTTACTTTACCTGAACATGTATACAAAACACTTATTTGACACTGAGGAACGCCCGAATAGTACATAAAACTCGTTAGATATCCTTCTAATTGAAGTGGGCGATCTTTTGAAAATACAATGATTGTTAACATTAATTATAATAAAGTTTGGTGGAATTTAACTGAGGCTTTGTTCTCCAATTGACATATATCTTTATTTTTTCGACTGGCAAGTCTGATGTTTTGAAAAGATCGACTAAAAAGTCAAGATCAAAATCATAAGGATAATTAGCTAAAACATCAATTCGATTATTAAACCAAGCATTATTTAATATATCCACAAAATCGAATGAATTAATACCTACATCTACAGTAATAGCATCATCAGAACGGACGCTTGTAGCCCAGCCTTGATAGATAAATCGTTCATTTGTTTTACAATAAGTCACATGTGGCATATTTTGAAAGTATGCGAGAGATTCGGTAATCTGAGTTGTCTCATCAGCAAAATGATTCACTTTACTCAATGCATTTTCATAATAATCTTTCCTGAAAATGGCCATCGCAACAATATAAATTCGGTAAACATCTTCGACTCGTTGAATGGAAGGGTTAATAAAATGTATTGACAAATCATTCCAAAGTTTATACCTATGTGATATGTATGAATCCTCCTTTTCTGCATTATAATCACCCCAAAAGAGTTTACAAATGACAGCATTCTCTCTAATAAGCACTTCCTCAAAATGGTTGAGGTCTAACATATTAACAAACCAAGTATCGTCCTCAATTAGTAAAAAATAATCATTGGGATCTTTAAGTACCTCCCTTAGCCAAAAACTTGCAGGATCACCATAGAGTTCCTTCACTTTTTGGGCGTTCCCTGAACGAATTAACTGATATTTACCTCCATCAGCATTTGAAACCCATTTTATTTGTGGAAAAAGTTGAATAAATTTTTCTTTATACTCTTCTTGAGTCCCATCATCAAGAATTATTATTTCATCATAATTACGTACGTTAAAAAGTACAGATTTGATACATCTTTCTAAATAAAACGGCCGATTGAAGGTTTTTATGTAAATATTCATATAGGCTTAATCGCAAATTTCCTTGCTTTTAAATAATGAAACATAAATACTGGAAGGATAATAAAAATATGATAAAATGCCGCTCGATAACGCAACGCCGAACCCGAGTTAAATACACCAAAAGGGTAATGCATTATTGCCGTAAAAATAATTACTAAGAAAAAGGTAATTAAAAAGTATTGGGATATCTTTTTATATTTCAATTGAATAATAACACAAAGTACCAAATAATAAAGAAGGTAACCAATAAACAACAAACTCTCAATAAAAAAGGGGAAATATATAGGCCTTTTTAATGCCTCATTAAATGTAGGGCCAATTAATGCAATCAATGAACCGCTAAACATTTTAGTATAATAATCTGAACTCGTTACCCAAAAATTAGCATTGCGTGATGCTCCTGCATCATCAAAACCAATAAAATAGGCTTGCGCAATATCCATAAATCCGCCATCATTTATAAAAGGTAAGGCTACCACGAATACGATAAATGCAAAACAAGCCAACAAAAAAACATTCAAAATAAACATCCCCATCGCATTCAACGATGTCTTTTGTGTAAAAAGTACAATAGAAAATAATGTGATTAACCCAATTGAATAATGTGGCCTAACAATTAAGGAAAGCATTATACATATCCCAATAAGTAATATATTCTTCAACCTTTTTTTATATAAAAGATCAAAAAGCCCTCCCATTATGATACCTGTTGTAAATACAGTAAAAGACTCTTTTCCTGAAATAGATGTCCACATCGCAAAATCTGGCAAGCTCAACATAATGATAATTCCTAACATCGCCATTCTGTTTATTCTTGATCTTTTTAAACAATAAAAAAGACCATAAAATGAAAGAATACAAAAGAAAAAATGACTCGCTAAGGGCGTAATAAAAATTCGAGTAATTGTACCAGCAATCAAATCAATTAAAGAAGTCCTATTAACCAAAGAATCAATTGAAAGTTCTGCCTCAGATGATGTATATCGATCAGAATCACCTAAAGCTGAAAACATTGAAAAAATGTATACTCCAAAAAATATATAAAATACTTTTATGAAGAAATATGACTTTAATAGCTTGCTCAATTAATAATTATTTAAAACTTGAACGATGTTATCAACCTCTTCCATTTTCAAGACAGGACTTAACGGAATACTTATGATCGATTCATGAATTAGTTCTGAAACAGGGAAATTACAATTTGACAACTCCTTGAAAGCTACTTGCTTGTGTGGAGGGATCGGATAATGAATAACTGTCTGAATGTTATGCGCATTCAAATAAGCTTGTAAACTTGTTCGATCTTGAGTTCTTAAAACAAATACATGCCACACATGCGATTGACGATATCGAACCGTTGGAAGTATTAATTTTTTATTTTTTATGCCAAGTAAATAACGTTCAGCTATTAATCTGCGCTGTTCCGTTTCCTCATCAAGGTGTAATAGTTTAACACGTAGAATGGCCGCTTGTACTTCATCTAATCTACTATTTACACCCTTATATAAATTTTTATATTTTACTATAGAACCATAATTCAATATTGCCCTGATACAATTTGCCAACTCCGTATCATTCGTTGTCACCATCCCAGCATCCCCTAAGGCACCTAAATTTTTTCCTGGATAAAAACTAAAGCCCGCAGCATCGCTCAAATTTCCTGCCTTGACACCCTGCCGGCTTTCTGCCCCATGAGATTGAGCACAATCTTCAATGACCTTTAACTGATATTTACTCGCAATTTTAGCAATGGCTTCCATATCAGTTAATTGACCGTACAAATGCACAGGTAATATTGCTACTGTTTTTTTACTAATTTTAGACTCAATTAGTTCAGGATCAATCGTGTAGGTTGACAAATCCCCATCAACAAGGATAGGTATTAAATTATTTTCAGAAATTGATAGTATACTTGCTATGTAAGTGTTTGCAGGAACAATGATTTCATCACCATCTTTAAAAAACCCAAGCTCTTTATATGCCCGAATAATTAAAGTAAGCGCATCCAAGCCATTTGCCACACCAATAGCATGTTGAGTTCCACAATATTCTGCAAATTCTTGTTCGAATTTTTTCACTTCTTCACCTAAAATATACCATCCAGAATCAAGTACTCTTGCAAAAGCTTCTAATAATTCATTCCGGTATTGTTGGTTTATCGCCTTTAAATCGAGAAATTTTATCATTTACAGGTCTATCTTAGATTCAATAAAACGTACAAACTTAGCAGGCGAACCATACCAAAGTTCATTAGGTGGAATATTTTTAGTTACCAAACTGCCCGCACCGACCATAGCATTTTGACCTATTTCAACCCCTCCTAAAACAATACTTCCTGCACCAATACTTGCTCCAGCCTTTATTATTGTTGTTTGAAATTGGTTCGGGTAAGATTTTGACCTTGGGTATTTATCATTCGTAAATGTAACATTGGGCCCTATAAATACATTCTCTTCTATTCGAATTCCATCCCAAATGTAAACTCCATTTTTTATTGTGACATTATCTCCAATGATAACATCGTTTTCAATAAAAGATTGAGCACAAATATTACAATTCTCCCCAATAACGGCCTTAGGTAATATTACAACAAATTGCCAAATTCGAGTCCCCAATCCAATTTTGGAAGATTGAACATCTGATAATGAGTGAATCTCAGCCATTTTTATAATTAATTAGTTCCTTATATTCTCTTATATAATCAGATTCATCATATAAATCTGATGCTAAAACAAGACAGACTGAACCGCTTGAAAAATTAACTTCGGACGCCCAAATTCCAGGTGGAATATACAATCCTACATTCGAACGGTTTAATTGAAATTGTTTTTGATCCATTCCGTCATTTGTCAGAACTTCGAATGAACCAGATGCCGCTACTAAAAACTGATGGCACTTTTTATGCGCATGAGCCCCTCGCGATTCACCACCTGGGATATCATATAAATAGAAAACTCTTTTTATTTGAAATGGCAAATCACTATCATTATTTAAAACTGAAATATTCCCACTTCTATTTAGAATTTTTTCAACCTCTATAATTTGGCAATCAGCAATTGTTGAATTTTTCATTTAACTTATTTTTGACTACTTACCGAAAACTCGTTAAAATCTCTCAAATAATCAGATTCATCGTATAAGCTGCTTGAGAAATGTAATGATAATGCATTGGTAGAAAAATTTTCCATATGCCTCCAAGTCATTGGGGGAAGATAAAGGCCAATATATGACCTATTTAAAGTGATTTTTTCTATTCCGCCAAGTCCATCATTAATTACTACATCAAAACTTCCAGACAGGGCAATAATAAATTCTTGCTGATTAAAATATGCGTGTCCCCCTCTATATTCACCTCCGGGAACGTCGTGTATCCAAAAAACACGTGCAATATCAAAAGGAATTTGCGACCGATTCTCAACAAATGTTAGATTTCCCCTCGCATCAACGATTTTAGGAAGCGTTATTAATTCATGCTTTTTAATTTTTTCCATTCAATTAATACGAAAAAATATACTAAATATTTACTCCACCATTTTCATCCACTTTCCTCCCCCCACCATCACCCCCTCACTAAACTCATCCTTCCCAAACACCCCCACCCGCACCTTCTTCTGAATCAAAGGCTCTACCTTTTCAATCAACTGGTACAAATAGGGCCGGTCCACATTGCCTACCAGC
>JACCDQ011948275.1_pt1 | contig 12344 bp, 8 predicted proteins | sample 7446031 | NCBI WGS metagenome assembly JACCDQ01 (sample SAMN15323442, study PRJNA562643) | freshwater metagenome | isolation source: river surface water | place: USA:Blue River Watershed | collected 2017-08-17
GCCTCCATCGGCTACCCCGTCATGCTCAAGGCCAGCTGGGGCGGGGGTGGGCGCGGCATGCGCATCATCCAGAACGACCAGGAACTGCTCACCCAGATGCCCGTGGCCCGCAGCGAAGCGCTGTCCGCCTTCGGCAACGACGAGATCTACCTCGAGAAACTGGTGCAGCATGCCCGCCACGTAGAAGTGCAAATCCTGGGCGATACCCACGGCCACCTGCTGCACCTCTACGAGCGCGACTGCTCGGTGCAACGGCGCAACCAGAAAGTGGTGGAACGCGCCCCGGCGCCGTACCTGAACGCATCGCAACGGCGCGACCTGTGCGAAGCCGCCCTGTGCCTGGGCCGGGCCGTGAACTACACCCACGCCGGTACGGTCGAGTTCCTCATGGACGCCGAGACCGGTCAGTTCTACTTCATCGAAGTCAACCCACGCATCCAGGTCGAACACACGGTCACCGAGCAGGTCACCGGTATCGACCTGGTCAAAGCACAGATCGCCATCACCCAAGGCGCCACCATCGGTGAGCCAGGGGCGGCCATTCCCCCGCAGGAGCAGATCCGCCTCAACGGCCACGCCCTGCAGTGCCGCGTCACCACCGAAGACCCGCAGAAGAACTTCGTGCCCGACTACGGGCGACTGTCCACCTACCGCTCCAGCGGCGGCTTCGGCGTGCGCCTGGACAGCGGCACCGCCCACTCGGGCGCCGTCATCACCCCGTACTACGACAGCTTGCTGGTCAAGGTCACCGCCTGGGGCCAGACCTCGGAAGACGCCATTGCCCGCATGGACCGCTCGCTGCGTGAATTCCGCATCCGTGGCGTGGCCACCAACTTGCCCTTCCTGGAGAACGTGATCGCGCACCCGCTGTTCAAGAACGGCCAGTGCACCACACGCTTCATCGACCAGACGCCGGAGCTGCTCAAATTCAGCCCCCGGCGCGACCGCGCCACCAAGCTGCTGAAGTACCTGGGCGACGTCAGCATCAACGGCCACCCAGAGATGAAGGGCAGAACCCTGCCCGAACTGCCGCTGCCCAGAGCCGTGAAGCCCGCCTGCGATCTGGCGGCCACCCCCGAGCCCGGCACCCGCGACCTGCTCAAACAACTCGGCCCCGACACCTTCGCCCAGTGGGTCAAGGCCCAGCAGAGGGTCTTGCTGACCGACACCACCATGCGCGACGCCCACCAATCGCTGCTGGCCACGCGCATGCGCACCCGCGACATGGTGGACATTGCCCCGCACTACGCGCGCTTGTTGCCAGGGCTGTTCTCGCTGGAGTGCTGGGGCGGCGCCACCTTCGACGTGGCCATGCGCTTCCTCAACGAAGACCCGTGGGAGCGACTGGCCCAGCTCCGTTCTGCCGTGCCCAACGTGCTGCTGCAGATGCTGCTGCGCGCGTCCAACGCGGTGGGTTACACCAACTACCCGGACAACGTCGTCAAACACTTTGTGCAGCAAGCGGCCAAGGGCGGCATCGACGTGTTCCGCGTCTTTGACTCGCTCAACGCTGTAGACAACATGCGCGTGGCCATGGACGCCGTGCGAGAAAGCGGCGCGTTGTGCGAAGCCGCCATCTGCTACACCGGCGACCTGTTCGACACCCAGCGCAACAAATACAACCTGGCCTACTACGTGAAGATGGCCAAAGAGTTGGAGAAGGCCGGCGCCCACATCCTGGCCATCAAGGACATGGCCGGGGTCTGCCGCCCCAGAGCCGCTGCGGCCCTGGTCAAAGCCCTGAAGGAAGAGACCGGCTTGCCGATCCACTTCCACACCCACGACACCAGTGGGCTGTCGGGCGCCAGCGTGCTGGCCGCCATCGACGCGGGCTGCGACATCGTGGACGGGGCGCTCGACGCCATGAGCGGCCTGACCTCGCAGCCCAACCTGGGCAGCATCGCGGCAGCCTTGCAAGGCAGCAACAGAGACGCACAGATCGACCAGGGCGCCCTGCGCAGCCTGTCGCACTACTGGGAAGGTGTGCGGCGCTACTACGCCCCGTTTGAGAGCGAGATCCGCTGCGGCACCTCGGACGTGTACCGCCACGAGATGCCCGGTGGCCAGTACACCAACCTGCGCGAGCAGGCACGTTCCATGGGGCTGGAGCCCCGCTGGCCCGACATTGCCGAAGCCTACGCCCAGGTCAACCTGCTGTTTGGCGACATCGTCAAGGTCACACCCACCTCCAAGGTGGTGGGGGACATGGCGCTCTTCATGGTGGCCAACGACCTGACGCCGGAAGACATCACGAACCCAGAGAAGGAACTGAACTTCCCCGAGTCCGTGGTGCAGCTCATGCGCGGTGAACTGGGCTTCCCGGCTGATGGCTTCCCCGAAGCCCTGCAGAAGAAGATTCTGAAGGGCCAAGCCCCGCAGCAAGGCCGCCCTGGCGAGAACCTGCCCAGCGCCGACCTGGAGGCCGAGCGCGAGAAGGCGCAAAAGCTCACCGGCCACGCCATCAACGACCAGGACCTGGCTTCCTACCTGATGTACCCCAAGGTGTTCCAGGCTTACGCCAAACACCGCAGCCAGTACGGCGACGTCTCAGGCATTCCCACCCCGGCGTACTTCTACGGACTGCAGGACCACGAAGAGGTTGCCGTCGAGATCGAACCGGGCAAGACCCTCATCGTCAAGATTGAAGGCAGAACCCCGGCAGACGACGAAGGCCAGTGCCGTCTGTTCTTCGAACTCAATGGTCAGCCCCGGCTGATCCGCGTGCCCCTGGCCGGCGCGCACGCCAGCAGCAAGGCGCTCAAGACGGCAGAAGACGGCAACCCCAGCCACATTGCCTCACCCATGCCGGGCACGGTCGCGCGCGTGGCGGTGAAGGCCGGGCAGAAGGTGAGCAAGGGTGATGTGCTGCTGTCCATCGAAGCCATGAAGATGGAGAGCCTGGTGTGTGCGGAGCGCGACGGCACCGTCACGCACGTTCACGTCAAGCACGGCGACACCGTGCCGGCCAAGGCGTTGGTGGTGGAGATGGGCGGCTGATCACTGAATCGGCGTCGTCACGGGTTTGTTGAATGGATCCGTGGTTCGGTTCCGGGTTCATGCACGGCATTCGAGCAATAAACGACTCGGCAATGGTGTGTTGTTTTCAATAGTGTGCGGGTTTGTTTGCGAGCACCCATTCATAGAACCGCTGAGCTGGGATGAAAAGCGACTTTTCGCGCCGGCGGATCAGGTAGATGTCACGCCTTGAAGTCCGACCCGTTTACACATAAATTCGGACACGCCCACGCCTCTACCCTTTCCATTTCAACACTCGGGTGACGAGGTCTGGTGACTGAAACTATGTGCTCACAGTGCCGTCTTAGAACATGCCATTGTCGTTTTCAGATGAAGTAGGGATGGGCTGCAAAACATCCCAGTGCTCGACAACCTTCCCCGCCTCATCCAGGCGAAAGATGTCAATGCCTGCGTAATCGTCGCCATTTGGCCACTTCTGGTGACAGTGCAGGACAACCATATTTTCTTCAGCGATGACCCGCTTGAATTGAACGCTCTTGCCGGGGTACTCTTTTGCCATTCGCAGGAAGTAGCTGATGAAGGCGCACTTGCCGTCTCCAACATGCGGATTGTGCTGCGTGTAAGTTTCGCCCGCGTAATGCTCTATCGCGGTCACAGGATCGCACTGATTGAACATCAGGTCGTAGAACGCGATGACATTCGCCTTGTTTCGTTCAAGCAGTGCGTCCATGTAAACACCTATGGATGTGTCAAGCAAGCTCAGAGAGTCAGAACTTGCCGTTGCTGTTTTTCCATTCAGCCTTCGGTGGGATCGTTTCGATGGTGTCCCAATGCTCAGCGATCTTGCTGTTGTCAACTCGGAAAAGATCGTAGAACGAAGTGTGCTTGCCACCAAACGAGCCTTCGCTTACGGCGAGCACAAAGTTTCCTTCACCAAGCACCTGATGCACCTTGTCGTACTTCATCGTGATGCCTGCTGCCGCCAACGCGTTGAGTGCAGCTCCGAGCCCCGACAGCCCATCCGCAATTTGGGGATTATGTTGGATGTAGTTATCCCCATCAAAGTATCCCGCTAGCTTCTCCATGCGACCGTTCACGAGGATGTCGTCAACGAACGATTTCACGAGTGCCTTGTTGGCATCTGTCTTGTCGAGGTCTTTGGCAGTTGTGGGTCCATCAGTCATCGTGCGGCCACTTGGATTTGCAGCCGATGGGGTTTCCTGCAAGTTATCCCAATGTTCAACAATTTTGCCGTCTTGGAAGCGGAAGATGTCGAAACCGATCTTGGGGCCAAAGAAGTTGTAGTCCGTGTGTGTGAACACGTACTCGCCATCTTGAAAAGCTCGCACTGTGTTGACTTTCGCCGAACCCTCGGGTAGCGCCTGAAGAACGGCGCCAAAGCCAGCCAGACCATCGCCAACGGCAAGATTGTGCTGCTTGTAGTTGGAGGGATTGATTGAGGCGACTGGCGCTGCGTCGCCAGTTTCGATGGCCTTGAGCAGAGAGACAACTTGTGGCTTGTAAGTGTTCATGGTGTTTTTCGAGTAGGGGATGGACGTACATGCAGCGAGGGTAGCGGCGAGGACAAGCACGCCAGCACCACGCAAATGAGAAATAGTTTTCATGATCATTTTCTTGAGAACGGAATGAAGTTTCTTATAGACTCCCTCAAGAATCGAGGTGAAATTCTGTCGAATCGTGATCAAAATGAGTCAAATCGTCTCTGACTTGCAGTTGCAGGACACACATTTCGACAACGCTAGGCTGGCTCGCGTTGGTGCCGAGGTCATGACGCTGAATGAGTTGCGCTCAAGAGTCGCGACCCGGCGATTTCTCGCGCCCGAACGCGTAGACTTCTTCATGCTCTTGCTCGTGCAGCGAGGCGCAGGGGCTCACATGGTGGACTTCATCGACATGCCGCTCGCCCCTGGCTCCTTGGTATTTGTCCGCCCTGGACAGGTGCAGCAGTGGCGCAACGCTCCACACCTTGAGGGGATCATTCTTTTGGCGGCGCCACATGCGCTACGCTTGGCAGGTGTGAACAACTCGCGCGAAGCACAGTTTCTGTCACTTGATGACTGGCCAGCAGTCTTGGATCTAGATGATGAGCTGCGAGGGCAGGTGACGGCGGCGATGGATCGGCTACGTAAGGACCTGGACGCATTCGATGGTGAGGCCTTAACTGTGGCGCTCATTCACTTTGAGTTGTTGGCGCTGCTTTTGCGAGTGGCTCGCCGCTTGAGTGGCTTGAGCGGGAGCCCAGATGCGGGAGCACAAGAGGGTTCGATTTACCGAATTTTCAAGGCTTCGTTGGAGCAGAAGTTCACCCAACGCTGGACGGCTAAGCACTACGCGCAACACCTAGGTTGCTCCGAAAGTACGCTTGCGAGATCATGCCGTGATGCAGAAGGAAAGTCCCCTAAACACATCATCGACAGGCGAGTTGCGTTGGAGGCGCAACGCTTGCTGGTACACAGTGGTGAGTCGGTGGCGGCTATTGGGTATCGCCTAGGTTTCTCTGAGCCTACAAACTTTGTGAAGTTCTTTGCTCGGATGACCAGTATGACGCCACAAGAGTTTCGACGACGCATGGAAGGTGCCTACTCCTGACGCTTTTCGTCATTCTTTTCACTCTGCATCGGCTATAGCAATCCGAATCTTTTCAGCCTGTAACTCAGCTGCGCTCGGGTCAGCCCCAGTTGGCGGGCAGCTTCTGAAACGTTGTACCGTGCAGCGACCAGTGCCTTTCGATAATGATGGCCCTCATTCGATGACGAGGTAGGGCGAAGCGAACGCTTAGTTGCTTTTGTTGACTGAACTTCGCTGTCAGATTCCACTGGGTTCGGCTCGACTAGATGTCCTTCCGCATTCACGGATAGCCCATGACTAAATATGGGTTCATCACCCCTGAACAAATGGTGTAGGTCTATGGGCTCATCGGCATCTGCCATGATGACGCCGCGCTCAACCAGGTTTTGTAGTTCACGGATATTTCCAGGAAAGTCATACTGCAGCAATGCTTGTACCGCCCTGTGTGTGAAGCCAGGGATGTCACGTTTGTGAAGCTTGCAGTACCTTGACAGGAACTCCTCCATCAACAGTGGGATGTCGTCGCGGCGGTCTCTCAGGGGCGGTAATTTGATAGGGAAAACGTTCAGTCGAAAGAACAAATCCTCTCGGAACCTGCCCGCAGCAACTTCGTCCCTAAGGTCCACATTGGTTGCGGCTATCACGCGTACGTCAACCGGCAACTCCTTTGTACCACCTACTCGTTCAATCCGCCGCTCTTGAAGCGCCCTCAGCAACTTGCCTTGTGCCACGAAACTCAGGGAGGCGATCTCGTCGAGGAACAAGGTTCCTTGAGAGGCTCTTTCAAAGCGCCCAGGACGGGACACCGTTGCACCGGTGAAGGCGCCCTTCTCGACACCAAACAGCTCTGACTCGATCAGCGTGTCTGGAATGGCTGCACAGTTGATGGCAACAAATGGCGCGTCCCGCCTTGGGCTGATGGCGTGGAGGTTCTGAGCGAATAGCTCCTTTCCTGCACCAGATGGCCCGGTAAAAAGGACGGTCGCAGTTGTTGGAGCTGCCCTCTCAATGAGGTGGCGAGCTGTGCTGAAGCTGGAAGAAATGCCAATTAGCCGAGAGGCTTGATCAACCGGGTTTTCGCCAAGATAAAGCTTTGAAACGCGTTCAACTCTGTCGCCATCACTGGCAACGCTGGTTCTGACGTGAATGGCGGACGACTCAGGAGCGAAGTACCGGAGGTCGATTTCTGGGTTATCCCATTCATCGGCGGGACGACCCACGATGCGACAGAACTCAGCACCACTTGAGCGGCAAGCAACCTCCCTGTACACGATCATCTTGCCCATGAATGCACTGGCATAACCGCTGGCATATCCCACTTGCATCCAGCAGGCAGGCTCTGTGCCAATGCCAAAAGCCGCGATGTGCTCGTCATCTTCGCTGGAATCATGCCAAAGGAAGTCGGCAAAAAAACTACCGCGCTCGATGTCGAATTCGAAGGTGATGGTTTCCGGCCTGACTATGCCCTCAAGCTTGTGCATGCGTGGTCCTGCGTGAAACGCATTGGCGGGGTCGCTGTCAGGCCACATCTTACGTACAAGCTCCGCATCGCGCGTACCTGCTGCGTAGCCTACGCGAGTGAGCAACGATCTTGCCCGCTCTTGACCCAGCGTGGCAATCAACTCGGTTCTCAGTGCGCCATAGGTTGAAGAACGCCACAACACCATGCGCTGGTCGTTTAACCAAATTCGGCCGTCACCTGGCGAGAAGACGAGCGTCTCGGTGAGGTCGGTCAAAGTAGGGGTAGCGCCCTCGTCGATGTCTTCGGCGGTTCGGCTCATGCCGGCAGCTTTTTGCAACTCTGCCAAGGACAGGCGCCTAGGTGGTGTCTTCATGTCATTCCTTTGAGCGCCATCAAGTCTGGTGGGCGAACGTTTTATGCATGTTTGATCATAAACGTTTCATCAATTTGTGATTGTTTGAGTTCGGGTTTATACGGGATTGGAAATTCTAAGCTGTTGATTATTCATTGTTTTTTTTATTTTTCGAGCTGGCACCTATCTTGCAATGTATGCCCGGTTACAGCAAAAGTGCATTTTCTAAAGGAGAAAGTTTCATGCTTAACGGCAAGACCATCATCGTCACCGGCGCCGCTTCAGGCATCGGCGCAGCTACGGCTGCGCTCGTGGCATCCCAAGGTGCCAAGGTCATTTCTGTGGACATCAATCGTCCCAAAGCTGCAGTCGGAGAGTTTTTTCAAGCCGATCTGTCGGACAAGGCCTCCATTGACCAGCTTGTGCAGGCGCTGCCCCCTGGAATCGATGGATTGGCAAACATCGCTGGACTTCCTCCAACCAAGAACGCCGAGGCCGTGGTTGCAGTCAACCTCGTTGGGTTGAAGTACCTCACGATCCAGTTGGTGCCCAAGCTTGCCGACGGTGCTTCCATCGTCAACTTGGCGTCCCTTGCTGGGCTGGGCTGGGCTGACGCAAAGGAAGCCGTTGCCGCCAGTGAGAACATCGGCTTTGAAGATGTTCCTGCCTTTTGCAAGGCACACAACATTGAAGGCGCACGCAGCTACTTCTTCTCGAAGGAAGCTTTGATCGTCTGGACGATGAAAAACCGCTGGACCTGGCGTGCGCGTGGCATTCGTATGAATGCGGTCAGCCCTGGGCCAGTGGATACGCCCATTTTGAAAGACTTCATCGAAACGCTTGGTGCTCGTGCAGAAGAAGACATGCGCACGATGGATCGACCAGGAACGCCTGCCGACATCGCGCCTGTCGTAGCGTTTCTCTTGTCAGATGGCTCTGCTTGGATTCGTGGCACGAACATTCCCACTGATGGCGGGATGTACTCGAACGTGCTCTGTCAAATTCATGGCCTTTGAAGCAGGGAGAGAAAAATGTCCAACATTTCCATGTTGATCAATGGCGAAGCCCGTCCGGCCAGCAATGGTGCAACCTTTGTGCGCAACAATCCTCTGGACGGTCAGGTGGCCACCACCGCGCCCGCAGCGACGGTACAGGACGCTGTCGCTGCTGTGGATGCCGCTGCAGCGGCATTTCCGGCCTGGTCCCAAACATCTCCGGGTGAACGTCGGGCAATGTTGCTTAAGGCGGCCCATTCGCTTGAGTCCAAGGCGGCTGATTTCACTGCAGCCATGGCTGCAGAGATTGGTGCATCGGGAATTTGGGCCGGCTTCAACGTGCATCTGGCTGCCGACATGTTGGTGGAGGCTGCTTCGCTCACCACGCAGATCAACGGCGAAGTGATCCCCTCCAACGTGCCGGGTAGCTTGGCCATGGCTACGCGGCAGGCTGCGGGCGTGGTGTTGGGTATGGCCCCGTGGAACGCGCCCGTAATCCTGGGGGTTCGCGCGGTTGCCGTCCCGCTGGCCTGTGGCAACACTGTTGTTCTCAAAGGCAGTGAACTGTGCCCCGCCACGCACGGGCTGATCATCCAGGCATTGCAGGAAGCAGGATTGCCGCCTGGTGTTGTGAACTTTGTAACCAACGCACCCGAAGATGCCGCAGAGGTCGTGGAAGCCATGGTCGCGCATCCCGCAGTCAAGCGGGTGAACTTTACTGGCTCCACCCATGTCGGACGCATCATCGCATCGCGCTGCGCGTTTCACCTCAAGCCGTCGGTGCTGGAATTGGGTGGCAAGGCACCGCTTCTGGTGCTGGACGACGCAGACCTGGATGCAGCCGTCAATGGCGCTGCGTTCGGCGCGTTCGCTAACTCCGGTCAAATCTGCATGTCCACAGAGCGCATCGTGGTGGACAGCAAAATTGCTGACGAGTTCGTTGCCAAACTGGCGGCCAAGGCTCAAGCACTGCCGCTGGGTGATCCACGTCAGGGACCGGTGGTGCTGGGATCGGTGGTGGATATGCGAACGGTGCACCGCGTCAACGACCTGATCGACGACGCCCTGAATAAGGGCGCAACCCTGGTGTGTGGCGGCAAGGCTGACAACACATTGATGCCTGCCACGCTGTTGGACAACGTGAAGCCGGGCATGCGCATTTACAGCGAAGAGACCTTTGCTCCAGTCAAAGCCATTGTCCGTGTGGACAGTGAAGACGCTGCAATCGCTTGTGCAAACGACAACGCCTTTGGTTTGTCGGCGGCCGTGTTCACGTCCGACGCTGCGCGTGGCTGGAGGGTGGCTCAACGCGTTGAGTCAGGTATCTGCCACGTCAACGGCCCCACCGTCCACGACGAGGCCCAGATGCCTTTTGGCGGTGTCAAAGCCAGCGGCTGGGGCCGCTTTGGCGGGCGTGCCGGCATTGAGGCATTTACCGACCTGCGCTGGATCACCGTCCAGACCGCACCGCGTCACTATCCGTTCTAAGTTCCGCTCACCATTTAACAGGAGACATCATGAAAAAGTTGCAAGCTGAGTTTTCTTCCACTTCGCGTCGAGACGTCCTCGGGATCGCTGGTGCCGCAGGTCTGGCATTGTTGACCCCAGCTCTGGCAAGGGCTCAGAGTGGCGACACTTTGAAAATTGGCTTCATTAGTCCGAGGACTGGCCCTCTGGGCAGTTTCGGTGAAGGCGATGGCTACGTTCTCGATTTGGCACGCAAAGCACTTGCTGGCGGTCTGACGGTTGGCGGCAAAACTTACAAGGTTGAAATTCTGGATCGTGATACCCAATCGGATCCTGCGAGAGCAAGCCAACTGGCCAAGAACTTGATCAACAGCGACAAGATCGACCTGATGCTGACCACCTCTACGCCCGAGGTAGTTAACCCAGTTTCGGACGCATGTGAGGCGGCTGGAATTCCATGCCTGGCCACGGTGATGCCCTGGGAGGCATGGTACTTTGGTCGTGGAGCAAAGCCTGGTGAGCCTTCGCCGTTCAAGTGGACCTACCTGTTCTCGTTTGGCGTTGCGAATTTCGTCAAGTCATATGTCTCGCAGTGGAATGCCATCCCGACCAACAAGAAGGTTGCTGCGTTGCTTCCGAACGATGCGGATGGAAACGCGATTCGTGCCGCCATGTTGCCCGAGTTGACCAAGGCTGGGTTTACGGTGGTCGATGGTGGGCCTTACGAAACTGGGACCACTGACTTCTCAGCGCAGATTGCCAAGTTCAAGGCTGAGAAGTGCCAAATTTTGATGACCTTCCCAATCCCTCCGGACTTTGCGACTTTCTGGCGCCAAGCCGCCCAGCAAGGCCTGGCCAAGACCATGAAAGTGGTACAGACTGCCAAGACGGGCCTCTTCGCATCGACGATTGAAGTGCTCGGCCCACTCGGCTTCAACATCTCGGTCGCGGCGTATTGGCACAAGGACTTCCCCTACAAATCCACTCTGACTGGCGTCTCGGGTTCTCAGTTGGCGGATGGTTACGAAAAAGCTTCAAGCAAGCAGTGGAACCAGCAGCTGGGTGCATCGTTGTCGTTGCTTGACGCGGGTATTGCAGCATTGAAGTCCAGCAAAAATCCGAAGGACAAAGGTTCGGTGGCCAAGGCGTTGTCGGGACTGCAAACCACCACCATGATGGGCAAATTGGACTTCACCAACGGTCCCGTTGCCAACGTCAGTCCGACGAACATGATTGGGGCGCAGTGGGTCAAGGCTGCACCTGGTTCCAAGTTCAAGTACGACTACGTGCTGACGGAAAACGCCGCTGACGCGACAGTTCCCGTGTCTCGAAAAGTCGTTCCCTTTTCTTGATTGCTAAATGTCAGAGCAATTGCTACTTGATGCTCGGCGCATAGTGAAGCGCTTTGGTGCCAACACTGTTCTCCCCGGCGTGGACTTCAAACTTCATGCGGGTGAGGCAGTGGGCATTGTCGGCCCCAATGGGGCCGGAAAAACGACCCTGCTGGCAGCGTTGGCAGGGTCGCTACCAGTTGAAGGGGGAAGTATCTACCTGCAGGGAAGGGACATCACACGGTTAGATGCAGCTCAGCGGTGCCGTCTGGGCATTGCTCGCAGCCACCAGGTTCCTCGTCCGTTTACGGGAATGACCGTTTTTGAAAATGTATTGACGGCGGCAATGTTTGGGGGGGGCTTTGGCCGCCATGAAGCGTACGACCGTAGCGTTGATGCCATTGAACTTTGTGGAATGAGTGCCGTGGCCAACCGTAAGACTGAGGCCTTGGGGCTACTAGACAGAAAGCGATTGGAACTCACTCGTGCACTCGCCACGTCTCCCTCATTGCTATTTCTTGACGAGATTGGTGGTGGTTTGACCGATGGAGAGGCTATCGAATTGGTCCACACCATCAAGACACTGCACCAGCGTGGAATCACCATTGTCTGGATTGAACACATTGTTCACGTACTGGTGCAAGTCGTCGGACGGTTAGTGTGCATGGATGCTGGCCAAGTCATTGCAGACGATCTGCCTGATGTGGTGCTGTCTGACGCAACGGTGGTGAGCGCGTATCTTGGAGGACATGCATCTTGAGCTTGCTCAACATTCACAAGTTAGAGGCACGTCACGGGCTGTTGACAGCGGTTCGTGGCATCAGTTTGAAACTAGGTAGGGGTGAAAAACTGGCACTGGTCGGTGCCAATGGAGCCGGGAAAACAACTTTTCTTCGGACGCTTGCCGGCATTCATCCAGTGGCCTCAGGGCAAATCGAATTTTCCAGCCAAGACGTCACCAGTCTCACGGCGCATCGCCGTAATGCTCTGGGCATTGCTTTGGTGCCAGAAGGCCGAAAGCTTTTTAGCTCCATGACCGTCGCTGAAAATCTGAAAGTTGCAGGATCTGTCCGCCCTGCTGGGCATTGGAATTTCGAGACAGTGATTGAAGCGTTTCCTCAGCTTAAGCCGAAGCTTAAGTCGTTGGCTGGCTCGCTTTCGGGAGGGCAACA
>JACCDQ010086042.1_pt1 | contig 12339 bp, 11 predicted proteins | sample 7446031 | NCBI WGS metagenome assembly JACCDQ01 (sample SAMN15323442, study PRJNA562643) | freshwater metagenome | isolation source: river surface water | place: USA:Blue River Watershed | collected 2017-08-17
GCTGCTTACAAGCAAAAGACATACGGAAATATCAACAACTAGTTTGTTTCGATTTTTCTTAGAATTGACTACTTTCGATCTATGAATCGCGAAGTAGTCAATTTTTTTTTGCAGCATTTACAGGTTGAAAGGCGACTCAGCCCACTCACGCTTCGCTCCTATCAGATCGACCTGAATCAATATCTTGATTTTTTACTTCGAGATAATCTATCCCCCTTACTGGTCAAGAGTCAAAACATTCGCTTATGGCTCGTCGAACTTTCTAACCAAGGAATTCAAAATCGGTCCATCAATCGGAAATTAGCCACTTTACGAACCTTTTATAAGTATTTACAACGTAGAGGGGACATCCAGGACAACCCCATGTTGACCATTCGTATGGTCAAAACAGCCAAATCACTTCCTAGTTACGTGCGAGAATCCGAAATGGAGCAATTAGTTGCCCTGCATGAAGAGCCAAAGGATACATTCGAAGAAGTACGTGACCAACTGGCATTGATGCTCTTATACGGTACAGGAATGCGTTTAGCGGAGTTATTGCAATTGACACGCCAACAAATAAATCTACCCGCCAAAACACTTCGTGTGATCGGAAAACGAAATAAAGAGCGTGTGATACCCATGCCCCAACTGTTGGTCGACCTAATCCATCGCTACCAATCCTTAAATCCCTTTCAAAATACTCGTCTGATATTGACCGATAAGGGAGAACCCGCCTATCCGATGTTCATACAGCGTCTAGTTAAAAAATATTTAGGCGAAGTGAGTACGTTAGAAAAACAATCTCCCCATATACTTCGCCATAGCTATGCGACGCATTTATTGAATCGAGGAGCGGATTTAAACGCAATCAAGGAATTATTAGGGCATGCAAACTTAGCAGCAACGCAGGTCTACACACATAATTCCATGGAAAAATTAAAAGAAATCTACAAACAGGCTCATCCCAAAGCCTAGCGAATCATCGGGCCTTGTTGGTTGATTTGCGAAACATAAGCCTCCGAACCAATTCCAACCACCTCAAAGGCAGCCGACATCGCTTCTGCGACTTGTTTGGCAGTCTCCTCTCCTTTCGACAAAGCAAATAGCGAAGGACCAGAGCCCGAAATGGAACAACCCAAAGCTCCCGCCTGCATTGCAGCAGTTTTCACCTCCTGAAATTGGGGAATCAAGATGGAACGAGCGGGCTCAACGATGACATCCACCAGTGATCGACCAATCAAGGAATAATCAGACATCAATAATCCCGAAACTAAACCTGCCACATTCCCCATTTGGGTAATGGTCTTCCCAAGTGTAATCTCACGTTCTAAAATACGACGAGCATCTTTGGTATTTACCTCAATCTGCGGATGCACGATACTAGCAAATAAGTCACTGGGCGTTGGTAACTGAATAATATCCAAGGGATCATAGCTACGAATAACGACGAAACCTCCTAATAAACTAGGCCCTACATTATCCGCATGCGCCGATCCACAGGCAACCCTTTCGCCTTCCATCGCAAATGGTAATAAGTCCTTCTGGCTAAGCGGCTTACCCATCAATTCATTGGCTGCAAAGACGCCAGCCACCGCAGATGCCGCAGATGAACCCAATCCAGAACCTAGTGGCATATCTTTGTGCAAGGAGAGCTCAAAACCCTGATCCGGCTGACCAATAAATTCCAAGTATTTTAAAATGGCAATTCCAGCCGTATTTTTAGACACCTCTTTGGGTAAACGTCCTTCATCACCCGTAATTTCCTTGATGACAATTCCTGGAGTCGACTTCTTAGTCAAAACAACCTCATCACCCGGACGATTCACAGCAAAACCGAAGATATCAAACCCACAGGCGACATTCGCTACAGTAGCAGGGGCGTAAACTCGTATCGTTTCCATATTAAGACAAGTAACTACCGATTGAAACAATATCCGCAAAAACACCTGATGCAGTTACCTCAGCACCCGCACCTGGACCCTTAATCACTAACGGTCGATCATGGTAACGCTTCGTCGTAAAGGCAATCACATTATCAGCTCCATCCATTTGATAAAAAGGATGTTCGGATCCAACTGCACGTAAACCAATGGTAATTTTATGGTCTTCTAATTTCGCAATATAGCGTAAGACTTTTTGCTCAGAATAGGCTTGATTGACCATTGATTCGAAATAGGAATTCGCCTTTTCTAATTCCTCAAAAAATGCATCCACGGTAGGCGCCGCCTCGCAAGCTGGAGGAATTATTTTTTCGATCGTAATATCATCGAATTCCAATTTCAAGCCGATTTCCCGACTCAATATCAAAATCTTTCTCGCTACATCCATTCCACTCAAATCTTCCCGGGGATCGGGTTCCGTATAACCTTTAGCCTTCGCTTCACGTAAAACGGCAGCGAAAGATTTACCCGGGACAAATTGATTAAACAAGAATGAAAGCGTTCCAGAAAGGATTCCTTCAATCTTTTCAAATCGGTCACCCGACGCAATTAACCCTTGTAATGTATTGATAACTGGCAAACCCGCACCCACATTCGTTTCATACATAAACTTCACTCCTTTGCTCAATGCGGTTTGGTGCAAAGTCGCATACTGCTGATAAGGACCCGAATTAGCAACTTTATTAGGAGTCACAACCGACACATTGGCCTCAAACAAGCCCAAATATTGTTGGTGAATTTCCTTACTCGCCGTACAATCCGCAAATATGGAATTCGGCAAGTTTAACGATTTAATTTGACCAACAAATTCTTTGATCGAAGCGGCAGAGCCCGTCGTATCCAATTGCTCTAATGCGGACTCAATCGAAATTCCTTCCGGATCAATCAATTGCTTTCTGGAGTTAGCAATACCTACTAATTTGACGCGTAGGCCTTTATACTTTTCCAAATAACGCTCTTGGCCAACTAATTGGTTTAACAAGGTATTACCAATCAAGCCCGCCCCAACTAAATAAAGATTCAGTGTTTTTATTTGAGAGAAAAAGAAAGTCTCATGAATGACGTTTAGGGCCTTCGACAAATCTTTTTTCTCGATAACCACCGAGATATTCAACTCCGACGAACCTTGGGCGGTAGCTACAATATTGATTCCATTCTTACCCAAAACAGAGAATAATCGACCACTCACCCCGGTATGCTTACGCATACGCTCTCCTACCACAGCGATGACCGATAAGTCCTTTTGAATATCGATACCTTCTATATCACCTGATGCAATTTCCTGGGCAAACTCTTTGGCCAGGATTTTATCAACTTTCGAAGCGACTTGCGGATCAATAGCAAAACAAATCGAATGCTCCGAGGAAGCTTGCGAAATCAACACGACAGAAATCTTTTCCTTCGCTAAAACTGTGAATAATTTGGCAGAAACACCGGCAACGCCAATCATTCCCGAACCTTGAACATTCACTAAGGCTAATTCATCAATGGAACTAATTCCGGTGATGATGTATGGACTCGTGGAAGCTACCTTGGAAACCACCGTCCCTTCAAATGCGCGATTGAAGGTATTTAAAACCCGAATGGGAATATTCTTCGCAAAGGCAGGCTGTAAGGAAGGCGGATAAATCACTTTCGCACCAAAATGCGTCAATTCCATCGCCTCTGCATAGGAAATGGATGGAATCGTAAATGCAGCAGCCACCTTGCGCGGATCAGCCGTCATCATCCCATCCACATCGGTCCAAATTTCAATTTCATTCACCGATAATGCCGCACCAAAAATAGAAGCCGTGTAATCTGAACCTCCACGACCCAGGGTTGTCGTTTCACCCAAATCATTGGAACCAATAAATCCCGTAATTAAAGCAATTTCACCCTGATGTGCATTAAAATAAGCCTGAATAAGCGAATTTGTTTCCTCAAAACGAACCTCTGCCTTCCCAAATTGACTTGTAGTTTTTACCAATTCCCGAGCATCCACAAATCGAACCGGCAAACCTCGCTGCGTTAAAATGGCGGCAATTAAGGCGGTTGACAAACGTTCTCCAAAACTCACCAATAAATCAGATGTTTTTGGTGAAATCTCATGAATTAAATTGATTCCTTTCAGAACATCACGCAATTCATTGACCAAGGTACGAATCTGGGCAATGACTTGTGATTGTGCCGTAACCGGAATAAAATAACGAATTACTTCAAAATGACGCGCTTCAATCCCTTCAATAATCGAATCCTCCAACGTTTTTTTACTCGCAGCGGTAGCACCCGCTTCCAATAAATGATTGGTTACTCCACTCATGGCGGAGAAAACAACGGCAAAAGAAGATTTTACTTGATGATTGGCTTCGATAATGGCCAGAACTGATTCGATACTCGCAATGCTCCCACAACTGGTACCACCGAATTTTAATATTTTTTCCATTAGAAAAGAAAATGAAATGATCCTTAACTCTACAAACAGTTAAGTAATTCTACAAATATAGTAGATTAAGCCGTATTTCCCCCAAGAAGCTTATGCCCTTTGCGTTTTCTTTTCGAAATTTTTTGGTAATTCTCCGACATGACTGAAATATTTCCATCAACCTCAAATACAGCCAAATCAACCTCCTCCAGTTCCATAATCCCATGTTCACGGATAGCTGCGTACAATTGTTCCTGCGTAAGTGTCGATTTGCGTAAACCGTCCGAAATCAATTTTCCTTGATAAACGAGCACCACGGGATCCCCTTCAACCACTTTTGAGATAGCCGGAAAGCGGATTTCCAATTTCTTAAACAAGTAATTCGCCGAAAACAATGCGAATGACGCAATCAAACCTCCGGATAAACTGGAGTCGGCTCCCACCATCGCATTTTGAACCGAATTCGAAATCAACAAAATGAAAACTAAATCGACGACAGATAATTGCGCAAACTCCTTCTTTCCAAAAAGACGAATAGCCGCCACGATGAACACGTAGACGGCTATTGACTTGAGGGCAATGATAACATAGCCTTCCATATTACTTTTTCTTTTCTGCAGCCATGACCATCGATAGGTTATTCTTGGCAGCTAAATCATATACATCTGTTAAATCCTGTACCGATCTTGATTTATCGATCGAGATGATCAAGGAATTGGCTTTTTTCGTTTTTAAAATCTCTTTCAATTGACCGTCAACCTGCTCCAAAGCAAAAGGTTGTGCATTCCCATCGATAAAGAAATTATTATTTGCATCTACCGACACACGAATGGACTCCACCACAGGAGGCGTAACTTTCGTCGAATCCGCTTTCGGTAATAACAATCGAATCGCATCAGGAGATGCTAATGTAGATATCATTAGGAAAAACATCAAAAGAAAAAATAGAATATCCGCTAGGGCGCCTGTTTCTACTTCCGATGCTTCTCGTTCGCGCTTTCTAAAATTCATAGGATAAATTATTTTTTATTAGCTGGCTTGTGTAACAAGTCAATGAAATCCATCGCAACAATCTCCATTTTGTTAATCGAACGATCAATCATCGTGGTCAATAATGTATACATCACATAGGCAATGATACCCACAATCAAACCGGATGCAGACGTCACCATTTTCTCATAAATACCTGAGGCAATGGTTGAAATCTCAATTTTGTTCGAGGTCGAAATGTTGTGGAATGTACGAATCATACCCGTAACCGTTCCCAAGAAACCAAACATTGGAGCAATTCGAGCAATAGAACTAAGAATACCCAAATTCTTCTCCATGTTATAAATTTCCAACTTTGCTTTATTTTCAATCGCATCTTCAATATCACGAATCGGTGAACCCAAACGCCCCAAACCACGCTCTAATAAATTGGCGATGGGAAACTTTGAGTTTTTACAATAGGTTACCGCACCTTGGATATTACCCGCAAGCAATAATTCATTGATGTTGTGAAGGAAATTCTCATCAATTCTGGATGTCTTACGAATGTACAAATAACGCTCAATGAACAAAAACAAGGCCGCTGTAAACAAAAACAAGATTGGATACATGACATATCCCCCTTTTTCTAACAAACTTAAAACCGTGAATTCTTCGACCTGAGCAGCATCTAAGAAAATAAAATTTAGGACTGATGACATAAAGCTTTGTTGAAAATTTTAATGATTTAATATAAACTTAAAGTTGGCCAAAAATATTGTCTTTTTCAAAATAAATACAATCAATTCTTGAATTATTGTTGACCACTATACCAATATCCTTCCTTTAAACTATACATAGACATCCAAAGGGATTCAATAATTCCTTGGTCGAGTATGTGCGCAATTAGACTGTTGGCATAAGGAATCATACTCGCCCGAAAAGCCTTCATTCCGGGCATTTCCTGACGTTCTGCAAGACTCATGCCAGCCATCTTTTCTTTTAATAAATAAAAGCCTGCCAGGTTTAGCTCATTCGTCTTTTCACTTTGATTGAGGTACCCGTGGGCCAACTGAATATCAGCCAATGTCTCGAAAGCTCCTGCTGCGCCAATTAAATACCGAGGTCGAAACAGTGCCACAGCATCCTGCACATCGATTAACTCAGCAAATAAATGTTCTCCTAGCTCCTCTTCAATCTGTAAACTATATTCCCCATCAACCTGAAACATCGATTGCAATTTAAGGCCTCCTACTTCCACGCTTGATTTAAACAAGATATCTTGACCTTGGAAAATAATAAATTCCACACTTCCCCCACCGATATCCATCACCAGCGATACTTCATTCCAAGGTTTAGGCATCGAATTGACAATTCCTTGAAAAATATATTCCGCCTCCTGCATGCCGGAGATCACCTGAATGGGAATCCCCAATTGCGTTTCAACTACCTCAATAAATGCAGACGCATTTCGTGCATTTCGAAGAATACTCGTACCAATACCTAGAATAGATTCACATCCTTTGTTCTGGGACTCCCAGAGAAACCGCTCCAAAGCCTCCAAAGCTCTCGCCATAGCATCCAATTGCAACAATCCTGTCTCCATGGCACCCTTTCCCAAACCTACAGCCGTATGCATTTCATGAATGGTATTCAGATTCCCTGAGGCATCAGGTTCTGCAATCAACAGTTGAAATGTATTTGTACCTAAATCAATAATCGCGCGCGGCTTGGACATTCTAAAATCGTTTTGAACAAAAGTACGGCGAAAGGGTGTTTAATAAAAAAGTATTCGTAATTTAGAATCAATTCCAAAATTTTTCCTGCATGCTGGATCCAGAATTTGATGATCACAAGGAAGATATCCAATCTTCGGTTAAACGCTTTGAAAAAATGCTCAATGAAGAGGAGAATTCCTTCTTTGATTTGGACACTTTGGAGCAAATTGCCGAACATTATTTCATCCAAGGCAAATTCGATGAGGGCTTAAAAGCATGCAACATCGGCCTAGAACATTTTCCCTACACGCTTGAATTAATTACGCTGAAAGCACAAATTTTGGGCGAAATGCAACAAGCCGAACAAGGGATGGAAATCATCGAGAATGCGATGTTATTATTTCCTACCGACTTGGACTTACTGATGGTCAAAGGCTCCCTGTTGAGCCAAATGAAACAGCATGAACAAGCCGTGCAAATATTTTTACACCTCTTGGAACATGCCGAAGAAAAAGATGATATTTATTTTCGTTTAGGCCTCTGTTACCTGACCTGGGCCAAACCTCGGGAGGCTGTCGATATGTTTAAGAAAGCCCTTGAGCACAATCCCGAAAATGAAAATGCCTTAGTTGAATTAGCTAATTCCTTAGATGAAATCGGCAAAATCGAGGAGAGTATACCTTATTACCAGAAATTCATCGACCAAGATCCTTTCTCCTATACAGCTTGGTATAATCTTGGGATAGCCTATTCCAAATTAAAAAAATACGAGAAAGCCATCGATGCTTATGAGTATTCTTTGGCAATTGAGCCGACCTTTGCCTCTTCCCTTTTCAACTTAGGAAATACCTACATGAACATGCAGGATTATCCCAAAGCCGAGGAAGCCTATCGACTTTGCTTGCTGCATGATGAGCCCAATCCTGAACTCTATTGTTGCCTAGGAGCGAGCCTTGAACGTCAAAAACAGTTCAACGAAGCGCTAACCTTTTACAAGGACGCCGTTAAAATAGACTCCCTTTGGGACGAAGGCTATTACGGACTAGCCGTATGCCTGACAGAATTAGACAAATGGTTTGAATCGTTGCATTTCTTGAAAAAAGCGATCAAACTAAATGAGTCCAATCCGCTGTATTGGACCGGCTTAGCGGATGTAGAGGCCTATTTAGGCAATCATCTATCCGCCGACGAGGCTTTCCAGAAATCCATTGAACTCGATTCATTTTTCGCACCCACTTGGGTCAAATGGGCTCAAATGCACTTTGAACTGGGGGATTATGAAAAATCCGCCGACATCATGTTATCGGCCATCGATGAACTTCCTGAGGAAGCTGAATTGTACTATCGATCTGCGATCTTTCTGATTAAAGCCGCACAGTTCAAAGAAGCCTTTCATTTCTTGGAAACCGGATTAATGTTGGATTACGACAAACACGAAATCATTTTTGATTATTTCCCAAATTTGGAAACCCAAAAGGCGATTTTCAAGTTAATCCAACAATACAAAAAATAATTTTCTTCCTCTAATCTCGTTTTTTTTACCACTTATCCAAAACGAAACTAGAGGTCAAAAAGCTTTGTTATTTTCGTACATCAAACTAATTTATCATTTATGAAAAAACTATTCATCACGGGTTTGGCAATCTTATGCCTTGGTGGTAGTGTTTCGGCCCAACAAAAAGCCAAGTCACTCCCTATCCCAGAGAAAATCACTTCAGCAGAAGGAATTACCGAATATCAATTAGCCAATGGCTTAAAGGTATTACTCTTTCCAGATCCATCTAAACAAACAATTACGGTAAACATCACCTATTTAGTGGGTTCTCGCCACGAGGGATATGGGGAAACAGGTATGTCTCACCTTTTAGAACACATGGTATTCAAAGGTACCAAGGAGAAACACAAAGAAGTTGCTAAAGAAATCTCCGATCACGGTGCACAATTCAATGGAACGACATGGTTAGATCGTACCAACTACTTTGAAACTTTTGCGGCTACGGATGAGAATTTAGATTGGGCATTGGACATGGAAGCCGATCGCATGATCAATTCACGCATCTCGAAAAGCGAATTAGAAACGGAGATGACTGTCGTTCGGAATGAATTTGAAATGGGTGAAAATGATCCAGGTTCAATTTTAATGGAACGCGTTGTTTCTACGGCATTCTTGTGGCATAATTACGGAAACTCGACCATCGGTGCACGTTCAGATATCGAAAAAGTACCTATCGAAAACCTACAAGCATACTATCGCAAATATTACCAACCAGACAATGCGGTCTTGTTAGTAGCTGGAAAATTCGACCCAACGAAGACATTGAAATTAATCAACGAAAAGTTTGGTATTATTCCACGTCCTGAGCGCGTATTAACGAAAACATTTACGGCAGAACCTACCCAAGATGGTGAGCGTGAGGTGATTTTGCGTCGTGTGGGCGATGTTCAACAAGTGGGCCTAGCCTATCACATCCCATCAGGATTACACCCAGATTATATCGCTTGCGATGTATTGGTGGACTTGTTAACAGATGCACCTTCTGGTCGATTATACAAAGCCTTAATCGATACGAAAAAAGCATCCAGCCAATCTGGATTCGCATTCCAATTGAAGGAACCTGGTTTGGTCTATTTCAGTGCTGAAGTATTGAAAAACAAATCCATCGATTCGGTGAAGAACATCATGATTGAAACCATCGAGCAGTTTGCGAAAAAAGCACCGACGCAAGAAGAAGTAGATCGTATCAAGACCAAAGGTATTAAGAACATCGAATTACTTTTAAATAACGCACAACGTGTAGGTGTAGGTCTATCCGAATACATCGCACAGGGCGATTGGCGCTTATTATTCCATACACGGAATCAATTAGAAAAAGTAACAGCAGCCGATGTACAACGTGTGGCTGAGAAATATTTTAAGTCGGCAAACCGTACTTCCGGTATCTTCATCCCGACCGACAAACCGGAACGCGCAGAAATTCCGGAGGCTAAAGAAGCATCTGAAGTATTAAAAGACTTTAAAGGAAAAGCGGCGGTAGCTGAAGGAGAGGCATTTGATCCATCTCCAAGCAACATTGATGCACGTACAAAAACAGAAAAAATCGCAGGCGTTTCATTAGCTCTATTACCAAAGAAAACACGTGGTAATTCGGTATATGCCCGTTTGACTTTACGTTTTGGGGATGAGAAATCCTTACTGGGAAAATCAACAGCAGCAGATTTAGCAGCAGACATGTTGAGCAAAGGAACGGCGAAACATACACGCCAACAGTTTCAAGATGAATTAGATAAGTTAAAGGCTCGAGTTTCCATTTCTGGAGAGGCTCGTCAAGCGAATGTAAGCATCGAAACTACGCGTGATAACTTATTACCTGCTTTGCAATTGGTCGCAGAGGCCTTGAAGCAACCGGTATTCCCAGCGGATGAATTTGAGAAATTAAAGCAAGAGAATTTAACGCAAATCGAAAGTCAAAAATCAGAGCCACAAGCGAAGGCTATGGATGTTTTGGGTCAATGGCGTACTGGACATTACGATAAGAATGATGTTCGTTACCAACCAACGATGGAAGAGCAAACAGCACGTTATTCAGCAGCTAAATTAGAAGATGCCATAGCGTTCTATAAAGGATTCTACGGCGCTTCGAATGCGACATTCTCTGCGGTAGGCGATTTTGATGAAACAGCCATCAAAAACTTCGTGAAAACGGAATTAGCTGACTGGAAATCACCAAAATCCTATAAGCGTGTTCCAGATACCTTCCATGAAAATGGTGGCCAAGTGAAATCAATTGAGACACCTGATAAGGCGAACGCTTTCTTCTTGGCTTACCAGCCATTGAAGATATCTGATTCGGATCCGAACTATGCAGCGCTTGAATTAAGCAATTATATGTTGGGCGGCGGTAGCGGACTAAGCTCTCGTTTGATGAACCGCATTCGTCAGAAAGAAGGTCTTTCATACGGCGTTGGTTCACAATTTGCAGCGAGCCCATTAGACCAAAACGGTGCATTCTTAGGTTATGCGATTTATGCACCTGAGAACATTGCGAAGTTAGAAGCTGCATTCAAAGAGGAAATCGAGAAAGTTTTGAAAGAGGGTTTCACCCAAAAGGAAATCGACGAAGCAAAGAAATCTTGGATTCAAGCGAAGCAAGTAACTCGCTCACAGGACAATGCCTTAGTGGGAACCTTAAACTCGAACTTATACTTGGGCCGTAATTTGAAATGGTCAGAGGAGTTAGAGACTAAAGTTAAGAACTTAACGGCTGAGCAAATTCTAGAGGCTACACGTAAGACCATTGATTTAACGAAGATGTCCTTCATCAAAGCAGGTGACTACGAAGGAGCGAAAAAGAAGATGGCTGAGAAAGCGAAAAGCGCTCCGTCTGAATCAGGCGCTGTGGGTGGTGCTCCCAAACAATAAAACAAAAATAGCCGTTCATGGAACGGCTATTTAAAACAATAAAAAAGGAGCCAATTGGCTCCTTTTTTATTAACAAAACTCTTCAAAAACACCTTCTAGGTGTTGCGCGATTAACGCAGCCGAACGTCCTTCAATGTGGTGACGCTCAACAAAATGCACTAATTCACCATCCTTAAACAAAGCAATAGATGGAGATGATGGAGGATATGGCAAGGTATACTCGCGCGCCTTTTGCGTAGCCTCTTGATCCACGCCCGCAAAAACCGTTGCTAAATTCGAAGGTTTTTTTGACGAAGCTGAAACCGCTGCTTTCACACCTGGACGAGCTGTAGATGCTGAGCAACCACAAACTGAATTAATAAATAAAAGAGTAGTTCCTGGCTTCGCCATCGTATCTTCCACTTCCGAAGCAGATTTCAATTCTTGAAAACCACCTTCTACGATATCCATCCGCATGGGATGTACTAAATGTTCTGGGTACATAGTATTTCTATTTTAATTTTCTAAACACGTTTACATAAAGCCAAGTTCCAATTTGGCAACTTCCGACATCATATCTTGCGAATATGGCGGATCAAAAGTCAATTCGACAGAAACCTCAGCGATTCCTTCAATCTCCCGAACCGCTTTTTCGATATCAACCGGAATACTTTCCGCAGACGGGCAAGACGGTGAGGTCAAGGTCATTAGAATATAGACATTGTTCACTGGGAAAATCTTGATTTCATAAATCAAGCCCAACTCATATACGTCTACCGGTATCTCCGGATCATAAACCGTTTTAATTGCCTTAACGACCGCTTCCTTTAATTCTACTTCTGTCATCTTCCTATTAACTTAAGCTATGGTATTAAACACAACTGCGTAGTTCTTCATTTGTTTGACCATGGCCACCAATCCATTCGA
>JACCDQ010116129.1_pt1 | contig 12339 bp, 8 predicted proteins | sample 7446031 | NCBI WGS metagenome assembly JACCDQ01 (sample SAMN15323442, study PRJNA562643) | freshwater metagenome | isolation source: river surface water | place: USA:Blue River Watershed | collected 2017-08-17
CAGGACACGCGAGCGGCTCGGGTACCGGTCAAGCGGTTCGGAGGAGGCCATGCCCTCACGGACTGCTTGAACGATAGAAGACTTGATCGTCTCCATGGTCTCCAACTTGCCGGCCTCCTTGCGCACCTTCAGCATCTGAGCCCGCTGCTCCTCCGAGACAGATTCGACGTACTCGAAGTGGAACCCACGCCGGAGGATGTACCGATCTGCTGGCTGAGCGGCGTAACTCATCTTCGGAAAGCCGAGCTTGAGTCCCTTTTCTCCGGCGCGTTCGTCGAGGATGTACCCGGTTCCCTCGCTGAAGCTATCTGCCCCGCACGCCACCATTACTGCAACCATGCGGGAGCCATCCGGCAGCGCGGAGCCACTGCGCCCGGCGTACTGGTCCATGGCGCCCAAACGGGCGTTCATCTTCCCAGTGTGATGCACGATGTCCACCGCAATGCCAGGCAACCTACGCATAAGGTACCGAGCCGCCTCCACCACACCCTGCTCAGCTTCGTTCACGCGGCTTTCACCAGCAGTAAACGAAACCAAGGGGTCGAAGATGATCCGATCGGGCGCTACGGGCCTGCAGTGTTCGATCAGGGCGTCCAAGTTCTCGGTATGCGGCTCCACGTGTCCCCCGACGACGTGGGCGAGCTTGTAGGCAACGCCGCACAAATCGACTGCGAAGACGTGCTTGTAGACCGCCTGGCGATCCGCCGCCGAGAGGTCCATGGTCCGCATGATCTCCCTGAGACGTGCCAGCAAGATCTCCCGCGAGTCTTCCTTGGTCACAAAAGCAGTCGTAAAGGGCTTCGGAACCACATTGCCCCAAATCGGCCGGCCAAGCGCGCCGCAGACTGCCTCGTGCAGAAGCATGGAGGTCTTGCCCACCCCGCCTGCGGCGATTAGGTTACGAAGATCTGCGAACAAGTAGTTTTCGACCAGCACCCGAGGCTGCAACTCCGCACCCTGGGCCTCCACCTCGGAGAACGGTTGGATGGGCTGCGCCAGCGGGCTCTTGCGCTGCAGGGAGGCAGGGAGCTTGTTCGGCGCATACAGCTTGGCCAAATAGAAGACCGACTCGAAGCTGATCGCCGAGTCCTCCTTCATGACCGTGGACCACTTCGAGTCAAACGCCTCGGCAGTATGTCCAGGCTTAGTGCTTTTGGTACTCCACTCGCGAGTCACCTCGCGGGCCAAAGAGGTCCGGTGCAGGCGACTCATTCCACGAAGCACCTTAAACCAGTCGTCGTACCCCAGATCGGGCGGAATGGCGGCTAACGCCGTCCGCAAATCCTCATAGGTGGAATCGGGCACGATGATCGTGCCGGGTCGATGGACAAGGCCAATGCCCTCGGGGGGGCTGCAGTACTGCCACATGAACTGCGGCAGCTCGCTCGGCACCGCGCCCTTCAGGGGATTCGCGCCAGGCAGCCACCGGTACGCACCTTGAGGGCCACGGGTGCCCTCGACACAGATGTACCCACGGTGCTTGAGGTCGATACCAGGAAGCGGATCGCCGCGCAGGGACACGGACGGGTCCATAGAGAACAGGCGGTGCTCACCACCGCCTTGGGTCTCAGCCACGCAGGTCGATTCGAGCTTTCCATGCCTGGTTTCGATTTCGGCCAGTGACTCCCAGCCACCATTGCGGGGATCGATATCGACAGCCATCAAGCCCGAGGCGGAAAGGGCGACACCGATGCCAGCACCGGGGTCACGACTCCACCAATCCCGAATCATCGACTCATCCGTCGTGGCGTCGTTCTGGCCGTGAGGCGCCAGATCGCCATGCGGATGCTTACCCGGGCTGTGCCCCGGCGCGTCGTTAGGAGTACCACAGCGGCACTGCCCCGTTTCCGAAACGGACCAGACGGGGAAGACGTACCAGCCCATGCGGGCATATTTGAGGGCGAGGTTGAGATTGCTCACAGAACCCCCCCTTTTTTGGCGGTGGTTCCGATGAGCGCCTCGACTTCGCTAGCGCGGTAGCGCACCAGACGCTTGCTGAAGCGGATGGGCGTCAAAAGGCCGGCTCTCACCAGCTTGTGGAGGGTCGTGTGCCCAATGTCGAAATTGGAGACGACGCTCCCAGGCGACAGCAGTTTTGTGGATTTTTCATCCGTCATTTCGCGTTTCTTTCCTAAGCGAGTGGCAGGAATGCGAAATGACGTGCTCGGAGTGTTTACGTCATAGCACTCCCGCCTGTTGGTTACAGGTAGGTGCATATGACGCGGCTCTTCACCCCGTGGCCTTTCATGTACGGTGCACCCGAACAGGTGCATGACATGCCGCCTCGACTTGGGCTTGTCGCTCTAGCTCCCGAGCGGGGTTATCCCAGTCTGGCGCGGATCATAAACAGGAATGGCTGGACAGGAATCGATGTCGCCGAGCTCGCAAACCCGCAAGGTGTAGTTGCTTCTAATGCGCGTGTAGCTCTTTCATCAGACAGTCTGAACAGCACGACTGGCCTTTCGTCAGATAAATTCGGCGCCTAAATTTTTTCTGTGACGTTGTAAGAACGCCTCAAATACGAACCGAATCCCTGCTCGCCCGACTCTGAGTACTGCGCCACACGGACGGAACCTAGCACTCGCATAATCTCCTGACCACGATTTGGAGGTGTAGGCGGATGGCTCAGCTTGTGGAGGATTGCCCGCGTTGCGGCTCGAGGAAAACCACCTTTGACGTTGGCGGGTCCAACAGAATTGGACACGGTGCCAACCACTGGCAATTGCGCTTCGAAGCGTTCTCGACATGCCGGCATTGCAGTCGCAGCACGATATTTGTCCTTGAACTGGCGCAATACGAAAAATACGGCGTGTTTGCGAGAGAAGACAAGAACGAGCTGGCAACTTACAAGGGCTCGTTATCGGCCGATTTCGTGACGGGGGGATACATCAACCTCAAGAACAACGCGAAGCATCCAATCCCGCAATACTTACCAGCCCATATCGAAGCCGCCTTCACGGAAGGGGCGACCTGCTCACAGGTCCAGTGTCACAACGCGGCCGGCACGATGTTTCGCCTCTGCGTCGATCGTGCGACACAAGACTTGCTACCAGGTCCGAGTGAGGCAACCAATATAAGTACCAGGCAACGACGTGATCTGGGCTTACGCCTTCAATGGTTGTTCGATAACAAGCTCCTGCCAGAGGACCTTCACAGCTTGGCTCAGTGCATCAAGGAAGATGGGAACGACGGTGCCCACCGGGGCTCCTTAACGGCAACAGACGTCGAGGATATGCTTGACTTCACGACACATCTTCTTGAGCGCCGCTACACCATTCCAGGACGTGTTGCGGACGCCACAGCAAGAAGAGCTGCCAGACCCCGATAGGAATTTCAACAAGAATAGGGTTCCGCTCAGGGGTTCTGGGGCACCTGGAACGTCTCTGCGCTACTCGGCGTACCTCGGCGCACGCATCCTTTGCCCCCGCCAGCCGCGCCAAATTGACGTACGCCACCCCTTGCGGTGGCGTTTTCGTTGGGGCCAAGCCCCCGGCCGCGGGCGGACCCGCGGAGTGCAGTTCCGCCACACAACCCAAAAGGCATAGAGCATTCCGGATCAATCTGGCTAGAGTGGTCCAACAAGAAACTCATTGGATCAATCGCCGGACATGCGGATGCCCTTGATACGGTTCTCGCTGAACTCCCTCACGAGACGGGCTGATTCCGGGCCGCTCATCGCCGCGACCCTGGCGATCCTCGTGGGCGTGACCGGCCTGCAGTGGTGGCAGCTGGAAAGCTCGACGAGCCGGGTCCGCGAGGAGACCCTGGCCCAGTCCCGGCTGCGGGCGAAGGAGGTCACCGGCTCCGCCGCCGAGCTGGTCGGCATGCTCCTGCTGCAGGTGGATGTCGCGTCCCGCGACCTGGTGCGTGCCTACGGCAGTGCGACCGGCCCCTCCTTCGACACCCAGGTCCGGCAGGTGGCCGAACGGATGCCGGCCGACTCCCTGCTGCAAGTGGCCGTGATCGATGCGCAAGGCTACCTCGCCTATTCCAGCCTGGGCATGCAGGAGCGGACTTTCCTGGGCGACCGGGAGCATTTCAAGGTCCACCTCGAACAAGGCGAAGACCGCTTCTTCATCAGCAAGCCGGTGCTGGGCCGCGTCTCCAAGCAATGGAGCATCCAGTTCAGCCGCCCGATCCGCAAGCAAGGCCAGCTGGTCGGGGTGCTGGTGATGTCGATCTCGCCGGCCTTCCTGCAGGCCTCGATGGCGCGGCTGACGCTGCAGCCAGACAGCGCGCTCACGGTCCTGCGCGCCAGCGGGGAGTTGCTGGCGCGCAATCGCGACCAGGAAGCCGCCCTGGGCAAGGTCGCGGATCCGAAGGCCCCCTTCCTGGCCCCGGGCGCGAACCCGACCGGCCACTACGTCGCGCACTCGACCATCGACGGCGTGGAGCGCATCTACCAGTGGCAGCGCCTGAGCCAGTACCCGATCTACGTGGTGCTGGGCCTGAGCGCGGCGGGCACCCTGCAGCCGCTGGAGGAATTGATTGGCGAGGCCCGCTTTCGCGCGGTCCTGAGCACCGCGCTGCTGTGGTTCGCCGTGGTGTCGGTCGGCCTCCTCCTGCGCAGGATGGGGCAGCAGCGGCAGGAACGCCAGGCCCTCGAGTTCGCGGCCATGAACGATTCGCTCACTGGCCTGCACAGCCGGCATGCGCTGCACCTGCACCTGGCCCGGGCGATCGAAGGCGCGGCGGCCCGCGGAGGCGCCCTGGGCGTGCTGTTCGTGGACCTGGACGGGTTCAAGCCGATCAACGACCGGCACGGGCACGGCATCGGCGACGAGGTGCTCAAGGTCGTGGCGGGCCGGATCCGCAGCCACGCCCGGCATGACGACTTTCCCGCGCGCCTGGGCGGTGACGAGTTCGTCGTCGTGATCGACCCGCTGCCGCAGCCGGACATCCTGGAACACCTGCATGCCCGCATCGCGCAGTCGCTGGAGGCGCCGGTGGTGATCGGCGAGCTGCAGCTCGAGGTGCGGGCCAGCTTCGGCCTGGCCTTCTACCCGGAGGACGGCGATACCGCCGATACCCTGCTGGATGCGGCCGACCGCCGGATGTACGTCGACAAGCGGGAAGTCCGCACGCCACCGGCCGGGGCGGATCGCCCCTAGAAACGGCGAACCGTCCATGGCCACGGACGGGCATGCATCCGAAATGCTGTAGGCTATGAACTTCCTGACTACAGCCGCGCCATGCCCTCCCCGCAGTCCCCCGCTCCCGTGCGAGTCGTCCTCGCCGACGACCATGACCTGGTCCGCTCCGGCGTACGGGCCCTGCTCGGGCAGGTGCCCGGGGTCGAGGTGGTGGGCGAGGCCCGCGACGGCGGCGAGCTTGTCGACCTGGTCGAGCGGCTGCAGCCCGACGTGGCCATGACCGACCTGTCCATGCCCGGCACCGACGGCCTGTCCGCCATCGCCACGCTGCATGCGCGCCACCCGCAGGTGCGGCTGCTGGTGCTGTCCATGCACGACGAGGTGGAGACGGTGCGCCGCGCGGTGGCCAGCGGCGCCAGCGGCTACCTGATGAAGGACGCGCCCGCCTCGGAGCTGCAGGAGGCGATCCGGAGCGTGGTGGTCACCGGCCGCTACCTCAGCCCCGCGCTGGTGATGCGGCTGCAGCAGCCGCAGCCGCCGGCGGTCGACGAGCAGCTCACCGCGCGCCAGATCGAGATCCTGCGCCTGATCGCGCAGGGCAAGGCCTCCAAGGAGATCGCCTTCGAGCTGGGGCTCTCGCCCAAGACGGTGGACGTGCACCGCGCGCGCATCATGGAGCGCCTGGCGATCAACGACATCGCCAGCCTCACCCGCTACGCGATCCGCCAGGGCCTGGTCACGCCCTGAGGCCGCGAGCCCCCCTCACTCGTCGTGCTCGGAGATCAGCCGGTTGCGGATCGCCCAGCGCACCACCGCGGGCACGTCGGCGAGCTTGAGCTTGGCCATGAGCCGGCTGCGGTAGGTGTCCACCGTCTTGGCCGAGAGGTGCAGCTGGCGCCCGATCTCGGCGCTGGAGGCGCCGCGCGCCACCATCACCAGCACCTGCCGCTCGCGCGGCGAGAGGTCCTCCCAGCTGCCGCTTTCGCGGGCGGTGAGGCCCGCCACCGCCAGCTGGGCCTCCTGGTCGCCCAGGTAGGTGCGGCCGGCGGCGACCGCCTCCAGCGCCTCGAGCAGGCGCGCGCTCGAGGCGCCCTTGAGGACGTAGCCGCGCGCGCCCAGGCGCATGGCCTGCGCCACCGAGCCGGGCTGGCTGGACATGGACAGCACCAGCACCCGCGCGCGCAGCGCGCGCCGCGTCACCTCGGCCAGCACCTCGAAGCCGGAGCGCTCGCCCAGCGACAGGTCCAGCAGCACGATGTCGGGGTCGGTGCGGACGATGGCGGCGATCGCGCCCGTGGGCTCCTCGGCCTCGCCGACGATCAGGTGGCCGGCGCCTTCGAGCAGGGCGCGCAGGCCCTCGCGCACCATGGCATGGTCGTCGACCAGCAGCAGACGGCTCATCTCGACTCCATGCGCGTCATCGCGTTCATGTTCCGATCTTCCATTCCAGGGTGACCTCGGTGCCGCTGTCGGGCGAGGACTCGATCTCCAGCCGGGCGCCGATGGCGGCCGCACGCTCGCGCATGCCCACCAGGCCGAGATGGCCGTGGTAGTTGCGCAGGGCCAGACCTTCGATGCCACGGCCGTTGTCGATGACGGACACCCGCAGCTGCCGCTCGTCGCCGGCGACCATCAGGTCCACGCTGTCGGCGCCCGAGTGCCGGCGGGCGTTCCCCAGGGCCTCGCGCGCCACCATGAAGGCGCACCACTCCACATCGGCGGGCCAGCGGCGGGCGAGGTCGCCAGAGAGCCGGATCTGCATCGGCTGGTAGCTGGGCGAGCGGGCCTCGTTCTCGAGCGCGGCGACCAGGCCCAGCTCGTCGAGCATCGGCGGGCGCAGGTTGGCCAGGACCGACCGCAGCTGGTGATGCAGCTTGTCCAGCAGTTCGTCCAGGCGGCTCAGGTCGGCGGGCGCGAGGCCGCCGCGGGCCAGCTGCGCCTGCCGGGCGTCGAACAGCAGGCGCAGCGCGCTGACCGTCTGCCCCAGCTCGTCGTGCAGTGAGAGCGCAAGCTCGCGGGTGGTCTCCTTCTCCTGCTGCAGCAGCTGGCGGGTGAGGGCGGCGCGCTCCTCCTGCAGCGCGCGCTCGCGCCGCTCGGCGCCGAGCTGGCCGGTGACGTCGCGCAGCATCAGCACGCGCTCCTCCCGCGGCGCTTCGGGGCGCAGCGGCGCGCTGCTGACCGCCACCATGCGTGGCAGGCGGCCCGCGCCGGTCAGGTCCACCACCGGGGACGCGGCGCCAGGGGTGAGCAGGTCTTCCGCATCCGCCTGCGCGGCGAGCATCGCCAGCGTGGCCTCGCGCTCGCCCGGGTCCTGCGGGAACATGAATTCGGCGAAGAGGGCGTTGGCATAGAGAAGGCGCCGCTCCGGGCCGAGGACGCAGACGGCCACCGGCAGGCTGTCCAGGAGGTGGCGCAGCTGGCTGGCGTCGCGCGCCACCCGCACCAGCAGGGCCGACTCGGCATCCTGGCCGTCGTCGGCGCCCGCCTGCGAGAGCTCTCGGCTGAGCGCGTCCAGGTAACCCTTGAAGTCGCTGGCCGCCGCGGCGGATTCGTAGCGCTCGCCCACCACCCGCAGCAGGCGGTCGTAGGGCCGCATGAGCCGCCGCGACACGAAGAAACCGAGCAGGGCAGCCAGCGCCGTGGCCAGCAGCGTCGCGGCGGCCAGACGCTGGTCGAAGGCGTGCAGGGGCGCGGCGGCCTCGGTCGCGCGCAGGCCCACCACCGCGGTCCAGCGCAGGGTCGAGCGTTCCATGCCGACCGCCATCGGCCGTGCCGAGACGAAGTAGTGGTCGCCGCCGGCGCGGGCGGCGGTCGTTCCGGACCAGACGCCGGCCGCATCCGGCAGGGTGAAGGGCAGGGGACCGTTCATCGGCTGGCCCTGGCTGTCCAGGAGGAACCAGCGAAAGCCCAGGCGGCTCTGCTCGGGCTGGCTGACCAGCCGCTCGCCCTGGGCGAGCAGCCACTCGCGCGAGACATGGGCCACCAGCACCGCGCGCAGCCGGCCCTGGGCGTCCATGAGGGGCAGGCCGAGGTCGGCCAGACTGGGCACCTCGGCGCCGGCGCCGGAGAGAAAGGGCTTGAGCAGCAGGGCGGGATGGAACTCGCCCAGGTAGGGCCCCTGGGTTGCGTTGGCGAAGACGGGGCGGGCCTGCAGCGACTCGCCCTCCAGCCAGCGGCGGGTGCCGGCCACCACGCGGCCATCGGGTGCGGCAAGGCCGATCCAGGCGAAGGCCTGGCTGCGCGCCTGCAGCCATTCGAGGTCGGCGCGCAGGTCGTCGGCGGCGCCCGGCCCCGCCAGGGGACGCAGGGACAGCCGCCGGGACAGCTGGCGCAGCTGCAGCTGCAGGCCCTCCATCGAGGACTCGAGCTGGCCGGCCAGGACCAGCGAGCGCTGCTCCACCCGCACCCGGGTGGCGGCGTCGATCTCGCCCGCCACCCACCAGCGCACCACCAGGTACAGCGCAGCCACGACCAGCGCCATGGCGACAGCAGGCACCCAGACGAAACGCAGGGAGGGCCGGAGGGAGGGCATGGGGTTGGCGCGCAAGACCGGTCCATTGTCGGCGAGACCCAGCCAACCCCACTTGGGCCATCAAGAACTCCCGACAGCGGCAGGGGGCGACCCGATGGAACAGTCGGAGGGGTGAAATCCTGGGGAATGTCGAGTCTTTGGAAGCCGGCGGGCGACGTCGCGCTGCGCCTGCCGGTGCTGGCGGTCGTCGCGGCGACGGCGCTGCTGGTCGCGGGCCTGTGGCTGGGCGTGTGGGAGCGGACCTCGCACGAGCGGCGCGAGGCCCAGGTGGCCGAACAGGAGCGCAGCACCCACCTCGCCCTGGCCCACGAGCAGCATGTGCGCCTGGTGCTGCGGGCCCTGGAAGACGCCCTGCTCGACAGCCTCGACCCGCCCCGCAAGCCCGGCGAGGGCGAGGCGGCGTCCCCCGCCCTGCCGGTGGCCCGGGTGATGGCCGACGGCCGGGTCCAGGGCGACGACCTGGGGATCGACCGCGACGCCCTGCGCATCCTGGCCGAGGAGCACCGGGAGAGCGGTCTGCCGCGCCTGCACCTGCACGGCGCGCTGGTCGACCAGCGCTCGGGCGTCGGGGTGACCGTGGCCTCCCGCGTGGTGAAGCTGCCCGGCGAGGCCGCGCCGGTGACCCTGGTGTCCCGCTACGACGCGCAGTCCCTGCTGGCCTTCTTCGGCAAGGCGCAGATGAATCCGCGCGACGTCATCGTGATCAGCGGCTTCGATGGCCAGATCCGCGCCCGCCGCTCCGGCGCGGGTGATGTCTTCACCGGCGACCTGTCCGGCCACCCCTTCGTGCGCGAGGGCATCCGCAGCCCCCAGGGCTCGGTGCTGGCGGCCAGCCCGATCGACGGCCTCGAGCGCCTCTACGCCTGGCGCACCCTGCCCGAGCACCGCCTGGTGACGGGCGTGGGCACCGCCACCGAGGACGCGCTCGCGCCGGTGAAGGAGCGGGCCCGGCGCTATTTCGCGCTGGCGGCGGCGCTGACCCTGCTGGCCTTCATTGCCGCCGCGATGATCGTGCGCGGCATGCTGGGCCAGGAACGGGCCGCCCGCTCGCTGCGGGCGGGCGAGCGGCGCCACCTGGACCTGCTGGGGATGGCCGCCGACTGGTACTGGGAGACCAACCGGCACCACGAGCTGACCGGCCTGCGCCGCTCCGCCCGCTACCCGGTGGTCTACCCGAACGCGCCCGACGGCACGCTGGCCTGGAAGGTGCCCGGCGTCGACCCCCAAGCGCCCTGGCGCCATTCGCTGCAGACACTGATGGAGCAGCGCGAGGCCTTCGACGACCTGCGGGTCGAGCGGCAGGACAGCCAGGGCCATCGCCGCATCTCGATGGTGTGCGCGCGGCCGGTCTTTGACGAGCAGGGGCGCTTCCACGGCTACCGCGGGGTCGGCCACGACATCACCGCCCAGGTCGAGGCGCAGCTGGCGCTGGAGGCCAGCGAGGTGCGGCTGGCCTCGATCATCGAATCGGCGATGGATGCCATCGTGATCTGCGGCGCGGACCAGCGCATCCTCGTCTTCAATGCCGCCGCGGCGCGCATGTTCGGCCGCCCGGCGCAGGAGACCATCGGCGCGCCGCTGGACATCCTGCTGCCGGCCAGCTTCCGGGCCGCGCATGGCGAGCAGATGCGCAAGTTCGGGCAGAAGCACTCCACACCGCGGACCATGGGCCGGGGCAGCCACGTCTGGGCGCTGCGCGCCAATGGCGAGGAGTTCCCGGTGGACGCCTCGATCTCCCACGTCGAGGTGGCCGGCGAGCCGCTCTACGCGGTGGTGATGCGTGACATCACCTCACGGCTCGCGGCCGAGCGGGCCCTGCGCGCCAGCGAGCAGGAGCAGCGCCGCCTGGTGGAGAACCTGCGCCAGGCGCACAAGACCGAATCCCTGGGCGCGATCGCCAGCGGTATCGCGCACGACTTCAACAACGTGGTGGCGGCCATCATGGGCAACGCCCGGCTGGCGGAATCCGCGATCGAGCGCGCGGCCGGCCCGGACCGGGTGCCCTGCGAAGAGGCCGGCGCCTACCTGCGCGAGATCTCGCGCGCCAGCCTGCGTGCGCGCGAGCTGGTGCGGCGGATCATGAGCTTCAGCCGGCGCGAGCCCTCGGTCTATGCACGCCAGGCGGTCGGCCCGCTGGTGGCGGAGGCGGTGGCCCTCCTGCGCTCCACCCTGCCCTCGGGCGTGCGCATCGCCCTCGAGGGCGCGGACGGCCCCTGGGAGGCGGCGGTCGACGGCAACCAGATCCACCAGCTGGTGATGAACCTGGGCACCAACGCCTGGCAGGCGCTGACCGGCGGACAGGGCAGCATCTGCATCGGCCTGGCCTGCGACGCGCCAGCGGGACGCCTGCTGCTCACCGTGGCAGACAACGGCGTGGGCATGGACGAGGCGACGCGCCAGCGCATGTTCGAGCCCTTCTTCACCACCAAGCCGGAAGGCCAGGGCACCGGCCTGGGCCTGGCGGTGGTGCACGAGATCGTGCAGGGACACAAAGGCGCGATCGCGGTGCGCAGCCAGCCGGGCGCGGGCTGCACGATCGAGGTGCGGCTGCCGCTGGCCGCCCCTCGCGAAGCAGGCGAGGGCGAGGCCGATGACGGCGCGCCGGACACCGACCACCGCCCGGCCGGCCCCGCCCCTGTCGCCCTGCCCCCGGAGCCCGCGGGCGGTGTCGACGGGCGGCCGCCCCATGTCGTCTACGTCGACGACTACGACGCGATGCTGTTCATGGTCGAGGCCTCGCTCGAGGCGCAGGGCTACCGGGTCAGCGCCTTCGCGCGCAGCCGCGAGGCGCTGGACTTCCTCTGCGCCGGCGGGCAGCCGGTGGACCTGGTCCTGACCGACCACGACATGCCCGAGCTCAATGGCGTGGAACTGGCCCAGGCGCTGCGTGCGTCCGGTCTGACAGTGCCCGTGGTCATCGCCTCCGGCTACCTGGCGCCCGAGGTGCGGCAAGCTGCGGAAAAGGCGGGCGTCGTCTCCCTCCTCGACAAGCAGATGGGGATGGACGAGCTGCTCCGCTTCGTCTCGAACCAGCTCCGTGTACAGGCGGCCTGATCGTGACGGTATCCCTGCTTCCCTTCGCTCCCGCCCCCCAGGCCGCGCCACGTCACGAGCCCGCCATGCCGCCGCAAGTCCTCGCCTCGCTCCCGCCCGCCGTGCGCCAGGCGCTGCTGGCGCGTTACCGCGAGCAGCTGTTCGAATCCTGCGAGCGCCTGGGCGGCCACTGCGGCGAGGACTGGCCGGACCTGAAGGCGGCGACCAGCGAGGCGCACCGGCTCGCGGGCGCCGCCGGCCTCATGCAGGACCCCACCCTGAGCGAGGCGGCGCGCGCGCTCGAACGCCTGCTGCGGGGCGAGGACCGCGCCGGCGCGGCCCGGCAATGGAGCCGGCTCGAGGGTGTGGTGCGCTCGGCGATCGCGCACATGGACGGCGCGGCCGGCGCCGGCCGGGGCTGAGCCCGCGCGGCTGAAAAGCGCGGAAGAAGCCGCGCTTGTCCGCGCTTCAACCCGCGCACCCCGATTCCAGAATGCCTGCACAGGCTGGGGCTTCCCCGCCGCTTCCACAGGCATGAGCGATGCAAACCATTCTCGCGGTCGATGACTCCGCTTCGATGCGCCAGCTGCTGGCGCACACCCTCGGCGAGGCCGGATACCGGGTCGTGCAGGCGTCCGACGGCGTCGAGGCGCTGGAGAAGTTCGGCCAGGGCGGCATCGA
>JACCDQ010451125.1_pt1 | contig 12336 bp, 9 predicted proteins | sample 7446031 | NCBI WGS metagenome assembly JACCDQ01 (sample SAMN15323442, study PRJNA562643) | freshwater metagenome | isolation source: river surface water | place: USA:Blue River Watershed | collected 2017-08-17
GATGTCTTCCGACACCTGGTGATAATCCTTGTCGCCATCTACTAATGGTTCCCTTACAAACGATTCGTACTTAAGATGCATAGTACCTGATTAGTATTTTTTATTATTTGCCGGCATCGTTGCCGATGCCGGCCGTTTTTCTTTTGGTTAACTCAAACCCTACTTCTCCGTCCCTTATATGTGATCTGTGTACATCACATCCAGCTTCTCATTGCCCGCTACTATCTCGTTCGTGTTACGGATCTTAGAGAGGTAGTTGATGTTAGGCAGTGTGTGTATGTGCTCCAGTACATAGAATGTACGCTCGATCTGCTCATCCCTGCGGATCTTGTGGATCTCGCTCTCCTTGTCATTCATGTTACCGAATGTAATGCAGTCTGATGCACAAGCCTGCTGGCATGCTGTCTTCACCTCTCCATCCTTCATCGGGCGGCCGGCTTTCTTAGCGGTCAGCTTGGCGTCCTGCAGGCGCTGCACGCAGAACGAACATTTTTCCATCACACCACGGCTACGAACGGTCACGTCAGGGTTCAGCACCATGCGCGTCAGGTCGTCGTTGATATCGTCGCGGCGGCCATCTTCGTATACGTTGTCGCCGAAGCAATCAGCGCCGTTCCAGTCCATCCAGTTGAAGTGACGAACTTTGTATGGGCAGTTGTTCGCGCAGTACTTAGTACCAATGCAACGGTTATAAGCCATCTGGTTCAGACCCTCTGTACTGTGGTTGGTCGCAGACACCGGGCAAACGTTCTCACAAGGAGCAGCGTCACAGTGCTGGCACAGCATCGGCTGGAACACGGTCTGGATCGAATCAGCATCTTCAGGATTACCGCTGAAGTAACGGTCGATTCGCAGCCAGTGCATTTCGTGGCTCCTCAGTGCATGGTACTTGCCCACTACCGAGATGTTGTTCTCTGCCATACAGCCTACCACACACGCACCGCAACCGGTACAGGTGTTCAGGTCGATGGACATGCCCCACTTGATGCCTTCGTAAGGATGATCGGGATACAGCGTACCCTTTTTGCGGAAGCCTTCTTCCATTTCGGGGGTCGCCAGCATCTCACCACCGTGGTGACCCTCTTTCCAGGGCTCATCAGCGTAGTGTCCTATCTCTTCCCCGCGCTCGCGCTGCAGGGCCTTCGGATCTTTCTGGAATTCTTCGAGCGTGAACTCGTGTACTACCGGGCGGTTCTCATAGCTGTTGTGCGTCTGCACGATAGCTACTTCATATTTGTCTTCCGTCTTCGCAACGGTAACGCCTGAGTGATAAACTACGTTGGTGCCGTTGAAAGCAGTGAACGGATAAGCGTTCTTGCCACCCTGCTTCGCGTCGCTGGCAGCCGCACGGCCCACCTGTTTGTCACGGCCATAACCCACGGCTATCGCCACAACGTCATTATGCATACCGGGCACTGCTACTACTGGCAGCATCACTGAGTAACCGTTAGCACCGGTCACTTTAGCTACGCGCTTGTTGTAGTCAACTTCGGTAAAGCCGGTCAGTTCAGCATCCAGCTCCTTGGCGCGCTTCGGAGAAACGCACAGGTAGTTGTCCCAAACTGTCCTTGTGATGGGGTCTGGCATTTCCTGCAGCCATGGGTTGTTGCTCCATGAACCGCCGTGGCCTATACCCAGCTTCTGGTATACTACTACTTCAGTGCCGGTAGCAGGCTTCATTGCCTGCACGGCGGCTATTGCTTCGTTGATATTCCCTACAAAAGCCGCAGTGCCATTGGCCATTTCGCCGGCTGGTTCTATCACACCATCCTGCAGCGCCTTGTCAAAGTTGGCCTGGCCGCTCAGGCGGGTGTTCCAGTAAAGCTTCCAGTAATCGCCATAGGTCTGGCCTGCGTCCATCCATGCCATCAGGGAGTCCTGGTAAGCACGTGTCTTGAACAGCGGCGCGATACCTGGCTGCATCATGCTGAAGTAGTTAGGCTTCGCTTCTGCGTCGCCCCAGCTCTCCAGGTAATGGTGGTCGGGTATTACATACTTGCACTTCTGCGCGGTCTCGTCCATGCGCTCAGCAAAGGAAACGGTCATACCTACCTTAGCCAGTGCACCGGCGAACTTCTTACCGTCCAGGTAATCGTAGCATGGGTTCACACCCTGCATCATTACCACACCTACTGTGCCAGCTTCCATTGCTGCTACCGCATCAGCCATATCCTTGTCGATACCCTGGCGGCAGTTGTTAGTAGTCACCCAGTTGATGGTAGTGCCATTAGCGCCTATTGCGTTATTGATGCCATTCACAATGGTCTGCACCGCAACCTCGTTGCTGCCGCAAACCACCATGCCATTGCCCTTCTTCAGGTCAGCTGCTGCTGCCGTTACCAGGCTATTCAGTTTTTTGCCGGGCAGTGAGGGCGCTGTGCCGCTCACTACTGCGTTGTAAAGCGCCAGGGCTACCATACCCACTTCCGATGGGCGGCAGGTAGCACGCTCGTCGGCGGCTGCACCGGTCACTGTGTGTATCGCTTCTACCTGGTAGTGCTTGGACAGCTTGGGGTTCTTCGCACTGATCTTACGACCCTGCGCATATGCTTTTGAATGCTCGATAGGCGCTACCCACGTGCCGAGGAAGTCGGCATCCAGGCTCACGATAGTGCTCGCCTTGTCGAAGTGGTACGTAGGAAGCGTTTGCTTGCCATAGCATGCCATGTTCGCCTGCAGCATACCAGAGTATGATATCGGCTCATACACCACGTGCTTCATAGTGGGGTATTTTGCCACGAATTGCTTGATGACTTCTGCAGTAGATGGGCTGATCACTGGAGCTGTGATCAGGTAGCCAGCCTTACCGGCCAGGCCGTCCTTCACAGCGCGGTCTATCGCGTCGAAGGTAGCCTCCTTGCCGTCAGCCATCGGGTGACGCAGGCGGGCCTTGTCATACAGGCTCAGAACTGACGCCTGAACGCGGGCCGATGTACCACCCTTTGTGATAGAGGAAAGTTCGTTACCCTCTACCTTGATAGGACGGCCTTCCCTTGTTTTGATCACCACAGGGCAATAATCGCCGGCGTCGATGAATGTAGATGCATAATAATTGGGCACACCCGGTGTGATGTCCTCCGGCTTGATAGCATACGGTATGGCTTTGCGCACCGGCATTTCGCAGCTCGACACGATGGTAGCAGCCAGCGTACTGAAACCGAGGAACTTCAGGAAGTCCCTGCGGGGTGTAGTAGCGCCCAGCATGGTATCGCTCAAGTCGAAAGGCAATTCTTCTTTGAACTCATTGTTCGCTACTTCTGTTTTAGTAACGATGTTTTTGAGATCCTGCGTGTCCGACCAATATTGTTTTTGACTCATAAAGCAATTTCAAAATTCTAATTCAAAAAAGTAGAAGGTCCTAAGTAGAAAGTATAAAGCTATTCCTTGCTCGACTATCTCTCCGCTTCCTTACAATGTTACCAATTCCTTATTCTCAATTCCAAAATTAGTAGTGGCACTTCTGACACTCCATGCCGCCCAGTTCCGCTTCCGTCACCTTGGTGCGCTTGCCTGACTTCAGCTCTTCGTGATACCTTTCAAAAATGCTGTAGTAATTGTTGTTGGTGAACTGCACCTCTGTCTGGCGGTGGCAGTTGATGCACCAGCCCATTGACAGTGGTGCGAACTGGTAAACCTCGTCCATCTCTTCGATGTTGCCGTGGCAGCGCTGGCACTGTACCTGGCCCACTTTCACGTGCTGGGAGTGGTTGAAGTAAACGTGGTCGGGCAGGTTGTGGATCTTCACCCACTGTATCGGGGTGGCCAGGATGTTACCGTTAGCATCGCGGTTGTAATCCTTCTTCGCCGGGTCCCAGCCTGCATATTTGTAGAGGAGTTGTATCTGCTCGGTACCGTTGATGGTCTTGCCTTCAGCGGTCTTCAGCGGATGGTCAGCTTCGCCGCTGTATTCCTTTATCTGCTTGTGGCAGTTCATACATACGTTCGAAGAAGGTATCATTGCCTGACGACTCTTCTCAGCGCCCGCGTGGCAGTAAAGACAGTTGATCTGGTTGATGCCTGCGTGTACCTTGTGCGAGTAGAAAAGTGGCTGCAGCGGTTGGTAGTTCTGCTGGCGGCCTTCGTTTACGGCGCCATTCACCAGCCAGTAACCAGAAAGGATGAAGACCAGGATAGCAGTTACTGCTATTACCAGCTTGCTGCGGTAAAGTGGTATCTCTTTTTCGTTAGGAATGTTGTCTTTTTCGTTGGCAGCGCGGCGCAGGCCCTGGTTAGCACGCCACATGATCACTACAAGTACCAGCAGCGACAACGTGATCACTGTATACAGCCAGCCATTGCTTTCAGCAGGAGCGCCGCCCGCAGCCGGAGCACCTTCCGGAGCTTTGGAAGGAGGCTTCACGCCGTCCACATACGTGAATATGGCATCTATCTCTTCCTTTGACAGCTGTGGGAACGCCGTCATCGCCGTTTTGTTGTATTTGTTGAATACACGCACCGCCTCAGGGTCGCCGGCTGCTATCAGCGCGCTGGAATTGTGCACCCAGTTGTACACCCAGTCACCACCAGGCAGGCCCGCACGGATACCCTGCAGTGCAGGACCCGTCGATTCCTTCAATGGGTTGTGGCAGGAGGCACAGTTCGAACTAAAGAGCGCTTTTCCATCGGGTGCAGCATTTGCGGCGGCATTGCTAAGCAGCAAAACGGCAAAAAACAGGCATATGCTACGCATGCATATTCTGAACATTGGCTTTATTGATTCTGGCACAGGAATAAAATTGAAAATTAACTTTCCTTTATATAAAAGCGTGGCAAAACTACGACACAATCCGGAAAAATTATACACATTTCGTAAAAAATGTTCTTCAATACTGGCGCGGGTTTCAGCCGATTTTTCGCTATCAGGGAAATTCTAATGTCATTTTTTTGTCACCACTTTTCGACTAATATATTCCGGGTTTCGCAAGACCTTTTCCCACTTATATAAACCGTTCATTCTCCGACAAAAGCTCCATTACACCCCAAAATTGCATGTCCCGACATCTAAATACTGCCTGTACGGCCACCGTCTACGGGTATCGAAGTACCGTTCACATAGGCCGCTGCGGGCGATGCCAGGAAGGCCACCATGGACGCTATTTCTTCCGGCTTGCCGAAACGCCGGGCAGGTATCTCATTCATCATTTCCTGCTCCACTTCGGCCGCGCTTTTGCCCGTTTTCGCCGACTTGTTGCCAACAATAGCCGACAGGCGCTCCGTAGACGTCGCTCCCGGCAGTACATTGTTCACCGTAATTCCGAACTGACCCAGCTCGTTGGCCATGGTCTTGGCCCACGAGGCAACGGCTCCCCGGATAGTGTTGGACACCCCCAGTCCGCTAAGGGGTATCTTCACCGACGTAGAAATGATGTTGATGATCCGGCCATAGCCATCCTGCTTCATGCCCTCCGTCACCAGCGTGGCCAGGATGTGGTTACATACCAGGTGTTGGTTGAAGGCGTTCAGGAATTCTTCAGGCCTTGCATGGGTGATAGGCCCACCCGCCGGACCGCCGGTATTGTTCACAAGGACATGTACCTTGTTCGCAGCCAGGAAACCGGTAACGGCCGCCCGCAACTGCTCCGGTTGGGCATAGTCGGCCACCAGGTAGCCATGTGCCTGCCCATGCGCGGTACTAAGTGTCTTTACGGCCTGTTGCAGCCGCTCCTCATTGCGCGCGACAAGAATGCATCGTGCACCCATTTCAGCCATAGCCTGGGCTGATGCGAGGCCAATGCCCTGTGTGCTGCCACCCACGAGCGCTGTCTTTCCTGAAAGGTCTTGTGATAACATGCGCCAAAATTAATCGTTGGCGCCGATCTGTGATATAGCTGTGAAAAATTATAGGCCAGATGATCGCGCTTACCAAAAAACAGAATGGATACCTTACGGGGTATCCATTCTGTTTCTCTCCTCTCTTCACAATAGCCACACAAACAATATGAAATATTTATAGCGAAGGGTCTATGGGCGACGACCCGTGAAAGGCACTGCGGCCTGTGTTCTTTTATGCAGGCTCCATCCTGCTACGCACATACTCTCTTATCTTCCGCACATAATCAAAATAGCCTATTTCCATTCTTACCCAGAAGATGGTAAAGGTCACGGAGCAGATGCCCAGCAGCGTGTAGATCTCCATCCGCTCGCGGCCCACCAGTAGCAGTGCCATTGATGCCAGCACCAGGAAGCCGCAAAAGGATAAGATCAGTTGCGGCCCGCCAAGGTCCAGCTTGCGGATCTTAGAAGTTACTACTACTTCTGTAGTGTTGCCATGCTCCTTCAGGTCTATATCTGTGATAGGAAGGGTCTTCAGGTCTTCAACATTTTCAGCGTGCGGCACTATCCTTATTTTCTGACCACGTGCATAGACCTCGAAGTCCAGGTCATGAATGGTTAAGTGATTCCCAACAAGGCGGCTCCTGAGATCTTCTTTCTGTATCGGGGCTTGATACTTGTTTGTTCTAGTGAAAAACATAAGATCAGGTTTTAAAGGGTGAACGATAGGTAACTACTTATATAGACGCATAAACTGTGCCAAAGTCTTTGCTCTGGCAAAAAATATTTTTGCATCTCACGGGACGCAAAGCGCATCGAAGCGACGAACGAAAATGGCAACGCACGTCACCACATCTGCACCTCAGTGACACGCTCCAAAAACAAAGCGGGCTGTGGAATTTGCTCCACAGCCCGCTGCTTGCAGTTATGTCTTTGCCTAGCGTATCAGCGTCACATTGCCTTTGTAGATACGCTCCATCTCTCCTGGCTTGCCGAGGATGATGGTATAGTTGTACACACCTATATCCATAGGCTGGCCTTTGTAAGTACCATCCCATCCATCAGGGTCACCGGTCTTATAGTCATACACCACCTCACCCCAGCGGTTGTAGATCTTGAAATCCACGATGCGCTGGTATTTCAGGCCACGCATACGGAAGATATCGTTCTTGCCATCACCATTAGGCGTGAATGCAGACGGAACATATTCTGTCATGTCGCGGTCCACATTGATGGTCACATAAGCGGTGTCACGGCAACCCCACTGGTTCAAACCATACACGGTGTAAGTAGTAGAGTCCAGCGGCTTAGCCTTCGGATTATTGATGCTTGGATTGTCCAGCGAACCATCGTTCGGCAGCCACGTGTAGAACAGGTCTTCCTGGCTCAACTTGATCGCTTCCAGTTGTATCTCCGCGCCATACTTGATGGTAGCGTAGGGCGGTTGTGCTATCAGCTTCACCGGTGGCGCCACCTTTATGTGCAGCGTATCCCACTCCTTGCAGCCAAGGCCGCTCACAACCTCCACAATGTATGTGTAGTTGCCGGGCTTGTCTGTGAAGAAATAAGGCTGTATCGGTGGCGTTGGCGCATTCAGCAGGTTAGTAGCCGGGGTCCAAGTAAAGCTATACGGAGAGTCCGGCGGGGTCACCGCCACACGTATCGGCATCGGCACACGCAGACACACCGTTGTGTCTCCTGTCAGTATCTTCACCTGCGGGTGCTGTATGCTGTAGAATATGGAGTGGGTCATGTCCGGGCAGCCGGGATAAGAGCCCGTAACAGTGTACCTGATGGTCTGTGGTGGGCTCAGGATCGGGTGTAGCGTATCTACGTTCGACACGCCCACGCCTGGTGTCCAATGATAGCGGAACTCGGTATCGCCCAGCGCACGGATCTGGTAACTGCCCGGCGGATAGCATATCGAGGTATCGGGGCTATACAGTTCGAAATCGTTCGGCAGCACATGCAGCCAAAAGGTGTCCGTCGTGCTACATCCTGGTACAGGTGCGCTCACGGTCACATACTGCCACCTGTCCACTGAGTCTCCGGGTGTGAATATCGGGTTCTTGATGGTAGCATTGCTTAGGTACGTTGTAGGCGACCACGAATAGGTATACGGTATTCCTGGCGGCAGCACATTGGCGTTGAGCTGTAGCGGCACGCCTTTACACGTTATCTGTTTATCCGGCCCCGCATTGACGACCGGCAACTGGTAGACCGTTATAGTTATGGCATCCTTCGATACCGGGCAGCTAGGCGCGGCCGTGAAGACACCCGTCAATGAATAGGTCATAGTGACTGTCGGGGTTGCCGTCGGGTTCACGATCGTCGTGCTGCTCAATCCCGTAGGCGGCGCCCACGTGAGGTCAAGGATGGTATCTGCCTCCGCCCTTATATGCACTACCTGGCCAAAGCAGATAGCAGTGTCAGGAGTACTGATGTGTACATAAAGCGAATCATAGATAGTGATCACAGCACTGTCTATGGCTACTGGCAGACCACCACAACTGTAGGGTGCCAGTATCAGCAGTTTCACTGTCTTAGGGCCGGTAGCTGGTGTTACAACGAGACCGTTGATGGTCACCACGGCGTCAGAATCCCCTGCAGGTATCACCACACTGTCCGGGATCCAGCTGTAATCCAAACCATTCGTAGCAGAGCCCGCTATAACATAATGTATCGCAAGAGAATCAGTGAGTACGCCTGCGCGTGTGAATACAAATTTTGCTGGCAAACACCCTCTCACACAAAACTCACGTGCCGATATCGTATCACCTGGCAACATGCCCACCGGGTTGATGGACAGAGATGTAGAGGTGAGGCTGCCCGCTTTCAACCACACGCCCGAATCCAGCACACCGTCACTGATGTCAGATACTCCCAGCTTCAAGTGGTATGTGTCACAGGGAGTCACAGCTGCGATGGCCTGCAGCTTTTTCGTTATGCCATCATATGTAAGTAGCGGACCACCCGTGTTATTAATGTAGTACATGCAGAACGGAGAGCCTGGTCCCATGGAAGTGCACGGAGGCGTTGGGGGGCCTCCGCCAGGGCCGCAGTTGATACTATTGATACATACCGGGATCGTCGTGCCTGGCACCAATGCAATATTAGTTCCGCCCACGGGAAAACCGGGGCCGGAGATCAAAAAGCCGAACGGGTCGTTGTACGCTGTACAGGTGAACCCAGGGTATTCCTCGGAACCGAATACATAATCAAATTTCACAGTGTCGCCGGCAGGACGGAAGTCGAACTCAAAGTAACAGGCGTTCTTACTGATACCACTCGTGATAGCGCCCAGCCATGCCGCACCGGGCATCAGGTTGTCCCAATTGGCAAAATTGCTGGCTGCCATATCCATACCATAACTGCCGCCGCCCGTTGGGTTCCATGTACGGGCGCGGCCAGATGACATTACGATACCGCTGTCGAACATATTAGGATTAGGTGCCAGTAGCTTGAAGATGCCCTTAGATGAGTCGTGGCAGGTAGCCACAGCACCCCATGCCACCACACCGGGGCCCAGCAGCTTATTCATCAGGTCGGTAGCAGTGACCCCGCTAGACTGGATAGGATACGTCTGCGCATAAGTGCGCTGAGGCATCATTATCAGTGTTCCCAGGAATAGGCTTAATATCAGATATACATTTTTCATCAATTCGGGCATTTTATGGTTATCGGTCTCGCAATACCATTTGAACGTATGAAGGTACTGCTAAATTTTAAAACGCAAAAAAGTGCATTCTTATCTATAATAGACAGCCCGAACGATGCATCCGTTGGGAATAAGCCCAAGTTGGCTGATAAATTAATCTTACTATAACATGAAAGCAGCTAGCCCATTACCTCTATTTTTGTGCCATGTATCTACGATCCATTAAAAGTATTTCCATTTTTCTCCTATTACTTGGACTCGGGGCCTGCAAGACCCTTAAACATTCGGGCAAAATAAAGGTGATGCCCGGTACCTGGCAGGCCACCCCTATCAATATTGATGGCGATTGCACGGATTGGCCCTCCCCCTACCCCAATTATGATGCAGATGCCATGGTAGCCTATGCCACATCAAATGACAAGGAGAACCTATATATAACCATGCAGACGGGGGATGCCCTCACCCAGATAAAGATATTGAAGCAGGGCATGACCGTATCTATCGATACGGGGGGCAAAAAAGCCCCCACTTTCGTCATTTCCTTCCCGCTGCAGAATGACGATGACCTGTCCGAGTTGTTCGCGCAGGGCCAGAATGGCAGCAGCCAGCACCTGAGCCGCCAGTTCAACCAGAAAGTACAGAAGAGCGCGGAGGGCGCCAACCAGTTCAGCCTGGAAGGATTCCAGGGCTGCAACGGTGGTTATATGGTATCACAGAGCATCCCCTGCGGCGTGCTGGTAAAGGTGCGGATAGATGAATACAAACAGCTGGTCTGGGAGGCCAAAGTACCCTTCCGGGCGCTTTACGGCACCGAGCATATCACACCGGCATACAGCGGTAAGCCCATAAGCGTTTGCTATAGCGTGAAAGGGTTCAAAGCCCCATCAACGAAGAGCAACGACGCCACACCCATGAACAGTGGCAATAATATGGGCGCTGCTGGAATGAACGCTACCGGGCGCCTCAACAGCATGCCTTCGGGGGTTACCCCGGCTGCTGCTAATGCCAACCCGATGCAACGACTTTATGAGAGCACAAAGACATGGAAACATTTCGCCATCGCATGGCAGTAAGTTTATGATGTCACAATTAACAGATACCCGGTAACCGCATTGACCACATCGTCCTTGCAAATTCGGTGCATAACTGTAACTTTGCTATATTCTCATTGATAAAAACTGTCATTAAGGGCACCCAATATGGATCTATTTCTGCAGGCGGCTACTAATACGCCTTTCAATTATTTCCCTATAGCACTACAGATCGTCATTGCCGTAGGCTTTATAATAGTGATGATGGCCGTGACCCACCTGCTGGGACCCAAAAGAAAGACACAAGACAAGCTGATCAACTTTGAGAGCGGTATTCCATCCGTGGGCAATGCCCGTCAGCCGATGGGTATCAAGTACTTCCTTGTTGCCATCCTTTTTGTTCTGTTCGATGTGGAGGTGATCTTCTTCTACCCATATGCGGTCAACTTCCGCTACCTGGGCCAGGAGGGCTTTTTAGAGGTGGTACTATTCGTGGCATTCTTCCTTTGCGGCTTCATATATATTGTAAAGAAAGGAGCGCTTGATTGGGAGGATTAATGGAAAGATGGTGTTTGATAGATCATTGTGATGTTTGGATTTTTCCTTTTTAATTTTTAATATTTGATTTGATCATGGGTCGTCCGGTTCAGTATAATACGAACATAAAAATGGTGGAGATACCTGAAGGGTACTCCGGAGAAGGCTTTCACGCTACTTCATTCGACAAGGTGGTAGGCCTGGCGCGTAAGAATTCGCTGTGGCCACTGCCATTCGCTACATCCTGTTGTGGTATCGAGTTCATGGCTACCATGGGCTCCAACTACGACCTGTCGCGTTTCGGTTCAGAGCGTATGGGTTTCACACCCCGCCAGTGCGATATGCTGCTGGTGGCGGGTACCATTGCGAAGAAGATGGGTCCCATCCTGCGCCAGGTATACCTGCAGATGGCCGAACCCCGCTGGGTGATAGCCATTGGCGCATGCGCCAGCAGTGGCGGCATATTCGACTCTTACTCTGTGCTGCAGGGTATAGACCAGGTGATACCCGTGGACGTATACGTACCGGGTTGCCCGCCCAGGCCGGAAGGCATACTGGACGGCATACTGAAACTACAGGACCTCGTGCAGAACGAAAGCCTGCGCCGCAGGCACAGTGATGTGTACAAAGGCCTCATGGAAAGCTACGGCATACAATAACAAGGAACAGAAAAGGTCATCAGCCAGTAGCTGCGACCTTTTCCTTTTTGACATAACGAAATGACGAACGAAATTTTAAAAGAACGCCTCACAGAACGGTTCGGCGAGCAGCTTACGGGCTGGGAAGAGCAATTTGGTATGCTCACCTTTACCGCACCGGCTGACATGAACCTTAAGGTAATGCGCTACCTGTATGAAGACGAGGGCTTCCAGTTCCTCACTGACCTTACCGGCATCCACTACCCCGATAGGACCGGCGAAGAACTGTGTGTCGTTTACCACCTGCACAACCTCGTAGCCAACGTCCGCATACGTTTCAAGGTATATGTGCCTGTCGAGAAGCCGGATGTGCCCACGGCCACCAGCATATTCTCAGGTGCCAACTGGATGGAACGTGAGACCTACGACTTCTTCGGCGTGAACTTCGTTGGCCACCCCAATCTTATTCGCATACTGAATGTAGATGAGATGGACTACTTCCCGATGCGCAAAGAATACCAGATGGAAGACCCGACGAGGACCGACAAGGATAATGAAATGTTTGGCAGGTAATACATCCAATAACGACTAGATATTTTTGGAATGACCGAAGTACAACCACATCAGCAACAACATATAAAACTCTCTGAAGAGTCTCTTCAGAAGCAGACCACCACGCTCAACCTGGGCCCTACGCACC
>JACCDQ011492073.1_pt1 | contig 12336 bp, 15 predicted proteins | sample 7446031 | NCBI WGS metagenome assembly JACCDQ01 (sample SAMN15323442, study PRJNA562643) | freshwater metagenome | isolation source: river surface water | place: USA:Blue River Watershed | collected 2017-08-17
AAAGTAGATTTGAAAAATTTTCGTGTTTAGTGACATAGTGCTCTAGTTCCTTTGATATATCTCTTGCTCGAGGCATAAATTCTTTCTCAAGTCTATAGGTTAATGTTTCTTTATTTGTAATGTGATGGAAACCCCAACCGCGTTGACGATCAATTAGGGGAATCTGTGTTTGTATCTGTAGCTTACGTTGAAAGCCTTCATCAGTCATAGGGCACCAACCATAATATAATACAGCTAACTTGTCTGTGCTGTAGAAGTTATAGTGTCGGCCTGGGGCCATACAGTCAACTGTACTTGCTGTTGGATATGGCAAATGACTCTTGTGCAAGCGTCTGGCACGACGTTCTAAAAATGCCTGATTGCTATCACTAAACACAAAACCATGATGTTTTTGTTTATACAACGGTAGGTCATAGGTAACAGCCTGCTCTCTGTTACAGTCTACCATAAAGATACTTGGCACTAGTATGTGACTAGGACCAGCATCTTCCATTACACTGTAATCACCAATTAGTTGCTCTGTGACATTTAAACAAATCTTCCAACCTTCAATGCCTCGTTCGAGATCATTGACTTCTGTGTCAATATTGTCAGCTTGGAAATCCGTATTACGACTTGTAACAATATCCCAGGTTGGACAAATCTCTTTGATTATCTCAACTGATCGATCAGTTGAATGGTAGTCAATCATTACGCCGTGATCAAATATCTGCTTATGGTGGTTAAGGAACCACGGTAGCATCCATTCTTCATTATAAAAATGACAGAGTAAAGTTTTCTTCATTATTCAACTTTAACGGTTGGAAAGTATTGGATAAACACGTCAGCTGGATTATCTCGTTTAGTTTTGATTTTGCTACGAATTTCTGTAAAGAAATTCCATGCTAATGGGATAAACGCCACTTTTAAATCTCGGCATTCATCTAACATATCAATACCTACCACAGGAGTATGACTACCTGGGCAGTATAATCCTTGTTTTAACGGATTGTCGTCAATGATAAAGTCTAGATATAGGTCACCAAAGTTAATTAATGTCATACCTTTAGCCGCTGCACCATACCCTACAATCAGATGATCAAGCAGTCTATAGTGATCAATAGTCCGTGCTAGTTCTTTAACTGTGTCAACACACTTGTCTGCATAGTCAATATAAGTTTGCGGAGTCATCAGACCAGCATCACGTTCTGCATCTAGTATTTCTTGCACGCGATTGTCACGAGGGGTTTTACTAAACACAAACAAGTAACTGGTGCCGTGGATTGGAGTTTTGGCTACGTCAATTAAATACAATCCAGCACGTTTAGCCAGTTCGTTCATACTATTGGCACAGAAGAAACTTAGGTGTTCATGATAGATAGTATCAAACTCATTGTTCTGCACCATGTTGGCTTGACTGGTTTGAATAAACAACACAGTGTTGTCGTGCATGATTTCTTTACACTGCTTTAGGAACTCTAATGGATAGTCATTATGTGCAAACACGTTCTGCGCATTGATGATATCTAAGTTTTTGCTCTTATAATGTTCTACGTATTCGCTGGTAAAATAGTCACAAATTACCTCATGGTTGGCTGAACTCACTGGATGTAAGTTAGTAGCCGGGTCAATACCATATGTAGTTAGGCCTTTTGCTTTAAATGAATTTAATTGTGTGCCGTCATTGCAGGCAATATCTAATACAGTTTTAGGTGTTCCTTGGAAATAATCAAATGACAAATTTGCAAACCAGTCAAAGTAATCTTTTAGTGTTTGGCTTGTGCCGCTTACATATAGATAATTTTTAAATAGCAAATCTGGATTAACAGCATGGCTTAACTGTAAATGGAAACAATCCTCGCAGCGATTAAGCACCAATGGGAATGTTAATTCAGGTGCTTCCGGATCTTCAACGAAACTATTAGCCATAGGTTGCACACCTAAGTTAAGAGTTTCTAATAACTGTGTGCTACCGCAACACAAACATTCTTTTAGTTCTTTACAGTTTTCCATGTTCTCGTTCCCATTGATATATCATAAAATTATCTCGACGCCCTGTTTTACTATCTGCGTATCCGTTAATTAAACTATCTACTATAGTAGCAGGTGTATCTTTAAATGTAAAGTTAAATTTGCGTTCAAATAATCCGCAATCTAACCCAAAGTCATAGGCATTTAAGGTATTGCCTTGGTCAGTTAGTTTAACATTTAACTTCTCAGCTACAGTTGTAGCTATTTCGGCTACGGTTGTATTGAAACTTGCTAAATTGTAAATACCAGGTTTAGGTGTTTTTATAGCAGTTTCTATAGCGCAACATAAATCGTTAATACCTAGTAGCGCACGGTTAATATGTTTGTTTGATACTTTGATCTCTCCGCTATTAACCGCTGTGTTATACATAGCATTAATCATAACATCTGTGCGGATATAAGGCGACCAGCCGTTAACTGTGCCAAAGCGTAGACCAATAACATCCAACCCGTTGTCAATAGCTTTAGTTGCTTCTAAGTCTAATGCGTATTTGGTAATGTCATAGTTGTTTACAGGTATAAAAGGCTTGCGACTGCTTTCTTTATGTAAGTCGCCTGGCATGCTATTACCATAGACACTTGCTGAGCTTGCATAAATCAGTGTCTGACCTGTTAGTTTCTTTAGTAGCTCTGCAAAGTTAGTTACATTGTTTAACCAAGGATCCATAATAGGACCTACACAACTAGCCACACTACTGTGTCCTGCTAACAAAACCACAGCATCATATTTTTCTAAATCACCAGTGGTTAGTTTAGCATAGTCAGTTCTGCGACTAGACTCGTCATAGGTATACCAACAGCAATCAACACTGTCTACAGTGTAGGTCTTTGCTAGTTCTAATCTAAGTCTAGAGCCGATATATCCAGCACCACCAATGACCAATACACTTTTAGTCAATTACCATCATCCCATTTGGTGCAATATTGCCCATTAGGCCAACTATTTCTAATTCAACAAGTTTATCTTTAGGAATGAACTTGCTCATTGAGTGTTCATTGTCAATATATTTGCCCGAATTAAACAAATTAAACATATTTTCAATAATCTGTTGATACATTTGAATTGTTGATTCTAACAGGTCTGGACTAAATGACCACAACCGTGTCTGCAATAGTGTTGTTACACCAGTATCTTGTGGATTAATCCAAGCAGGTTGTGCTTTCTTAAACACATATTTGCCTTTAGTATCTGCATTGTCAAATGTAGCTATATCAAACTTGTCAGTCACTTGATAACGACCACTAAGTTTAAACACTCGATCAGCGCCTTCGACTTCTGCTCGCAGTTCGCTGTCATTGTTAATATAGTTTAAGGCTTTGGCTAATCCCATAGCTTCCATAGCGTTCTTGCCAATGTCATAGTTTTGAACATTATTATGGAAGTATTGAATATCTGCGTCATCGCTGTTGTCAATGTAATAATCAACTAGGTCAATTAACTCATTAAATTCAGAGCTGTCATCATTCTGCACATCAACTTTACTGTTATCTACTAGAATAACCACAGCACCAGGAATATACTTCTTAGCACTTTGCGCTGTTTCTAGCGTTTGTTTAATGCGTTCTTGCGGATTGTAGATACCATAGTTAGTATACAATGCTGAAGTTAGTAATACAATATTTTTCATGTTAGTCCTTATACTCTTAACCAGCGTTCGTTTGCTAGTGTCCAATCAACTACCTGTCCGATACGTTCGCTTAGTGCAACACGTGGGGTCCAGCCTAGTGATTTCATATAGTCACCGCTTAGGCTATAACGTAGGTCATGTCCTGGACGTGAGCTATGGAAGTCTACCATATCGTAGTGTAAAGGTTTACCTTGCACATCTGCAATAATCTGTGCTAAGGCTAGGTTGTTAATTTCTTCTGCGCCTACTAGGTTAAACTTAGGACACTTAGCACCACCGTAGTCTTCTACTAATTGGATGTTAGGATCAAGTTGTAGCAAGAACAACATAGCATCAGCTACGTCTGCCGCATGGATATAGTGACGACTACCTGGAATAGTGCGTGTGCTGTCGCTGTGAATAGTAATACTTTCACCATCATTTACCTTACGGATACACATTGGAATAAACTTCTCTGGATGTTGACGTTGACCAAACACGTTCATAGTGTGTGTTACATAGATAGGCATCTTGTAGGTGTTTTCAAACGCTACAGCTAGTTCTTCACCGCCAGCTTTGGTTGCTGAATATGGGTTTGAACTATTGTAACGATCACGCTCACCATAATTAACACCATTTGGTGCTGGTCCAAATACTTCGTCTGTTGAGAAGTAAATGAAACGCTCTAGGTTGTCTAGGCTACGTGCATACTCTAAGATATGTCCTGTGCCTACTACGTTGTCCCATACAAACTCCATTGGGAATTCAATTGAACGATCAACGTGACTACCTGCGGCTAAGTGTAGAACGTAATCTACCTTACCAATATCACGACGCACCATTGGATTTAATTCTGCACGTAGGTCATGGAATACTACGCGAACACGCTTCTTAGTTTCAACATCAAAGTCGTTCATCATGTCAGACAAACGATTTAAATTGCCACTAAAGTCTAAGCGATCAAGACTGACAATATTCCAGTCTGTGTTTTTTAATAAGTGATGAATAACATGGTGTGCTACAAAGCCCGCACCACCTGTTACCAGAACGGTTTTTGACATCGAAATCTCCAATATTTGTTGAATTTACTGCTATAATGTATTTATTTTTGCTAATTTCGAGGCCAAAATTATGCGGTTTGAGTTACTTTAGCATCTACATATTCACGGATGAATTTAATAGCTTTACGGCTAGTGTCAAATACATACTCATGTGTGTCGTCTTCTGTGTTTAAGATAACGATAAAACCATTTGCTACTTTACGAATTTCAATTGAATCAAACATGTTTAATTTCCTTAATTAAGTTGATACGAGTGTTAACTCTAATATAGTAGCACCATTAGAAAGTCTTGTCAAGAAAAAGCCCACCGAAGTGGGCTATTTTGGTTAACTAAAGTTATTCTTAGAAGAATAAGATAGCACCTGCTGAGTATGTATCGCTTTCGTTCTCAACACCTGAATGTGCTTTTGATTTAATGCGATTGTATTCAGCAACTAAGTTTAAGCTCTTAGTAAGTGGGTGATAAGCACCAACTGTTACACGCTCATTGTAATCAACCAATGAACCAGAGTCACTTGCGTTAGCTTTGTCTAGGTTTGATTTACCATAAGCAACACCAACTTTAGTAGCTGTTGGTAATGCGTATGTGCCTTGAACATAGTAACCATCTGAATCACGACGGTTGCCTGATGCGTCTACACCGTTTGTGCCAAATGTAGTTGTGCCAGCGCCTTTACCGTTGTAGTAGTAACCTGTTAAGCCAAAGCCTGCAACATTAACAGTTGAACCAACGTCCCATGCTTGAGCTGTGTATGAACCAACTGTAGCAGTTGATACATCATAGCTTGCAGCACTTACCCATGATTTAACTTTAACGTCAGCTAAAATCCAATCATAGTTTACTTTACCTTCATAACCAAAACGGTCTTGATATAACTCATTACCGCTTGCTTGGTTAGGGTTTGTAATAGCTACTGTAGCTGTTAAACCGTTGAAGTTTGGTGTTGTGTAAGCAACTTGTGATTTCCATGCTGGATAGATATAACCAGAACCAATACCACCATAAGTTGTTGATGCGCCACTGATTGCAGCACCGCCACCAACACCTAACAATGTCATATCGTTAAGGATAGCGTCTGAACCAAATACACCTAAGTCTTTACCAAGTTTGATAGTACCCCAGCTTGCGTCACCAAATGTTAAATACGCTTGACGGAACAATGGAGCCTTTGTATCACCAGTGACACTGTTGTCACTAGAATTAGGTTGAATACTCATTGTGAAACTAATGTCCAAATCGTTTTGACGTGTTTTACCTGTGAAACCTAACCATGATGGTAACAAACCTGTGTTGATACCACGTGATGTTGATTCACCTGCTGCGTCTTTAACAGTAGCCATACCACCTGTGATATTATTACTGTCTTTGGCTTTAGTTACGTTAACATAAGCATTAACGTTACCGTTAATGTCTAATGTCCACTCACCAGCTGGAACTACAATACCAGCGTTTGCTGATGTTGCGAACAAACCAGCTAATAGTGTTGCTAATAAACTTTTCTTCATTACTTTAGTTCTCCTAATTTTGGATTAACACTTCAATTGTAAACAAAGTGTTACAATATCAGTGTAAATTATTTATAGACGGGTGTCAAATATTCTGTGGCTTTTTGGTGATATTTACAAGAAAAGTGTGGCATTATAGCCACACTCTTATTAATATCGATATGTTTCAGCCTTGTAAGGACCGTTAAGCGGAACGTTAATATATTCAGCCTGCGCCGGTGTTAGTTCTGTTAAGTGTGCCCCTATTTGTGCTAGATGTAGTTTAGCAACTTTTTCATCTAGGTGTTTAGGCAATAGATATAGATGACCAACATTGTAGTTTTCCCAATTTTGATACATTTCAATCTGTGCTAGAACTTGGTTAGTAAAGCTGTTTGACATAACATAGCTTGGATGTCCTGTAGCACAGCCTAAGTTTACTAGTCGACCTTTGGCTAACAAGATAATGCGTTTACCATCTGGGAATATCACATGGTCTACTTGCGGTTTGATTTCTTCCCACTCATACTGCTCTAAACTTGCTACATCAATTTCACTGTCAAAGTGACCAATGTTACATACGATACTATTGTGTTTCATCTTAGTCATATGTTCGTGTGTGATAACATTGATATTACCAGTAGCAGTAACAAAGATGTTAGCGTGTTCTGCGGCAAAGTCCATGGTAGTTACATAGTAACCTTCCATTGCGGCTTGTAAGGCACAAATTGGGTCAATTTCAGTTACCCATACACGTGCGCCTAGGCTTTAAGACTAGCGGCTGAACCTTTACCTACATCACCGTAACCTGCTACTACAGCAACCTTGCCAGCGATCATACTGTCAGTTGCACGTTTAATACCATCAACTAGACTTTCACGACAACCATATAAGTTATCAAATTTAGTTTTAGTCACGCTATCGTTGACATTAATAGCACGCATCTTAAATTCGCCAGCACTAATAGCTTCACGGATTTTATGAATACCTGTAGTTGTTTCTTCAGTTACACCAAAGATGCCGTCTAATAGACCGGGATGATGTTTATGGATATACCATGTCAGATCGTGCCCGTCATCTAAGATCATATTTGGTTTCCAGTCGTTTGGTCCTCGCAACGTTGCTTCGATGCACTGCCAATACTCTTCCTCTGTTTCGCCTTTCCAAGCAAACACTGGAATACCTTTGCTAGCTAGATAAGCAGCGGCATGATCTTGTGTTGAGAAAATGTTGCAACTTGACCAACGCACCTGTGCGCCTAGTGCCACTAATGTATCAACTAATACCGCAGTTTGAATAGTCATATGTAAGCTACCTGCAATACGAGCACCCGCAAGCGGTTGTTCGTTAGCGTATTCTTCTCTAACGGCCATTAAACCTGGCATTTCTGTTTCAGCAATAGCTACTTCTTTACGGCCCCACTCAGCAAGGCCAATGTCTTTTACTTTATAATCCATATTAATTCCTATGATGTTGCCAGTGCGTGTCAGTGCCACCTAAGTGTCCCCAATCACTATCTACTGTCATTTTACTACTTATACCACCACGTGGTCGATAATCAATTTCAATACGTATACGCTCAGGTTCGTAAACTTCTTTAAGATGTTTATACATCACATCCAACGCTCGCTCATAACTAAGTCTAGTATCTCTATATTGAAAAATATACTGTTTAAGGCTTTTTAATTCAATGGTCTTGTCTTGACCGTAGAACCAAATAGTTACATCACCAAAGTCGGGTTGATTTGCACCACCCAAAAACGTAAATTCAGGTATACTAATACGTTGTTCATATCCTTTAGCCGCATTAGGAAGACTTTTTAGCACGTTGTTACTAATGCTGTCCCACAATTTTTTCTCAGTCATTGGTTATTCCTTTGGAACTTCTCTATTCTTTTGACTTGTTGCTGGATCACTAAATTTACGATTTTTTCCTGCCATAAATGACTTTTCAGCATCAAGCATAGCTCTTTTATAGATACCTCGTTCTTCTCGATCTAAAATTGTGCTCATAACTCGCTTTACATCTTTGCTTAAATTTACTGTTGTTTTTGCTAGTGCCATTTGCGTCTCCTATTTAAGTTTGTTTAAGTATTCTTTACCAATTTTACCATCGGCAAATTCGCACAATGCTTCCACCGTGGGTTTGTTTTCATAAGGCATCTTAACTCCATTGCGCTCTTGGAATGTTCGTTGGCTTGCAATTTCTCTAGCCCGAACTGCTGATGCCAAGATTAGTTTGAATCTATTATTGTCAAATGCTTCTAATGCTTTGTCAATGTCTACTTTTTCAACTGATGTTTGCGCTTTCATAGTGAGTCCTATTTGATGATTAGTGTTTTAGTTTAACTTAATTTTTGCAAAAGGTCAAATATTTTTGAGGTGATCGCGCACTTTAATTGCATCGATTAGATTCATATATTTTAAAGGCTGTGTTAAAAACTTAACTGTATCTTGTTTAGTCCAGTCAATACTATAAAAATCTTCCCAGGTATTAATTGCACTTTGAGGTATAGCAGGGTAATAGGTCCAGCCGCTGACCTGATTTGTTTTGTAAATGCCTAGTATTTCAAACTCGCTCAACCATTTAGGTTCATCTAGTTCCCTAGCATTGGGAAATGCGTCTAGCCAAAAACAGTTATTACGTTCTTCTAAGAGCTGTTTTAGATCATTCCAGTCCTTTTTAGCATATGGCATCAATTCATTTACTAGACTATAATCTATTACTCGCTTTAACCCAGTGAGTTTTTCTGCCATTTCAGCATATAACTCTTGATAAGGGTTCCAAAGATTCTCTGCTTTAAAATTTAGCTTATCGTCTACAAAGAAATCAAACTGTTTAAGAGGAACCTGATCACAGTCTTGTAAAAGAAAATATTCGCTGTCAAAATGGTCAAATGCACAAAATTTTAGTGCCTGTTGGTAATACCAATGATTGTGTTTGTAACGACTTAGATCGTAATGTTGTTCAAAATACAAGTCGTCTATCAGAGTATACTTAGAACTATCAAGACCAAACTCTGCAAACGTTGCATCTATCTTATGCTGAGGATAAGGGCTAATAAGATACGTTATATCAGGTAAAGGATTTAGCTGGTTGTCAAACGAGAGAGTAACAGCGGCTTCATTGATCCTACCGGGACCAATAGGCAGAATTCTTGTAATCATTAGTTAGTGTGTGGTAATTAAATCTGCTAATCCCCAGGTAATACTCATACCCGGGCTAACATCTGGGACTGATGCCCAACCATTGAATTCTGAACTACCAGCATACGGATTGTTTATAGTAATATTTGGTTGTCCACCAAATCGTAAAGGTTTACCTTTAATTGCTGTTTGCCAATTTAACGGAATAATATTGTTATCTATGTAAAATTCTACATTATATATTTGAATAGGGCCAATACTTTCAGGATTATTAATCACCGTTAGTGTTAAAATATGTTCTGGATTATAATCACTGATTATCTCTATTTTATCTGGATCAACTTGATTAGGGTCTACACTAAACTGTGCAGAGATTGGAGATTTTTCCACTACTCTTTCGCCACCTAGTAGCACATCTGCCCATGCGTGCCCTGTTAACGGACTTCCTTTACCTACATTTACTATAATCTTGAGTGTTGACATATTTGAATACCTTTAATTGATCTATTTACTTACTCTGAAGCTAATGGTCCCTTTTGTTGGATTACTAGCACTACCTTTGCTTTCCACAGACACTGTTCCATCTACTTTAGCAGGCCACAATACATAAGATTCTAACACCCCTTTTTTATATTCTGTGTAAATTTGAACAAAGTTATCGCTAAGAATTTCTAACACACATGCTTGGAAATTATCTATTAGCCCTGCGTTAACAATCCTCATATTTTCTTTTGCTGTTACATAGTGTAGTATGCCACCTGCTGTGGTTTCTGGGGCTAGTTTACGTTTGAATGTAAAACTGTCAACAAATCTTTGTAAATTCTCTGGCAATTTGGTCTGTCCACTTTTATCTCTACGACTAGCATTTACAGCATTAACAACCTCAGCAACGTCCCATGGTAACATCGCTGAAAATTTTGGATCAATGGCATCAGGATATTTTTGAGCTATCCAGTTCATAATAACAAACGGTTGTTGAATTGCACTAGTTTTTTGACACAGATCAATAAAATGAATAGCATCTGCATACTGGCGACGCTTCCTTAACTCATCTGGTATTTTAAGCCCTGATATAGCAGGAGCTGCGCCGCCGCCTTGCCCTTTACTACTCAGGTATAATGTATGACCAGTATCTTGGTCTTGTATAGCAAAACTATCAGCTAGAGGATTGTTACCACTGTTTGGAAAATATAACATGCTAGTTCCAAAATCGTTGCCTAAAAATTTAATAAACGCATCACGTTTTGGAAAATTAGCTGTGCCCTTATACATAGCAAGAATACCTAAATATTCACCAGCGTAGTCTACAAGTGCGCGAAGTTGTGGACTGTTTAACCCAGGAGGAACTTGAGGATCGCGACCACTTTCAATTTGTTTAGCACAGTCAATAATGGCTTTACCATATTCGCCAAGTGCAGATAGTTGTGGACTTGTTGCAATACGCTTATATAATTCGTTTACTCTAAATGCGCCAGCTTGTTGTAGCTCTTTAGCTGATGCTAGATTAACGTCAGGAACGTCTGTAGTTTTAAACACTTGAGGAGGTTTAATTGGTAAGCCTTCTTTACCGGCCTGTGATATGTCAGTTGGTTTATCGGCTGATTGCCCTACACTCTGTCCACCAAACTCTGCGGTTTTAACTAGCTGACTAGTGCTAATAGCAGTTGAACCATCTAAGCTACGTAGTTTAATTGTGCCTTTGGCATTGGGATTGCTTAGAAATTGTTCAATTTCATTATACTGAGCAGGATCAGCAACAAATTCCTTACCGTCCATAGTTTCAAACGGCGATTTAGTTTTAATTTTATTTAAGAATGTTTGTATTCTAGAATTATATTTTTTAATTTCGCCTGTGGCTAAGTTGCCGGCTTCTTTGAGGAATTCGTTTGCTCTCATATCTACACCCTAATTAGTGTATTTATCTACGTTCAATGTCATCCTCGTCGCAAGAGATACCATATTGAATTTCAACTATTTTACAAGGCGCATCAAAAGGATTAAACAATCTATGCCACTGTTCAACACTAACATGATACGTTTGATGTTTAGATAATGGAATTTGAACTAATTGATTTGATGGTAATGTATATTGTTCAACCATGCATCGCCCTTCGGCGATCATCCATTCTTCTGTGCGATCATAATGTCGTTGCATAGTTAAACTCTGCTTTGGATTAATAGTAAGTTCTTTTACTTTAGTTCCAGGAACTTCGTGTAGAACCCGATAGTAACCCCACGGGCGTTCTGTCTTAGGTGCTTTCCATTCTTCAAGTATCCATGAACTTGAATTCATTTTATTTTCACCGCCTACGCCAAACACAAATTCAACATCCTTCTCTGTCATTTCTGGAATGTTTTCTGCTGTGCGATCTCCGCCGTTGGCAAAGATAATTTGGCTGTTAGGATACATATTTTTAACATTACGTATAGCTTCACGGGCACTGTTGTCATTGTCATTAAACAATATACAATGATCCACCATATTAAGATGTTGAATAATATTAATACGCTCAGTGCCGGGCATAAACGCACGGCCTTTTTTGCGTTCGAGCCAACTATCGCTGTTTACACCAACCACTAACATATCGCCTAATTTTTTAGCGGCTTGAAAATACGCTATATGTCCAGAATGTATAGGATCAAACCCACCTGTCACTAACACTACACGATTAACCATTTCGATAACTCTTTCTAGTAGGTGGAGTGCTTTTTACCGGAATTGGTTTAAGTAATTGCATTTCTTTGTTTACTGCCTGAGGCTGTTTAATCGAATGTTCAGATGATTCTGTAACGATATCTGCAGGAGCCCCTGTAGAAGCAGTGACGGGCGGAAATTCAGTTTGTTGGCTTATGTAGTCAATAAAATATAATTCCTTATCTAACCACGGCATAACTATTTCTTCCTGTTTTAGAAATCCGTTAGATGTGATACTTGATACTATACTAGGATGTAGTAGATTTTTTTCAGCTAGATCAAACCACGTAGTAGTTTCCGGGTCCATTACTGTCACGTCAGATTTGTATAC
>JACCDQ011438982.1_pt1 | contig 12331 bp, 10 predicted proteins | sample 7446031 | NCBI WGS metagenome assembly JACCDQ01 (sample SAMN15323442, study PRJNA562643) | freshwater metagenome | isolation source: river surface water | place: USA:Blue River Watershed | collected 2017-08-17
AAAACTCCTTACTCATGAATTCTTTATCTACAACATAGGTTTTCTCTTTAACATTTTTGTAGAACGTTCCGCCACCACCTGTAAAAGAACCCATCATTCGCATTCCCATACCTCCTTGAGATTGTGGCGCATCTAATTTTTCTTCTTCTTTATAAATAGAAGCCGATTTGTCGAAATTCAAAATAAACGTCTTTTCAAACATTTTTTTCATTCGCTCTTCCATCATCTTTTGCATTTCAGGAGTAATATTCTTGTTTCCTTCCATACGAACCTTAAAATCTGGAGTTTTAGTTTTTGACTCATACACTGCCATCCCTTGAAAGTCTTTTTGAGCGTGAGAATTCGTGTAAATTAATGCGAAGAATAGTACTAAAAATGTTTTTTTCATTGTGTTGATTTTATGATTATTGCACAAATATGTCGAAAGAAAATTCGATTTGTTACCAAAAAAATGTTAAATACTCAACGATTAGACATCTTAATTACTAAATGGTTTAAATTGAATTTTAAGAAAGTTTAAAATAAAACCTCAAGTATTCTATTCTTCTTTTGTGAATAAATCATTCTAAAAAATGTAGTACAAACACTAATTTTTATCTATTTTTACAACTTTAGAAAATTATCAATAATCAAATCACACTTCGGTAATGCACATAGCAGTAGCAGGAAACATAGGATCCGGAAAGACAACTTTAACTAATTTATTAGCAAAACATTTCAAATGGGAGCCACATTTTGAAGATGTGGTTGACAATCCCTATTTGGACGATTTCTATCATCAAATGGAGCGTTGGTCGTTCAACCTACAAATTTATTTCTTAAACAGTCGTTTTCGTCAAGTAATGCAAATTCGCGAAAGCGGTAAGAAAATCATCCAAGACAGAACGATTTACGAAGATGCCCATATTTTTGCACCTAACTTACATGCTATGGGCTTAATGACGAACCGTGATTACCAAAACTATTCTTCTCTTTTTGAGTTGATGGAATCTTTGGTAAAAGCGCCTGATTTGTTGATTTATTTGCGTAGTTCTATTCCTAATTTAGTGGGGCAAATTCACAAACGTGGTCGCGAATACGAAAACTCCATTTCTATTGATTACCTCAGCCGATTGAATGAACGTTACGAGGCTTGGATTCACACCTATAACAGAGGTAAATTATTAATTATTGATGTAGACAATATTAATTTTGTAGATAATCAAGAAGATTTAGGAGATATCATTCGCCGAATCGATGCTGAACTTAACGGATTATTCTAATTCATTCTGATTTTAAGATATAAAAAATGCCTCAATTTCTTGAGGCATTTTTATTGGTATCAAAATGAAACCTATTTAATAGCTTCTACTTTAGCTTTTACCTCAGCTTCAGTTCCTTCAAAAACCTGAACCGTTTGTTTTCCGTTTTCAGAAATAGTTACCGTTGCTTTAGCTTTACCATTTTCGTTGCTCATTTGAACATTGACTTGTTTCTTAGCTTCTCCTTTTTTAGCACAACATGCTTTTTCTTCTTTGCCTTCTTTAGCAATGAATTTTCCGTTGGCATCATAATGAGAAAGACACATTTCTTTTTGCTCCGGAGTACACTTCAAACTATCACACATCGCTGCACATTCGTCTTTAGTCATAGTCGCACATTTGCTCATATCACAATTGCCCATCATTTCAGCTGATTCACATGATTTCATCTCAACAGTACACGTCATTTCTTTAGGTGCATTGCCCGTACTTCCTTCTCCTAAAATTGGTGCAATTACCAACCCAATCAAGCACGTTAATTTAATTAAAATATTCATTGACGGACCAGAAGTATCTTTAAACGGATCTCCAACCGTATCCCCGGTAACAGCAGCTTTGTGTGCATCAGAACCTTTGTAGGTCATTTCACCGTTGATTTCTACACCTGCTTCAAAAGATTTTTTTGCATTATCCCAAGCACCACCAGCATTGTTTTGAAACACTGCCCATAGCACACCTGAAACAGTAACACCTGCCATATAACCCCCTAACATTTCAGCGATTAACTGGTTATTATCTGCATAAACTAATTTACCTAAAAGAACAATCGCGATTGGAAAACCAATCGTTAAAATTCCCGGCAACATCATTTCGCGTAAAGCTGCTTTGGTAGAAATCTCTACACATTTACCATATTCTGGTTTACCAGTTCCTTCCATAATTCCGGCAATTTCTTTGAACTGGCGACGCACTTCATACACCATATCCATAGCCGCTTTCCCTACAGAGTTCATAGCCAAGGCTGAGAATACGACAGGAATCATACCTCCTATAAACAACATAGCCAAAACTGGTGCTTTGAAAATATTGATTCCGTCAATTCCTGTAAAGGTTACATAAGCTGCAAACAACGCTAACGAAGTTAATGCTGCCGAAGCAATAGCAAACCCTTTTCCAGTAGCCGCCGTTGTATTACCAACAGAATCCAAAATATCAGTACGAGTACGCACTTCTTTTGGCAACTCACTCATTTCAGCAATACCACCTGCATTGTCCGAAATAGGACCAAAAGCATCAATAGCTAATTGCATTGCAGTTGTCGCCATCATAGCCGAAGCCGCCAGAGCTACACCATAGAATCCTGCAAAAGCATACGAAGACCAAATAGCTGCTCCAAACAAAATAACCGTTGGGAAAGTCGAAATCATTCCTGTTGCTAAACCTGCAATTACATTAGTTCCAGCACCTGTTGATGATTTTTGAACAATAGCCAAAACTGGTTTTGTTCCTAATCCTGTATAATATTCGGTTACAGAAGAAATCGCTCCTCCTACAATTAAACCTACAATAGTAGCATAGAAAACGCGCATAGACGAAATCTCTTTCAATCCTTCACCGTAAAATTCCATTTTCATAGTAGCAGGCAACATGTACTGTACTAAAAAGTAACATGCTACTAAAGTCAGTACAATAGAAACCCAGTTTCCAATGTTCAAAGCTTTTTGTACTTGAGCTTCTTTAGCATCATCGCTGGAAATTTTCACTAACATAGTTCCGATAATCGAGAATAAAATTCCGAAACCAGCAATTGCCATTGGTAATAAAATAGGTCCAATTCCGCCAAAAGCATCTTCGATTTTACCTCCCATATCTTTAATAACATAGTTTCCTAAAACCATTGCTGCTAATACCGTTGCTACATACGAACCAAATAAATCGGCACCCATACCTGCAACGTCACCCACATTATCCCCAACGTTATCTGCAATAGTAGCTGGATTACGTGGATCATCCTCTGGAATTCCCGCTTCTACTTTACCTACTAAGTCAGCACCTACATCGGCAGCTTTAGTATAAATACCACCTCCTACACGCGCAAACAACGCAATCGATTCAGCACCTAAAGAAAATCCCGCTAAAGTTTCTAATACTTTAGTCATGTCTTCAGACGAAGTCCAAGCTCCATTCATGAAAATTTGGAAGAAAATAATAAAAAATCCTGTTAAACCTAAAACGGCCAACCCAGCAACTCCTAATCCCATTACTGTTCCTCCACTAAAAGAAACCTTCAAGGCTTGTGGCAAACTAGTACGAGCTGCCTGAGTGGTTCTCACATTGGTTTTAGTCGCAATTTTCATCCCCATATTTCCTGCCAAAGCAGAAAAGAAAGCTCCAAAAATAAAGGCTACTACTATTAAAATATGCGTTGTGGGAACTATAAATGAAATCCCCGCCAAAACAGCACTCGCGCCAATAACGAAGAAAGTCAATAATCGATATTCTGCTTTAAGGAACGCCAATGCGCCTTCATAAATATAATCTGAAATTTCTTTCATTTTACCATCTCCAGCGTCTTGTTGTAGCACCCAAGCTTTTTTAACCACCATGAACAAAAGTCCAATAATTGCCATTACTATTGGCAAATAAATCATAAATGCATTCATAAAAATAATTTTGGTATTAGTTAATATTTTATTGATAATGAACGAATTTAAACAAAAAAGCAATACTCTTAACAGAATATTGCTTTTTTTATAAGGAGTAATTAAAAAATTATTTGATGCTAAATAAATTTTTAGGTTTGTTTTCGATAGCTTCAAAACGCTCTGTACATTCTTTAATGATGGCATACGCTTCGTTTACATCTCCCCAACCTTCTACATCTACTTGTTTATTTTCTAAATCTTTGTACACCTGGAAGAAATGCTCAATTTCTTTGATTAAGTGCGGATTTACATCACTCAAATCATTTAATGAATTCCAAATTGGATCAGAAACAGGTACACAAATTACTTTCTCGTCTGGCCCTTTATCATCTGCCATGTGGAAAACCCCAATTGGCTTCACTTCCATTACACAACCAGGAAAAGTAGGCTCGTTAATTAATACCAAAACATCTAATGGATCACCATCTAAAGCCAAAGTTTCAGGAATGAAACCATAATCAGCTGGGTACATCATTGAAGAAAATAACATTCTATCAAAACGCATTCTTCTAATCTTGAAATCGTATTCGTATTTGTTTCTACTTCCTCTTGGTATTTCGATTAAAACATCGAAAGTTTTTAATTTGTCTGCAGTCATTGTATTTATTGTATTTTTCTTTTAAATTTTGGTGCAAAAGTAAGGAAACTATCCCTTTTTACAAGAAAAATCAGAAGATATCTCTTAATTAAATTAAAATTGTTGTATTGTATAACCTCTCCTAAAACATTAAAGCTTCCAGCCTTTAAAAGACAGGAAGCTTTGTTAATTAAAAGTATAATTTTATTCTTCTTAAAAGTAAAACCCAAAAGAACCTTTAATAGTAAATTTAGTAGCGTCTGGAGTACTTAAATAACTACCCCTCCATGAAAAATCGATACGAAACACTTTGAATATGTTGCCTATACCTGCACTGTATTCCCAATAGATATTTTCAGGAGCATTGTAAACTAAACCTGAAGCATTGATAAATCGATTTTCATCTGAAATACTTCCATAAACGCCTCTTATTCCAATTATTTCACGCCAATTTAATTTTCGCAAAAAAGGGATACGAGAAAAGATACGTCCATTAAAATTATGATCCCATTTCAAAGTAGCATATTGATCACTAACAAATTCATAGAAATTCAAATTACTAAACGTATTTTCAATGGTAAAATAGGTTTGGTTGCCAGGAATTACACTCATTAACCCTAAAGGAATAGTACCAAAGGTCTTTCCTAATTCTAAAGTAATGTTAGTTCTTCCTAAAGGACCAATAATAATAGGCTGTTTATAAAACAATTGTAGCTTTTCATATTTAAAATCGCTGTTTAATACCCCTTTAAATCCATGGCTATAATTGATAAAAAAGCGACTATAAGGGTTGTCCACTACATCTCTCTCCACTCCATAGCCAATTGTCTTTCTGTTAGGCATGTATTCTATTTGAACATTTGCCTCAGACTGTTTTACCTCACTTTGAGTATTAGTTCTAGTGGCATTAGTATAATAATCTAGACTAAAAGTAGATGATGCCGACGCTAATGTTCGATGAGAGATTCCGAGTTGAAAAATCAAGTTTTTTATTGGCTCCACTTCAATAGATAGGTTGGTCAAATTAATATTTGTAAGTTTTCCATTACTGCCTGTCGTAAATAAAGCCGACGAAGCAAAACTTCGTCCCATTACATCATTAGTTGTTGTCAAGCTAGCACCAATTTGTTCAATATCCCGTCTATTCCCTGCCGCAATAACAACTCGATTTTTCTTGTCGATCATCCATTTCCCTGACAATCCGTATTTGAACTTTTGATCATTAAATCCATAGGCCGTAAAAACCTGTACTCGCCAAGGATCATTTGGCCCAAAGAAAGTACGCCCTCCAACTCGGAGTCGAACTCCTTCTACTTCATTGAACCCAAAAGAAGAAAATATAGGGCCGTAATCAAAATTTTTAAATTCAACATAACCACTCCCTAAAATGGATACCAAATTATACATTTGCTTGAACTTTTTAACTGTTTGCAATGTGTCTAACATTTTATACACCCCTGCTTCGTCTTTGTTTAATTTTTCAAAACGGTTTTCATGCCAAAATTCTTCGGATTTTTTATACACATCGTTATCAATAAAATTAACTTGTTCTTTATAAAAAGCCAGTGGTTTTTCTTGATTGAATTGATGATTACGGTACAGCGTGGTGCGCTTACCATAAACTCCTTTAGAATCTTCTTTTTTGTTCAAAGCAAAATCTGACATCATATAATCTCGAGTCAACAAGAAAACAGAGTCGTTCATCACTTCAAATTCTTGTTCAATGTAGATATCTTTAATCCAATTAATATTAGCGCTTTTAGTTACCGCCATATTAATTTTTTTTATAGCAAATGTGGTATCATTCACCCAAAAATCACCTTTAAATGTAAGTTCATTTTTTCTCCTTGGATAAAATGAAATATTATAACATTTTTTATTATCAATATAAGTGCTATCTCTTAAAACATAATTATAAACATCTATTCCTGTTCTAGACAATGGACTTGTAAAACTCTTGTCAAAAAAAGTGAGATGATTATTATAAATGGAATAGTCATTATACAAATCTTTAATAAAAGACAAAATTTGTTGATTCCCTTCAAAACCAGAAGTTTTATTTGCTTTTAGTTTTTCTTTTACCTTTTTATGACGGTTATCACCATATACTTCTGACAAAGACTCATTAATAAAAATAGGCAAATAGGTTTTCCCAGTAACTTTAGAAGTATCGACATGTTTAAAAACAAACTCCATACCTTTAAAGATTTTATTCTTCATAAATGCACTATCGATAGTATTCATATCAAATTCTACCTTTTCGTATTTTTCCATTTGGTATTGGTTGAACTGAAACAAGCCATTTTTCCGTTTTCGCTCCCATATTTTTCTGAGTATATCTAAGGCAGGATTATTTTTTTTAGATGTCTTTCCTGTAAAAATAACTACTTCTTTCAAAGCTTCAATCTCTTTGAGCTGTACCCTGAAATTATACGTAACTGATTCATTCAAATGTATTTCTTTTTCAGAAAATCCTGAAGCGGAAATAATTAAATCTGTAAATTTTTGAGAAGATTCGATATAGAAATGACCATCTTCGTTTGCAACTACTCCTACATTCGACTTTTTAAACACAACATTAGCAAATGGAATAGGTTGATTCGATTTATCTAATACCACACCACTTACCTTAGTTTGCGCGAATATAAACTGAGATAAAATAAAAAATAATATACTAAATTTGGGAAAACTTAACTTCATAATTTAAAAAAAATCTTCATCAAATAAAAATCTGATGAAGATTACAAAGGTAAACATTATATTAATTGCCTTTAAACAATTAACAATGATGAGTAAAGTTATTTGTTCAATACTTTTTTAACAGCTTTAATTACATCTTCTGAATTAGGCAACCATTCTTTCAATAATACTGGAGAGTAGGGCGCTGGCGTGTCAGCTGTTGTAATACGTTGAATAGGCGCGTCCAAGTAATCGAAAGCACGTTCTTGAACAATATAAGCAATCTCTGAAGACACACTTGAAAATGGCCAAGCCTCTTCTAAAACTACTAATCGGTTTGTTTTTTTAACCGAAGTTAAAATAGCATCGTGATCCATTGGACGCACTGTTCTTAGATCGATAACTTCACAAGAAATTCCTTCTTTAGCTAATTCGTCAGCAGCAATAAATGCTTCTTTGATAATTTTTCCAAAAGAAACGATGGTTACATCAGTCCCTTCACGTTTGATATCGGCTACACCAATTGGAATTGTATATTCTCCATCTGGCACTTCACCTTTGTCACCATACATTTGTTCTGATTCCATAAAAATAACCGGATCGTCATCGCGAATGGCTGATTTTAATAATCCTTTAGCATCGTAAGGAGTAGATGGAACTACCACTTTAAGACCTGGTGTGTTAGCAAACCAGTTTTCTAAAGCTTGTGAGTGAGTTGCTCCCAATTGCCCTGCAGAAGCAGTTGGTCCTCTAAAAACAATCGGAACATTAAATTGTCCTCCTGTCATTTGACGCATTTTGGCAGCATTATTTATAATTTGATCAATCCCTACTAAACAGAAATTGAAAGTCATGTATTCTACAATTGGACGATTTCCGTTCATTGCTGATCCTACTGCAATTCCAGTAAATCCAAGCTCAGCAATTGGCGTATCAATCACTCGCTTCTCACCAAACTCGGCAAGCATTCCTTTAGAAGCTTTATAAGCACCATTATATTCAGCAACCTCTTCACCCATTAAATAAATGGATTCATCGCGGCGCATTTCTTCACTCATCGCTTCGCAAATGGCCTCTCTAAATTGTATCGTTCTCATAGTTGTATGTTGTATGTGTATTTTTCGAACCGCAAAAATAAATATTTTATATTACTTAAAAGCATAAAATCGCCTAAAATAATTAGGAGCTTTTTCCGGCTATTCGCTATATCTTCCTCTGGCTGAAGAAGCCACAGGAAGGATGCCGCTGTTATCCGGGCTAAAAAATCACAAATTCTATAAAAAATATTATGCATGCATAGTAAATATTCCGATTTATTATTTTAAATTTGTAGAGCATTTAAGAAATCAGTAAACAAAACCCCTATGAAAATATTAGTTTGCATCAGCCATGTGCCTGATACTACTTCAAAAATCAACTTCGTTAATGGCGATTCTGAATTTGACACTAACGGAGTGCAATATGTAATCAATCCTAACGACGAGTTTGGTTTAACGCGCGCTATTTGGTTCCAAGAACAACAAGGAGCAAACGTAACTATTGTCAATGTTGGTGGCCCAGAAACCGAACCCACTTTACGAAAAGCATTAGCTATTGGGGCTAACGAAGCCATTCGTATTAATGCTACTCCAACCGACGGTTTTTTCGTTGCTAAACAATTAGCCGAAGTAATTAAAACAGGTGGATATGACCTTATTATTGCTGGAAAAGAATCCCTAGATTATAATGGAGGAATGGTACCTGGAATGATTGCTGGTATTTTAGGATATAATTTTGTAAATTCTTGTGTAGGCTTAACTATTGAAGGTACTAACGCAACTGCAAATCGTGAAATTGATGGCGGAAAAGAAATAGTAAGCACTACTCTTCCTTTAATAATTGGCAGCCAAAAAGGATTAGTGGAAGAAAAAGACCTTCGCATCCCTAACATGAGAGGAATTATGACTGCACGTACTAAAGTAATTACAGTTCTAGAACCTGTTGCGGCTAACGCCAATACAAAAGCGGTACGCTTTGAAAAGCCAGCACCAAAATCGGCCGTAAAACTAATTGCCGCTGACCAATTAGACGAGTTAATTAATTTATTACACAACGAAGCCAAAGTAATTTAATAATCAGTTATTAATATTAGGTTATTTGCCAAACACTTACGCTTTAAACATTCAAAACACTTAAACTTAAAATCATGTCTTTATTAATATACGCAGAATCAGCCGAAGGAAAATTCAAAAAAGTAGCTTTTGAATTAGCTTCTTATGCTAAAAAAGTTGCCGAAAGTTTAGGAACTACCGTAACCGCTGTTACTATCAACGCAGGAGATGTGTCGGATTTAGCAAAATACGGAGTAAACAAAGTATTAAAAGTAAACAACGATGCCTTAACTGGGTTTTCTGCCAAAGCATACGCTGATGTTATCAAACAAGCAGCACAAAAAGAGGGCGCTAAAGTAGTTGTTCTTTCCTCTACAACAGATAGTATTTATTTATCATCTTTAGTAGCAGTAAGCCTAAACGCCGGATTCACTTCAAACGTAGTGGGACTTCCAGTAAGCATCAGCCCTTTCCAAGTAAAAAGAACTGCTTTTTCAAATAAAGCATTCAATATTACTGAAATTACAACCGATATAAAAGTAATTGGCTTGGCCAAAAATTCGTACGGAATTATTGAAAGTAACTCTTCCTTAAACGAAGAAGATTTCAATCCAAACATTGATGCCGCCGATTTTAACGTAAAAGTAACTTCAATAGAGAAAAGTTCTGGGAAAGTTTCCATTGCCGATGCCGATATTGTCGTTTCAGGTGGACGCGGATTAAAAGGACCTGAAAATTGGGGAATGATTGAAGAATTGGCTAATGTCCTTGGGGCAGCAACAGCTTGTTCAAAACCAGTTTCCGACTTAGGTTGGAGACCGCACGCAGAACACGTTGGCCAAACCGGAAAACCCGTAGCTACTAATTTATATATCGCTATCGGAATTTCGGGAGCTATTCAACACATTGCGGGAATTAACTCTTCTAAAGTAAAAGTGGTAATCAATAGTGATCCAGAAGCCCCTTTTTTCAAAGTAGCTGACTATGGAGTTGTTGGCGATGCATTCGAGATTGTACCACAATTAATTGAGAAACTAAAAGCATTCAAGGCACAGCATTAATTGAAATATAAATTTCAAAAAAGAATTCCCTAAAAACAATGATATTTGTATCTTTGCTTTTAGGGATTTTTTTTAAGGCTCCTCAAAATTTTCATTTGTAACACATGAGTTTAGTAAAATTATCTATAAAAGGAATTTCGTATAGCCAAACACAAAATGGAGCTTATGCTTTAATTTTAAACGAAATAGATGGCGATAAAAAATTACCTATTGTAATTGGTGCCTTTGAAGCACAATCTATTGCTATTGCTTTAGAGAAAGAAATTAAACCACCTCGCCCACTAACTCATGACTTATTCAAAAATTTTGCTGACCGCTTTGACATTATTGTCAAACAAGTGATTATTCATAAATTAGTTGATGGTGTGTTTTATTCAAGTATCATCTGCGAAAGAGACAAAATCGAAGAAATTATTGATGCGCGCACCTCTGATGCGATTGCTTTAGCAATTCGTTTCAACGCACCTATATTCACTTATAAAAATATATTAGATAAAGCGGGAATTTATCTAAATATCAACCCTGCTGATGCAAATAAAGACTCTGATGATATTGATAATATATTATCTAGCCCTGAAACTTTTGGTCACGAAAACGAAAGCAATCTCTCAGGAAGAACTTATGCCACACATAGTGTTCAAGAATTGAATGACCTATTAATTGAAGCTGTAGAAAATGAAGACTATGAAAAAGCCGCTAAAATTAGAGATGAAATTTCAAAAAGAGAATGCTAATTTTCGAATAAACAATTAAATACAAGAACTCCACACATGAAACAATACCTAGATTTAGTTAGACACGTAATGGAAAACGGACATCAAAAAGGTGACCGAACTGGAACTGGAACCAAAAGTGTCTTTGGCTATCAAATGCGTTTTGACTTAAATGAAGGTTTTCCAATGGTTACTACTAAAAAACTCCATCTTAAATCTATCATTTACGAGTTACTTTGGTTTCTAAAAGGGGATACCAACATTAAATATCTACAAGAAAAGGGAGTTAAAATTTGGGATGAATGGGCTGACGCTAATGGAAACTTAGGCCCTATTTATGGGCACCAATGGCGCAATTGGAACAGCGAAGAAATCGATCAAATTTCAGATTTAATCAAAGAATTAAAATCGAATCCAAATAGCCGACGAATGTTAGTTTCGGCATGGAATCCTTCGGTATTACCAGACACTAGCAAGTCATTTGAAGAAAACGTTGCTAACAACAAAGCCGCTTTACCTCCTTGCCATGCTTTTTTTCAGTTTTATGTAGCTAATGGCAAATTATCATGTCAATTGTATCAACGTTCAGCTGATATTTTCTTGGGAGTACCATTCAACATCGCTTCTTATGCTTTATTGACCATGATGATTGCTCAAGTATGCAATTTAGGCGTGGGCGAATTTATCCATACTTTTGGAGACGCACACATCTACAACAATCATTTTGAACAATTGCAATTGCAACTTTCTCGAGAAACAAAACCATTGCCCAAAATGATTTTAAATCCAGCAATCAAAAATATTTTTGATTTTGACTTTGACGATTTTACCTTAGAAGGATACGACCCACACCCTCTTATTAGAGGAAGTGTTGCGGTATAAAAAGAAAAAATCCGCTCTTGAGCGGATTTTTAATTATATAGATAAAACACTATTTTCTGCTCCTGCATAATCATTCCAACGGAAAGAATCCGCTTCTGGTTCGTTCACAAATTGACCATCAATCAAATACTTGAATTCATAAGATGCATCTTTATTCAAATCAAAAACACCTTTAAAGGTTCCGTTTTTTAATTTATTCAATGCACCCGCTTCTTGATCCCAATTATTAAAATCTCCAACTACTGAAGCTATCTTCGCTTCTTTTGCTTCTACTGAAAAAGTAACTTTACAAACTGGTTTTGTCTTTACAAATTGTTTCTTAATTGACATAACTATTTCATTTTTAGAATTATGCAACAAAGTAACCACAATTCAACGACTCA
>JACCDQ012168763.1_pt1 | contig 12328 bp, 11 predicted proteins | sample 7446031 | NCBI WGS metagenome assembly JACCDQ01 (sample SAMN15323442, study PRJNA562643) | freshwater metagenome | isolation source: river surface water | place: USA:Blue River Watershed | collected 2017-08-17
ATCTAAACCATCTTTGCCATAAACCACTAAAGCATGTTTCATGCCTAATTTTTGCAGAGCCCTAATTTGTAGTCCCACTAAATCTGGGTGAAAAACACCCATTAGCATGTGTGGAGCATTGGCTGGATTTGTTAGGGGGCCCAAAATATTAAAAATGGTTCGAACACCCATTTCTTTGCGAACCGGCGCCACACTCTTCATGGCTGTATGGTGATTAGGTGCGAACATAAAGCCTATGCCACATGTATCAAGTGATTTAGACACCTGAGGTGCTTGCAAGGTAATTTGCACACCCATGGCTTCTAAAACATCAGCAGCACCAGATTTGCTGCTAACACTTCGGTTGCCATGCTTTGCCACCTTTGCACCGGCACCAGCTGCCACAAACATCGCCGTCGTCGAAATATTAAATGTGTGAGCGCCATCTCCACCTGTGCCAACAATATCTACAAAGTGGCTGTTGTCAGCCACTTGAACTTTGGTAGCAAATTCACGCATCACCATTGCTGCTGCAGTGATTTCTCCGATAGTCTCTTTCTTTGTGCGTAGACCAGTCAATATGGCCGCAGTTAGCATGGGAGATAGTTCCCCAGACATGATTGAGCGCATGATTTGCATCATGTCGTCATGTGCAATTTCTTTATGCTCAATTAAGCATTGCAAAGCTTCTTGAGGGGTGATGGCCATAATGTTTTAAATAGAGTTAGGTTAAGCCAGTGTTGCTTTGGTTGTTTTTAAGAAATTATGAAGTAATTCATGTCCGTACTCAGACAAAATTGACTCTGGGTGGAATTGCACACCTTCTACTGCAAATTTCTTGTGACGCACGCCCATAATCTCACCATCATCAGTCCAAGCAGTTACTTCTAAATCTGCTGGTAGGCTTTCTTTTTCGATTGCTAATGAGTGATAGCGAGTAACTGTAAAGTCTTTAGGCAAATCTCTAAAAACACCTTGTTGAGTAGTGTGTACGGTATCTGTTTTGCCATGCATCACTCTTTTTGCACGAATCACCTTGCCGCCAAAAGCTTCGCCTATCGCTTGATGACCTAAGCAAACACCTAAAAGCGGCACTTTGCCTGCAAAGTGCTGTAACGCGGCCACTGATATACCGGCTTCTTTCGGGCTGCAAGGACCTGGTGAAACACAGATGTGATCTGGTTTCATGGCTTCGATTTCAGCGATGGTGATTTCGTCATTACGAAACACCCTAACATCTGCACCTAGTTCGCCAAAATATTGAACAAGGTTATATGTAAAGGAGTCATAGTTATCAATCATGACTAGCATCTAGACCTCCTTGAACCATTTCAGCCGCGCGCAATACCGCACGGGCTTTAGCTTCTGTTTCTTTCCATTCTGATTCTGGGTCGGAGTCAGCTACAACACCTGCGCCTGCCTGGGCGTGAACCATGCCGTCTTTAATAATTCCTGTGCGAATCACAATCGCCACATCCATGTCACCTGAAAAAGATAGATATCCTGCTGCGCCACCATAAACACCGCGTTTCACAATCTCCATCTCATCTATGATTTCCATCGCACGAATTTTTGGTGCGCCAGATAATGTGCCTGCTGGGAAGGTGGCTTTTAATACATCCATATTGCTAGCGTTATCAAGTAGTTCGCCTTCGACAGAGCTCACAATATGTTGTACGTGAGAGTATTTCTCAATCACCATTCTGTCAGTTACTTTAACGCTACCGTTTTTAGCAATTCTGCCAACATCATTGCGTGCTAAATCAATCAACATGACATGTTCTGCAATTTCTTTCGGATCTGCTAATAGTTCTTTAGCGAGTTCAGCATCATGCTCAGGACTTGTGCCGCGAGGTCTTGTTCCGGCAATAGGGCGAACGATTACAAAACGCTTCTCCTTGCCATCCACTTGACGTTGTTCTTGGCGTACCAAAATTTCTGGTGATGATCCAACCACTTGATGATCGCCAAAATCATACAAATACATGTATGGAGAAGGATTTAAAGAGCGTAACGCGCGATAAAGTGATAAAGGTGATTCTGTATAGGGTTGACTAATACGTTGGCCAATTACCACCTGCATGCAGTCACCTGCCAAGATATATTCTTTGGTGCGCTTGACCGCATCCATAAAATCTTCTTTGGCAAATTTACGAATCGCTTCCGTTTTTTGTGTGGCGCCGGTGCTAGGTTTTTTAACGGATGTATCAAGGCTGGCATGAAGCTCTTTAAGCCTTGATTGTGCTGCCTCATAAGAGCTAGGTTCTTGAGGATTGGCGTAAACAATCAGATACAGTTTGCCTGCCAAGTTATCAATGACTGCTAATTCTTCAGTCAGCATCAACTGAATATCGGGCGTATTAATTTCATCTGGCAAATTATGTTTTGCCAAGCGTGGCTCGATGTAGCGAATGGTGTCGTAACCAAAGTAGCCAGCTAAGCCGCCGCAAAATCTTGGTAGACCTGGTTGAAGCGCTACCTTGAAGCGCGCATGATAGTTGGCAATGAAATCCAATGGATTGCCATGATCAGTTTCAATAACCTGACCATCTGTAATAACTTGTGTGAGGGTATTGTTCGGCCCGCCAGATACCTTGATCAAGGTTTTGGCATGCAAACCAATAATCGAATATCTGCCAAAGCGTTCACCACCTACTACTGACTCGAGTAAGAAAGTATTGGTGGACCCATGTGATTGAGTTAACTTTAAATAAAGAGACAGAGGAGTCTCTAAGTCAGCTAGCGCCTCAGAAACTATAGCAACACGGTTATAGCCTTGTTTTGCCAAGGCATCGAAGTCTTTGCGTTGCATCAGGCTTTTCCTAGTTCCTCGCGCATTTTGTCGATGATGGCCTTGTAATCAGGTTTGCCAAAAATAGCAGAGCCTGCAACAAAGGTATCAGCGCCAGCTGCGGCGATTTCTCGAATATTCTCAGCTTTAACTCCGCCATCAACCTCTAGGCGAACCTTGCGACCTGATTGAGCTTCGTATGCCAAAAGCTTGGCTTTGGCCGCGCGCAACTTATCTAGCGTACTTGGGATAAATGATTGACCACCAAATCCAGGATTGACTGACATGAGTAGCACCAAGTCCACTTTATCCAAGACGTAATCAAGGTGGCTTAATGGGGTAGCTGGATTAAAAACCAAGCCAGCTTGGCAGCCGCTGTCTTTGATAAGGCCCAGGGTTCTATCAACATGACTACTGGCTTCAGGGTGAAAACTAATCAAATTAGCACCTGCTTTAGCAAAGTCGGGCACGATTCGATCCACCGGTTCAACCATCAGGTGTACGTCGATACAAGCTGGTTGACCGTCTTTAACAGCATGAGAGCGAATAGCCTCACAAACCAAAGGGCCAATGGTTAGATTCGGCACGTAGTGGTTATCCATCACATCAAAGTGGATCCAATCGGCTCCTGCAGCCAGGACATTCCTGACTTCTTCGCCTAGGCGAGCAAAGTCCGCCGACAAAATGGATGGGGCAATGAGGTATGAATTTGAGGTATTTGTATTAGCCATAGTGTGATTCTATCGTGGTCTGGCTTGCAGAAGCGTGTTCTATAGCGGAGAATCTCACACATGGAACAACATCAATTCAGCGTACAGGTCAAAGTGGCGTATTTACCGGATGAGTCAGATGCCGAAAATCGCCAGTTTGCCTTTGCCTACACGATTACCATTAAGAATATCGGACAGCTGCCTGCCCAGTTGATTGCCCGTCATTGGATCATCACTGATGGTGATAATGATGTCCAAGAAGTACGTGGTTTAGGGGTTGTGGGGCAACAACCGTTATTACGCCCTGGGGAGCAATTCGAGTACACCAGTTGGGCCACTCTACCAACTCCAATGGGTACTATGAGAGGCGACTTTTTTTGCGTCAGTGAAGACGCTCAGTTTTTCCAAACCCCGATTCCTGAATTTGCCTTGGTTATGCCAAGGACTTTGCATTGATCTATCTATTTTTCATGTTGTCAGGAAGTATTATTTGTCTTTTCGACCCATCATGGTCCAAACAACAATAATGACTAGTATGACTAAGGCAACACCCGCTTCTAGGGCAAATAAAAGCATGGGAAATTCATCGAATAAGTCGCTCAATTGGGGATTCCTTTCTGGAAATCATGTTTTATTCAGTAAGCATAGTGCTTTCTCGAAGTTTAATTCTTTCCTTAGTTATGGTTTATTGAGTCTCGCTTTATCTTCTTGTGTCAGCCAACCTTCGTACACACATAAATCCACTCAAAATTCCACTTCGGAAGCTAGATCATCAAGTTATAGCTCAAGTCTTGCGAAATTAACTCCCACCTCCTGGAATAATTTGCCTGGTTGGTATGACGATGATCTGAGTGCAGCATGGCCTGCCTGGAAAAGAAGTTGCGAAGGACTCATGAAGCGCAACCCAAGTGGTTTGGACTGGCGTACTGCATGTCGAGCTGCAGAGAGAGTCAATGGAACTAGCAATCAATCAATTCGTGATTATTTTGAGTCACACATGAAGGTTATGGAGATTCGCCATCAAACAGGATCTTCTGCTGGCAGTGCACATGGCTTGGTGACTGGTTACTATGAACCGTATTTAAATGGCTCAAGGCAAAGGGGTGGCGCATATCAAACGCCATTGCACCGCTACCCAGATGCATGGAAAAAACGTAAGCCTAGCGAACTGCCGACTCGTGCTGAATTGTTTTCAAGCGGACAGCTAAATGGTCAAGAAATTGTCTGGGTAGATGATGCAGTGGCTGCGGCTTTTATGCAGGTTCAAGGTTCTGGTCGCATTCGTATGACCGATGGCAAGATCATTCGCCTAGGCTTTGCAGGCACCAATGATCAGCCTTTTAAATCTTTTGCGCAGTGGCTCTTAGATCGTGGCGAGATCAATCGCGCCACTGCAACCATGCAGGGGATCCAAGCCTGGGCTAAAAAGAATCCTGGTCGTGTACAAGAAATGCTCAATGCTAATCCGCGGTACGTATTTTTTAGAGAAATGCCAGCAAGCCCAGATGCCAATATTGGACCTATTGGGGCTTTGGGTGTGCCATTAACCTCTGAGCGCAGTATTGCTATCGATACCAAGGCTTTGCCTTTGGGCGCACCCGTTTACATTGCTACAACTTATCCATTGACTCAAAAGCCTTTGCAGCGTTTAGTAATGGCTCAAGATACCGGAACTGCCATTGTCGGTGCTGTACGAGCTGATTTTTATTGGGGTACTGGTGATCAAGCTGGTGAGTACGCTGGTCGTATGAAGCAACAGGGAAGAATGTGGGTTTTCATGCCGCGCTGACACCTTTGTTACGCAAGGTGCTAGCATCTTAGTATTCCTGCTATTTTTACAATTTCTGATTGTTCAAAGAAAGATAAATGATGAGTTACGAAACTATTTTGACTTCAACTGATGGTCGTGTTGGTTTGATTACTTTGAATCGTCCTAAGGCTCTTAATGCACTCAACGATCAATTGATGGATGAGTTAGGAGCAGCTTTGCTGTCTTTTGATGCAGATAACAATATTTCTTGCATCGTGATCACTGGTAGTGAAAAAGCTTTTGCTGCTGGCGCAGACATTGGCATGATGTCTAAATACAACTTTACTGATGTTTATAAATCTGACTACATCACTAAAAACTGGGAAACAATTCGAAAAATTCGCAAACCAGTGATTGCTGCTGTGGCTGGCTATGCTTTGGGTGGTGGTTGTGAGTTGGCCATGATGTGTGACTTCATTATTGCAGCAGACACCGCTAAATTTGGGCAGCCAGAAATTAAACTGGGCATCATTCCTGGTGCTGGTGGTAGTCAACGTTTACCAAGAGCGGTGTCTAAATCAAAAGCAATGGATATGTGCTTAACGGCTCGTATGATGGATGCGAATGAAGCAGAGAGAGCTGGCCTAGTTTCAAGGGTGGTGGCTGCTGATAAGTTGCTTGAAGAAACAATGGCCGCTGCAAAAACAATAGGTGAGATGTCTTTGCCAATCGTGATGATGGTGAAAGAAAGTATTAATGCGTCTTTTGAGTCATCGCTGAGTGAAGGTATTCATTTTGAGAGACGTCTTTTCCATTCAACTTTTGCTACTGAAGACCAAAAAGAAGGCATGGCAGCCTTTGTTGAAAAAAGACCTGCTAAGTTCAAACACCAATAAGTCTGATTGATTGTTATTTAGGCAGCAATTGATGTATTCAAGGTTTCGACAATTAGTTGGACTCGGGTGTTTGGCACTATTAGCATCTTGTGCCACGATGGAATCAGGGGACACTCAAATTCCCCCTGCTGAAAAAGTCGATAAATTCTCAAATTTAAATGAGGCTGGAAATTTGCCCAAAGCATGGCAAGTTTGGAGAATTACCCCGCAGAAAAATAAAACCGAATACAAGTTAAAGCAGTATGAGGGTAAAACAGTCTTGCATGCGAGTGCCAACGTGGCTGCATCAGGCTTAGTGTTGCCTCTAAAGCCAAGATCACCGGATCAGCTATTTCTTAACTGGGAGTGGAAGGCTCTTGGTTACATACCTAATGCAGACAATCATGATTCTTCTGTAGATGACGCCCCGTTAAGAATTTTGGTAGCCTTTGATGGGGATAAAACTAAATTACCCGTGAAAGATCAGATGATTTTTGAGATGGCAAAAATTGTGAGCGGTCACGATATGCCTTACGCTAGCTTGATGTATGTTTGGGCCGCTAAAACACCAATTGAAACTATCATTACTAGCCCCAGAAGCTCAAGAATAAAAATGATTGTGGTCAATGCGGGCAAGGATGAGCTTGGTCAATGGCAACGCCATCATCGCGACATATCAAAAGATTTTCGCGCAGCTTTTAATGAGATGCCAGGCAAAGTGATTGGCTTGGGTTTGTTAACAGATACAGACAATACGAAGACACAGGTCGATGCCATTTATGGTGATATCGAACTTAGCAAAACACCAAATATGTCAAAGAGCAAATAACGGTTACATCAGGTAACGTTGTACGAGTTTGACCCAATAACTACTACCAAGAGGTAGCAAGTCATCATTAAAGTCATAACAAGGGTTATGAAGTTGGCATGGGCCTAAGCCATGACCCTGTGAGCGATGATCCCCATCACCATTACCAATAAAGACATAGCAGCCTGGCTTTTCTTGCAACATAAAGGCAAAGTCCTCTGCACCCATGGTTGGATCAATTCTTGGGTTGACCTTATGTTCGCCAACTAGTTCTTTCATTACCTCAACTGCAAATGCAGTTTCATTGTCATGATTGATTGTTGGAGGATAGTTTCTGGAGAACTCCACTTCGGCAGAACAGTCAAAAGCTTGAGCAACTGCTGCAGCTACTTGATGTAGGCGCATTTCAATCAGATCTAATACTTCGTGAGTGAATGTTCTTACTGTGCCACCAATCCAAGCACTGTTTGGAATGATATTGCTTGCATCACCTGCATGAAATTGAGTAATAGATAAAACGGCTGCATCGATTGGGCGTTTATTACGAGTGATGATGCCTTGTAGTGCGCTAATCATTTGGCTAGCAGCAAATACGGGGTCTGCGCTAGTGTGCGGTAGTGCAGCGTGGCCGCCTTTACCTTTGACTGTAATCACAAATTCATTGCTTGAAGCCATCATTGGGCCTGGTGTAACACCAAACTCACCAACCGCTAGCCCTGGCCAATTGTGCATACCAAAAACAGCATCACAGGGAAATAAATCAAATAGTCCATCACGAATCATTTCTCGCGCGCCACCACCACCTTCTTCAGCTGGTTGAAAAATTAGGTGAACGGTTCCCTTGAAGTCGCGATGTTTTGCTAAATACTCTGCAGCACCTAGAAGCATTGCAACATGACCGTCATGGCCACATGCATGCATTTTTCCTTCATGTTTTGATGCGTGTTCAAAATGATTGTGCTCTTGAAGTGGGAGTGCATCCATATCAGCTCGTAAGCCAATTGATTTGCCTTTGCCTAAAGATCCCTCAATCGTGCCCACTACGCCAGTTTTACCAAGGCCGCGATGAGTTTTAATGCCCCAAGCTTCAAGTTGTTTAGCAATTACTTCTGCCGTCCGATTTTCTTGAAAGCACAACTCTGGATGAGCATGAATATCTCTCCTAATAGCCTTGATGGTTGCGGCTGACTCAAGAATTTCTGGTAGAAGTTTCATAGATTAATCTTTAATGCCTAATGCTAAATCATATCTCTTATCAAGGATATTGACAGACAATTTGGTAATCCCTTTACTTTAGTGCAGTATTGAGCATGTGCTTATTTCATTTAATCTTTTAATCTCATTGTATGAGTCAAGATAAACCATGGCTAGATAGTTATCCTGAGGGGGTGCCTCATCAGGTTGATTATTCTCAGTATGAGTCTTTAAACCATATGTTTGAAGATTCTTTCCACCTATATGCCAATAGAGTGGCTTTTACTTGTATGGGTAAAAAGCTCACTTATCAAGAATTAAATACACAGTCTTTGCAATTCGCAGCATATTTGCAATCCACGGGATTAAAACAAGGTGATCGTGTTGCAGTCATGATGCCCAATTTATTGCAATATCCTGTGGCAATCATTGGCGCTCTTAGAGCTGGTATGGTGGTAGTCAGTATTAATCCACTTTATACCCCCAGAGAACTTCTCCATCAGCTCAGAGATAGTGGCGCAGATGCACTGATCATCTTAGAAAATTTTGCTCACGTTTTTGAAAAAGTCCAAGATCAAGTTGATGTTAAACATGTGCTTGTGACCAGTATGGGTGAGTTGATGGGAGTCAAAGGAATTCTGGTCAATTGGGTTGTTAGAAGAATTAAGAAGCTTGTTCCTAAATGGGATTTACCGAATCACATCAGTTTTAAGAATGCTTTGGCTATTGGAGCGCACCACTTATTTAGAAAACCTCACATTGGTCATAACGACATTGCATTTTTGCAATACACAGGCGGTACCACTGGGGTCTCAAAAGGGGCTATTTTGTTACACCGTAATATTTTGGCAAACCTGATGCAAATTGAGTTGTGGTTAGAGCCTGGCTTGAGAGGTAAAAAAATTGATCAACTGATTTTTATTTGTGCCTTACCCATGTATCACATCTTTGCTTTAACAGCTTGCTGTATGTTTGGTATCAAGGCTGGTGGTTTAAATATCTTGGTGACTAACCCTAGGGATATTTCAGGATTCATCAAATTACTCGCTGGATTAAAAACATTCCATATCTTCCCGGCAGTTAACACCTTGTTTAATGCCTTGATGAATCACCCTCAATTTAAAAAAATTAACTTCTCAAGTTTATTGGTGGCGATTGGTGGCGGGGTGGCTGTACAACGCGTAGTGGCTGATCGTTGGTTGGCATTAACTGGGAAGTCAATCGCTGAGGGTTACGGCCTATCTGAAACTTCTCCAGTATCTTGTTGCAACACACCTCTCATTAATCGCTTCACTGGACACATTGGCTTGCCATTACCAAGTACTGATGTATCGATTCGAGATGATCGGGGGCAGCAATTGCCAACAGATATGCCTGGTGAAATTTGTATCCGTGGACCGCAGGTAATGGCTGGTTATTGGCGTAGTCAAGATGAAACCAACAAAGTCATGACGGTTGATGGTTTCTTAAAAACCGGAGATATAGGCGTGATGGATGCAAGCGGTTACGTAAAGATCATTGATCGTAAAAAAGATGTGGTGATTGTTTCTGGATTTAATGTTTATCCCAATGAAGTTGAGGAAGTGGTGGCGACGCTGCCCGGTGTCTTTGAGTGTGCTGTGGTGGGTGTGCCAGATGAGCACTCTGGTGAAGTTGTGAAGGTCTACATCGTTAAGGGCGATGCCAATCTAACTGAGCAGCAAGTGATGGCGCATTGCAAAGAGCAGTTGACTAATTACAAGCGACCTAAGTACATTGAATTTATCAACGAATTACCTAAAAACACCGTTGGAAAAACGCTTAGGCGCGAGTTGAGAAATCGCTAGGCAATTGAATAAAGCTAGCCGCTTTTATTAAAGCTTCTTTGCTATAGGGTGTTTTGATTTCTGATTGATTTAGTTTGGGAATTACACCTAGTAAGGGTGCTTGAATCAATGTTTTTAAAGTAGCAATATTTTCATCAAGTAGCTGCATGTCATTACTGCAGTTAGCCACCCAGCCTGCTAATACCAAGCCTCTTTGCTCAATGGCTTCAATGGTCAGTAGGGCATGATTAATGCATCCTAATTTCATCCCAATCACCAAGATGACTGGTAGCCCGATATCTTTAGCAAAATCAGCACTATTCTTGCCATCATGAAAAGGCACCTTAAAGCCACCAACTCCTTCAACAATCATGGCGTCGGTTTTTTCAGCCATTTGTTTGTAAGCACTTAGCATCACCTCATAACTTAGATGAATGTTTTGCGCTTGAGCAACAAGATGTGGTGCTGCAGGAGTACTCAACTGATAGGGGCATATTTGCTGATTGGCGTTATCAAGGGTGCTTAGATAAGTTGATGCCATTGATAAAGTCATCAAGTCTTCATTTTGAAGTTGCCCATTGATTTCTTGAAGGCCGGCCACCACTGGCTTGTATGCGCCTACAAGAGGGTATTGCTTTTGTAGTTTCAGAATCAATGCTCCTGAGACTAAGGTTTTACCAACTTCAGTATCTGTACCAGTGATAAAAAATCCAAATTTAGAAGGCATGCTCTACCTCACTGATTGCATTGATTAATTGATCAATTTGTTCTGTGGTGTGCGATGCTGATAACGTAATGCGAAGGCGAGCTGTGCCTACGGGGACGGTGGGCGGTCTGATAGCTGGTACCCAAATATTTTTCTTATAGAGTGCTTCAGCAACTCGAAGGGCATCTTCATTGCGGCCAATCACTATGGGTTGAATAGCAGTTGATGATTCAATTAATTGCCATTTATGTAACTTTAGATGTTTTCGCCAGTAAGCAATATTTTGATGCAGAGCATTTCGATATTGCGCTTGCTGAATCAATTCAAGGCTTTTGAGTAATCCGTGTGCAATTGCTGGGGGACTTGCAGTGGTATAGATGTAAGCACGCCCTTTTTGCAGGATCCATTCCGTCAAATGCTTGTGAGCAGCAATAAATGCACCGCTTAATCCAGCAGCCTTACCAAGAGTGCCAATATAAATGATTCTATTAGCTGAGACATTTTGAGCATCAATCTTGAACGATTCCAAAATACCATGGCCATCATCCCCAAGAACGCCAAATCCATGAGCATCATCAATTAATAACAAGGCATCATATTTTTCAGCAAGTGCTAGTAGTTGATCAATGGGGGCGATATTGCCATCCATGCTGAAAACACCATCAGTCACAATTAATTTAAATTGACTCTTGTCTTCTGAGAGTAATTTTTGAAGAGCAACTAAACTTTGATGGGGGTATACAAAAACTTTAGCATTATTTTGTTTGCTAGCAAGACGCACGCCATCAATTAACGATGCATGGTTGAGCTCTTCAGAAAAAATGCTCATCGTTTGGTTTTCACCTAATCCTGCTGAAATACCCGTGATGGCTGCCATATTAGCCATGTAACCAGTGCTAAAAAATAAACCTTTGACGTTAGGGATATGTTTGGCTTGGGTCGCTGCTAATGCTTGTTCAAGTTGATCATGAGCTGTGTAATGACCACTGATCATGTGTGAGGCACCGCTGCCACCACCATAGATGTTGATGCCATCAATCATTGCCGATGCAATTTCTGGATGATTGGCTAGACCAAGATAATCGTTGCTGCAAAAAGTAAGTACGTCCTGACCATTGATTTTCATCATGGGCCCACTAGGGCTATCGCTAACTTTCAGTTTTCTACGTAGTGATTGATTCTCTAAGTCATTAAGAAGAGATTCGTAGTGTTGAATGTAGCGATTGCTCATGTCTTTATTTTAGGCGCTTTGCCACATTAAGCATGATTTATTAAGACTTGCTCAAGCGTTGCTTGAATACCTTTGGATAAGTGGCTTAGTTCACTATCACTTAATACGTAAGGTGGCATGATGTAGATTGTCGAGCCAATTGGTCTTACCAATACTTCATGCGACAAAGCTTCTTTGAAAAAAGCTTTAGCAAAGCCGGTTGTTAGTGCTGAAGCTTTTATATCAAACGCAAAAATCATGCCTTTTTGACGAACGTGCTCAATACGTCCATCTTGCCTAGTCCAATCAAAAGCAGCGGAAATTTTTTGCGCTAATACTGCATTTCTCTCCAGAACTTGGTCATTTCCAAAAATATCAAGAGTGGCAAGAGCTGCTTTGCAGGCCAAAGGAGTGCCTGTGGATGAGTGTGAATGTAAGAACCCCTTGGTGATGTCATCGTTATAAAACGATTGATATTTCTCATCAGTTGTCACGACCAG
>JACCDQ010565868.1_pt1 | contig 12321 bp, 9 predicted proteins | sample 7446031 | NCBI WGS metagenome assembly JACCDQ01 (sample SAMN15323442, study PRJNA562643) | freshwater metagenome | isolation source: river surface water | place: USA:Blue River Watershed | collected 2017-08-17
CAGCCCGATGCAATTGATCGCGATCCCCGAACCGCCATACGACATCAGCGGCAGGGTCAGTCCCTTGGTCGGCAGCAGGCCGACGTTCACGCCCATGTTGATCAGCACCTGCGCGCCGACCCAGATGCCGATGCCCTTGGCAACGAGGCCAGCGAAGAATTTCTCGGCAGCGATCGCCTGACGGCCGATCTCGAATGCGCGACGCACGATCCAGTAGAACAGCGCAGTCACCGCGAGTACGCCGGTCAGCCCCAGCTCCTCGCCAACCACCGCCAGCAGGAAGTCGGTATGCGCCTCCGGCAGGTAGTGCAGCTTCTCGACGCTGCCGCCGAGACCGACACCGAACAGTTCGCCACGGCCGAATGCGATCAGCGAATGCGTGAGCTGGAAGGCTTTGCCCTGTGCATTGTCCGGATCCCACGGGTTCAGGTACGCGACCATCCGCTCGTAACGCCAAGGCGAAATCAGGATGATCGAGAAGAACACCGCCGCAAGCACGCCGATCATGCCGGCGAACCAGACGATGTTGAAGCCGCCGAGGAACAGGATGCCCATCGCGATACAGACGATCACGCCGAACGCGCCCAGGTCGGGCTGCAGCATCAGCAGCCCGCCGCAGAAAGCAACCGCTGTCGCCATCGGGAAGAAGCCCTTCGACAGACTGTGCATGTACTGCTGCTTGCGCACGGTGAAGTCGGCGGCGTAGAACACCATCATCAGCTTCATCAGCTCCGACGGCTGCAGGCTGAAGCCGCCCAGGCCGATCCAGCGGCGCGCGCCGTTGACGCCCTTGCCGATGCCCGGCACCAGCACCAGCACCATCAGCCCCAGCGCGACGAGGAACAGCAGCGGCGTGTATTTTTCCCACTGCTCGATGCGCACCCGGAACGCGAGCATGCCGAAGAACAGTCCGAAACCAATGAAGCCCGCCTGCCGCAGCAGGAAATGATGGTTCTTGTAATTCGCATACTTCGGCGAATCCGGCAGGCTGACCGACGCCGAGTACACCATCACCATCCCGAGCAGCAGCAACAGCAGCGTGACCCAGATCAGCGCCTGGTCATACTCGAGCATGCTCGAGCGCTGACCAATGCGCGCATCGGCCGCCGGCGCGCCTTCGCTGTTGCCGAAAAAGGGCAGTGCCAGCCTCATGCGATCACCTCGCCGCGGTCCAGCCCGATCTCGCGCACGGTGTCGACGAACACCTGCGCACGATGCGCATAGTTGGTGAACATGTCGAGGCTCGCGCAGGCCGGCGACAACAACACCTTGTCACCCTCGCGCGCCTGTTCGGCGGCTGCGCGCACCGCCTGCGGCAGCGTGTCGCAATCGGCCATCGGCACGCCGGTGGCCGCCAGCGCTTCGCGGATGCGCGGCGCATCACGGCCGATCAGCAGCACGGACTTCACATGCCGCGCGACGGCCGGCGCCAGCGGCGCGAAGTCCTGACCCTTGCCGTCGCCACCGGCGATCAGCAGCAGGTGCGCGCCGCGCCCGGCGCCCAGTCCCTCGAGCGCCGCTACGGTCGCGCCGACATTGGTGCCCTTGCTGTCGTCGATGTACTCGACGCCGCCGATGGTCGCGACCGGCTCGACACGGTGCGGCTCGCCCGCGTACTGGCGCGCCGCGTGCAGCAGCGGCGCCAGCGGCAGGTCGATCGCGCGGCACAGCGCCAGTGCGGCCAGCACGTTGGTGGCGTTGTGACGGCCGCGGATTTTGAGCGCATCGACCGGCATCAGGCGGTTCAGGAAAATCTCGATGTCAGGCTGCGGCTTGCCGCGCTTCTTGCGCTCGCCGTCGTCATGCGCGACAGCCAGCATCAGCCAGTCCATACCGCCGTCGGTGGTGAGGCCGAGGCAGTCCGGCGCGGCCGGCATGTCGGTGCCGAAGCTGACCACCTGCGCCAGCGGGCTGGCCATGCGCATCACACGCGCATCGTCGCGATTGAGCACGCGCACGGTGTTCGCGCCGAAGATGCGCTCTTTCGCCGCCGCATACGCATCCATGTCGCCGTGCCAGTCGAAATGGTCCTGCGTCAGGTTCAGCACGGTAGCCGCATCGGCGTTCAGCGTCGCGGTGCTGAACAGCTGGAAGCTGGACAGCTCGAGCACCCAGCACTGCGGCAGGTTGTCGTCGGCGATTGCATCGCACAGCACGTCCAGCGCGGCCGGGCTGATGTTGCCGGCAACCTGCACGCTCAGGCCAGCGGCGCGGCACAGGTGACCGGTCAGGCTGGTGACGGTGGTCTTGCCATTGGTGCCGGTAATGGCCAGCACCTTCGGCGCATAGCCGCGTTCGGCCTTCAGCGCGGCCAGCGCCTGCGCAAACAGCTCGATCTCGCCCCACACCGGGATGTTCTTTTCCTGCGCGGCCGGCAGGATCGCGGCCAGTTCGCGCGCTGGCGCCAGCCCCGGACTGACGGCGACAACATCCACGCCGTCGAGCAAGGCCGCGCCGAACTCGCCGGCGACGAACTCGGCGTCCGGATGCGCGTCCTTCAGTTGCGGCAGCCGGTCCGGCGCGGTACGGGTGTCGGCGACGCGCACGCGCGCGCCGCAGCGTGCGAGCCACCGCGCCATCGCGAGGCCCGATTCACCGAGCCCGAGCACCAGTACCTGTTTGCCTTCGTATTGCATCCGCCTGCTTCTTTCCTGTGTCCTTGTTGCCTGCCTGTTGCTTGCCTGCCGCCTGTCAGCGCAGCTTCAGCGTCGACAGTCCGACCAGCACCAGCATCATCGTGATGATCCAGAAACGTACGACCACCTGCGTCTCTTTCCAGCCCTTCTGTTCGTAATGATGGTGCAGCGGCGCCATCAGCAGCACGCGCTTGCCGACACCGGTGCGCATCTTGGTGTACTTGAAGTACGCGACCTGCAGCATCACCGACAGCGTCTCGACGACGAACACGCCGCCCATGATGAACAGCACGATCTCCTGGCGCACGATCACCGCAATCGTGCCGAGCGCGCCGCCGAGCGCGAGCGCACCGACGTCGCCCATGAACACCTGCGCCGGATAGGCGTTGAACCAGAGGAAGGCAAGGCCCGCGCCGGCCATCGCGCCGCAGAAGATCAGCAGCTCGCCCGCGCCGGGAATGTGCGGTATCAGCAGGTATTTCGCATAGGTCGCGCTGCCGGTCAGGTAGGCGAAGATACCCAGCGCCGAGCCGACCATCACGGTCGGCATGATCGCGAGGCCGTCGAGGCCGTCGGTCAGGTTCAGCGCATTGCTGCAGCCGACGCTGTCGAATTAAGTCAGCGCGATGACACCCCAGACGCCAAGCGGGTAGCTGATGGTCTTGAAGAAGGGCACGATCAGGTCGGCCTTCGGCGGCAAGTCCATCGCAAAGCCGGACTGCACCCAGGCGGTGAACAGTTCCCACACCTTCGCATTGGTCGGGCCGGACACCGAGAACGCAAGATAGAACGCGGCCGCCAGCCCGATCACGGACTGCCAGAAATACTTCTCGCGCGAGCGCATGCCGTTCGGGTCCTTGTAGACCACCTTGCGGTAGTCATCGACCCAGCCGATCACGCCGAAGCCGAGCGTGACGATCAGCACCGGCCACAGCAGCCGGTTGCTCCAGTCGCCCCACAGCAAGGTAGCAATGCCGATGCCGATCAGGATCAGCGCACCGCCCATGGTCGGCGTGCCCGATTTGACCAGGTGCGTCTGCGGGCCGTCGGTGCGCACCGCCTGCCCGACCTTCAATTCGGTCAGCATGCGGATCACGGCCGGGCCGGACAGCAAGCCGATCAGCAGCGCGGTCAGCGTGGCAAACACGGCGCGGAAGGTGATGAAGTTGAAGACCCTCAGCGCGCCGATCTGGTCCTGGAATTGTTGTGCGAGCCACAGCAGCATGTCAGTGCCCTCCCGCCTGCGCGCCGGTCAGGCGCTGCACCACGCGTTCCATTTTCATGAAGCGCGAGCCCTTCACGAGCACGCTGGCGCCGGATGGCTGCTGCGCGACTTCGTCATTCAGTTGTTCCATGTCGTCAAAATGGCGGGCGGCGCTGCCGAACGCGAGGCTCGCGTGTCGGGCCAGCGTGCCCACGGTATAAAGCTGGTCTATCTGCCGGGCGCGTGCATACGCGCCGATCTCTTCGTGGAAGGCCACGCCCTCGCTGCCGACTTCGCCCATGTCGCCGAGCACCAGCAGGCGCGGCGACGGCGCCGCGGCCAGCACGTCGATCGCGGCGCGCACGGAGTCGGGATTGGCGTTGTAGGTGTCGTCGATCACGGTCGCGCCGTTCGTCGCCCGCTTCTTCTGCAGACGGCCGGCGACCGGCGCGAAACGTTCGAGCCCGCGCACGATGCTGCGCACGTCGATGCCGATGGCGATCGCGGCCGCGCAGGCGGCCAGCGCATTGCGCACGTTGTGCTCGCCGGCAGCCGACAGCGACACGTCGAAGCGCATGCCCTGCGCGTCGATCGCCATCTGGCTGCCGAAGTCCAGCGCCTGCCATGCGCAGGAAACCGCGGCATCGCCGCCGAATCCGAAGGTGATCTTGCGGCGCGCACCGGCATAGCCTTGCCACAGCGGCGCGTAGTCGTCGTCGGCCGGGTAGACCGCGCAGCCGTCTGCGGCCAGAGCGCGAATCACGGCGCCGTTCTCTTCGGCGACCGCGGCCACACTGGCCATGAATTCCTGGTGCTCGCGCTGCGCATTGTTGACCAGCCCGACATCCGGCGCGGCGATCTCGGCCAGCCGCGCAATCTCGCCCGGATGGTTCATGCCCATCTCGATCACGGCGGCGCGATGCTGCGCGCCGAGCCGGAACAGGGTCAGCGGCACGCCGATCTCGTTGTTCAGGTTGCCGCGCGTCGCCAGCACCTGCTCGGCACCAAACGCAGCGTCGAGGATGGACGCGATCATTTCCTTGACCGTCGTCTTGCCGTTGCTGCCGGTCACGCCGATCACCGGAATGTCAAAGCGGTCGCGCCATGCGCGCGCGATCTGTCCGAGCGCATGGCGGCTGTCGGGCACCACCAGCGCCGGCAGCATGAAGCCGTCGGGCACGCGCTCGACCACCACTGCGGCCGCGCCGCGCGCGGCGACGTCATGCAGGAAGTCATGCGCATCAAAACGCTCGCCGCGCAGCGCGACGAACAGGTTGCCGGCCTCCACCGTCTGGCTGTTGGTCGACACGCCGGAAAAGCGCGCGGGCGCCGACAGCGTGGCGCCGGGAATGGCGGAGACGAAATCGGCGAGATCGGCCTGCATCAGTGGCCTCCGAAACGGGTAGCGCGCGTGGCCAGCGCCAGCGCAGCATGGTCGGCGTCGCGGAAAGGCAGGCGCCGGCCCTTGATTTCCTGATAGTCCTCGTGGCCCTTGCCGGCCACCAGGATCACGTCGTTCTTGCCCGCATTGCGGATCGCGGACAGGATCGCGGTCGCGCGGTCCTGGATCACCTGCAGCTTGCCGTGGTCGGCCTCGGGCACGCCGGCCACCACCTGCGCGATGATGGCTTCCGGCTCTTCGCTGCGCGGGTTGTCGCTGGTGACGATCATCTGGTCGGCACGATTCGCCTCGCGGCCCATCTCCGGCCGCTTGCCGGGGTCGCGGTCGCCGCCGCAGCCGAACACGCACCAGAGCTTGCCCTGGCGCGCCTGCGCGACGGCGCGCAGCGTGTCGATTGCCTTGTGCAGCGCATCGGGCGTGTGCGCATAGTCGATCACGGCCAGCGGGCCGTCGCCGCCGCCGAGCTGCTGCATGCGGCCGGGCACGGCCACCAGCGACTCGAGCAGGCCGACGATCACATCCCAGGCAAAGCCGCGCGCGCACAGCACGCCGGCGATCGCCAGCGCATTGCTGACGTTGAAGCGACCGATCAGCTGCGTGCGCACGCTGCCGCTGCCATACGGCGACGCCAGCTGGAAGCTGGTGCCATGCTGGCCAATGCGGATGTCGGAGGCCGACAGCACCGGCAGGTCGCCAGCCTGCGCGCCTTCGGCGGTATAGCCGATCACCTGCACCGACGGATTGGTCGTGCGCATGCGCGCGACCATGCGCGGGCCGACCGGATCGTCGAGATTGATCACCGCGTGCTTCAGGCCGGGCCAGTCGAACAGCTTCGCCTTCGCGAGCTCGTAGGCTTCCATCGTGCCGTGGAAGTCGAGATGATCGCGAGTGAAATTGGTCAGCACCGCGCAGTCGACATGCAGCTCGTCCATCCGCCCCTGCGCGAGGCCGATCGACGAGGCCTCGATCGCCAGCGCCAGTGCACCCTGCGCGCTCTGCTCGGCGAGCTTGCGGTGCAGCTGCACTGCATCCGGCGTGGTGAATCCGGTCGCTGCGAACGGTCCGCTGCTGCCGCGGCGGAACAGGCCGATGCCGAGCGTGCCGACGACTGCGGTCGGCAATTCGCGGCGCGACAGCGCCTGTCCCAGCCATTGCGTGCACGAGGTCTTGCCATTGGTGCCGGTGACGGCGACGCTGAACAGGCGCTCGTCCGGACGGCCATACCATTCATGCGCAATGCGCCCTGCCAGCGCCGCCAGGCCCGGCACCGCGCGCTGCGCGACAGTCCATTCGGGATTCCATGCGAAGCCACCGGCGTCGTCGAACAGCACCGCGCGCGCGCCGGCCTCGATGGCCGCACCAATGAAGTTGCGACCGTCGCCGGCTTCGCCGGGGCAGGCAAGGAAGACGTCGCCGTGCTGGATGCGGCGCGAGTCGAGCGACAGCTGCGCTGAAGGCGCCGTCGTGCGCAGCCAGTTGATCAGGTCGCCGGTATCGAAGGCCGTCATCACATGCTCTCCACGACCGTTTCGGCCGGCATGATCACGTTCTCGACGCTGGCGTCGGGCGCGACGTTCATCGCGCGCAGCGCGCCGGCGGCGACGTTGGCGAACACGGGCGCGGCGACCTGGCCGCCGAAGTGCTTGCCCGCCGTGGGCTCGTCGACCATCACCGCGATGATGATGCGCGGGTCGGAGACCGGCGCAAAACCGACGAAGGACGCAACGTACTTGTTCACATAGCGGCCGTTCTCGAGCTTGTGCGCAGTGCCGGTCTTGCCAGCGACGCGGTAGCCGCGCACCTGCGCGAGCGGCGCGGTGCCGCCGGGGCCGACCACTTTTTCCATCATGTCGCGCATCTGCTGCGCGGTCTTCTCGGAAATCACGCGCTGCGGCTGCGGCGACTGCAGCAGCTTCTGGAACGACAGCGGTATCACCTCGCCGTTGCGCGCGAAGATCATGTACGAGCGCGCGACCTGGATCAGCGACACCGACACGCCGTGCCCGTAGCTCATCGTCGCCTGTTCGATCGGCCGCCAGTTCTTGTACGGACGCAGCCGGCCGGCAACGGCGCCGGGGAAGCCGAAGCGCGGCGCCTGGCCGAAACCGACCGAGGTGTACATTTCCCACATGTCGCGCGGCTCGAAGCGCATCGCCATGCGCACCGTGCCGACGTTCGACGACTGCTGGATGATCTCGGTGACGGACATGCTCGACGCATGCGCGTGCGAGTCGCCGATCGATGCCGAGCCGATCGACAGCCGCGGCGGCGTGTCGAGCATGGTCTGCGGCGTGACCAGGCCCTTTTCCAGCGCGAGCGCGACGGTAAACGGCTTCAGCGTCGAGCCCGGCTCATAGGTATCGGTCATCACGCGATTGCGCAGCTGCGCGCCGGTCAGGCCGTTGCGCGTGTTCGGGTTGTACGTGGGCAGGTTGGCCAGCGCCAGCACTTCGCCGGTCTTCACGTCGAGCACCACGATCGCGCCGGCCTTCGCGCGGTTCTGCTCGACCGCGCGCTGCAACTCGGTGAAGGCGGTGTACTGGATCTTGCTGTCGATCGACAGCACGAGGTCGCGGCCGTCCTGCGGTTCGCGCACGAAGCCGATGTCCTCGATGATGCGGCCGAGGCGATCGCGGATCACGCGCCGGCTGCCGGCCGCGCCGCCGAGCGACGCCTGTTGCGCCAGCTCCATGCCTTCCTGCCCGACATCCTCGACGTTGGTGAATCCGAGCATGTGCGCGGCGACCGGGCCGGCCGGATAGAAGCGCTTGTATTCAAGTCGCGTATCAAGCCCGGCGATGCCGAGCTTGACGATGCGATCGGCGACGTCCTCATCGACCTGGCGCTTGAGGAAGACGAAGCTGCGATCGGTATCGAGCTTCTTTTTCAGTTCCGCCACCGGCATCTCGAGCAGCTTCGCCAGCTGGCGCAACTGGTCGTCGGTCGCATTGAAGGCCTTCGGGATGGCGCCGATAGTCTTCACCTGCAGCGACGATGCCAGCACCTCGCCGTGGCGGTCGGTGATCTTGCCGCGCACGGCCGGCAGGTCGATCGTGTGCAGGTAGCGCGAGCGGCCCTTCGCCTGCAGGAATTCGGTCGACAGCGCCTGCAGCCAGAAGGCGCGCACCGCCACTGCCATGAAGGCGGCAAACAGCAGGAACAGCGCCAGCCGCGAGCGCCACGGCGGCAGCTTCACCGCCAGCACCGGGCTGGCTGAAAAACTGAAGCCGCGCGCGGCGGCCTTGCGACTCGGGGCGCGCATCACCGCCCTCCCGCGTTCAGGTACTGCGTGCGGCCGGGACCGGGCACGCTCATGCCGAGCGTGGCGCGGGCGATGCGGTCGATGCGCCCATGGTCGGCCAGCACCGACTGTTCGTACTGCAGCTGGTCCCACTCGGCATCGAGCCTTTCCTTGCGCACTTGCGCGCGCTCGATCTCGATGAACAGCCGCCGCGCCTGGTATTGGGAATTGACCAGCAGCAGCGAGCAGGCGACCAGCGGGCCGGCCACGGACAGCAGTGCACGGTTGCTCATGCGGCGCCTCCTTGCGGCAGGCGCATCGCGCAGCGCATGACGGCGGAGCGGGAACGCGGGTTGGCCGCCACCTCGGCCGCGCCGGGCTTCATCTTGCCCAGCAGGCGCGCCTCGGGCTGCGGCAGTTCGGACGCACGGATCGGCAGGCGACGGTCGGGCTGCGCGACGTTGGCTTTGCCTGCCAGGAAGCGCTTCACGATCCGGTCTTCCAGCGAATGAAAGCTGATCACCACCAATCTCCCGAACGGCGCGAGGCGGCCGAATGCCTGCGTCAAACCTGCGTCAAGGTCTTCCAGTTCCTGATTGATGAAAATTCGTACAGCCTGAAAAGTCCGGGTGGCCGGGTCTTTGCCTTTTTCACGGGTCTTGACGGCACCAGCCACGAGTGCTGCGAGCTGTCCGGTGCTGCGGATCGGCTCGACGGCGCGTCGAGCAACAATCGCCTTTGCAATCTGAAAAGCAAACCGTTCTTCCCCATACTCGCGAATCACTTTCTCAAGGTTGTCCTGCGTTTCGGTCGCCAGCCATTCGGAGGCCGGCATGCCGCGGGTGGTATCCATGCGCATGTCGAGCGGACCGTCGGCGCGGAAGGAAAATCCGCGCGCGGCCTCGTCCACCTGCGGCGACGAGATGCCGAGGTCGAGCAGCACGCCATCGACCGGCCCCAAACCACGCGCCGCCAGCGCCGTGTCCATCGTTGCGAAGCTGTCGTGCACGATCGCAAAGCGTCCGTCTTCCTTCGCCAGCCGCTGCGCGACCTCGACGGCCTGCGGGTCCTTGTCGAACGCGACCAGCCGGCCGCGCGGCGACAGTTTCGACAGGATCAGCCGGCTGTGGCCGCCGCGACCGAACGTGCCGTCGACATACAGGCCGTCGCGGCGCTCGCCATCAATCGCAAGCGCATCGACTGCCTCGTCAAGCAGCACTGTCCGGTGCGAGGCACCGGGCACCGTTTGCTCTGTCATGGGCCGCCGTCAGAAGGAAAAGTTGCTCAACACGTCCGGCATGCCGCCGGCGATCGCCTGCGCCTCGCTCTCTTCGAGCTTGGCGGCGTCCCAGATTTCGAAATGGCTGCCCATGCCGAGCAGCATGACCTCGCGGGTCAGTCCGACCGCGCTGCGCAGTTCGGGCGAGATCAGGATGCGGCCGGCGCCGTCCATCTCGACGTCACAGGCATTGCCAAGGAAGATCCGCTGCCACGCGCGCGCCGACATCGGCCAGTTCGCGATCTGCTCGCGATGCTGCTCCCAGACCGGCCGCGGGAACAGCAACAGGCAGCCGTGCGGGTGCTTCGTGAGCGTGACTCTCCCTTCGCACTGCACGGACAGCGCGTCACGATGCCGCGCAGGGATATTCATCCTGCCTTTGGCATCCAGACTGAGGGCGGAAGCGCCTTGAAACACGGGAAGCTGACTCCTGTTGCTTGCGCATTCGGGAAATTCGGGTCAGCGGAGCCATGGATCCTTGCCGGCACGGCAAACAAAACAAGCCGCATGTCGCCCACAAAAATACACTTTTCCACACTTGCGCCCACTTTAGAGGAGCGCTGATTTTCGGTCAAGGAATATCGCAGTGCGAAAAGTAGTTTTTTTTCAATGAAACCAAGGACTTAGCGCACACACTTGAAGCTCGGGAAGAAAGAATAGCGCAGAAAATTAAGCACTTAGCGCAAACAGTGAATGTTGAACTTTAGAAAAACACATGTGTTTATATTTAAACAAGCCCTGCGGAACAGGCAGCCAAACCCGGGCAAACACCCAAGCCCTTGAAAAGAGCCGCCAACCTGCGGGACGTGCGCGGCGTAGCCGAATATCAACCATGTAAGTGATTACTATTTTTCTCTCCGGAACCGGTCCAAGTCGCCTCCCACTAAGCCGCGACCCCCGCTCGCCGCGGCCACCGCCTTCCCTCCGGAGTCTCCATGAAACGCACCAGTGACAACCTGTATCCAAACGCGTCCGGCGCCGAGGCCGGCCACGATGCACGCACGCCCGGCGGCGTGCCGGCACCTCAGGCGGGCGCACCGAACGCAACGGCGCAACCACAGGGAACGCCGCACGCGCCCGGCGTGGCGCCGCGCATGGTCGGCTACCCACCCCCGTATGCCACCGCCCCGGGCCAGATGGCGGCCCCACAGGGGCTACCGCAACAGCTGCTGGCGCCGTGGGTCACGCCCGTCCCTGCGCCCTTCGTGCCGCTGCCCCCCATGTTCGCGCCTTTCCCTTCCATGCCACTCCCGCCATCGCCCTGGGGCGCCGCCGTCATGCCCTACCCGTACGGACTGCCGCCGGTCTGGCCTAACGAATGGAATCCCTTCGCTGCGAACGCCATTCCTGCGCAACCGCCGGCCCCTGGTGGCAACGTCATGCAACAGACAGCACCCGAGTTCCATGTGCGTCCGGCGCCGTCACCCCACACGGGTCATGCCGCTTCAGGCAATTCGCCATCGCGCTATACCCGCGACCGCCTGTTCGAGGATGCGGACGACCTGCAGCTCGGCGCGGCCACCGGCAGAGAGCTGAACGACCTCGCGCGCTGGCTGCCCGGATGTCGCGCCGCGGCCATTACACTCGATGGCAATGAAGCTGCAACGGTCGCCGTCGTGCTGCACGCGCTGCGCAGCAACCTCAATCGGGTAGACCTGCACATCGAATGCAGCATGGACCGCTTCGCGCCCCAGCTGATCTCCCAGCTCACCGCACTGCTCAAGAGCCAGACACCGCTGGCGTCATTGACGCTGGTATTACGCGACGGGGACCACAATCCCGGCAAATTCGTGCTGGATCAGGCATTCCTCGCGGCCTTGTTCGGCCACCAGCATCTGGAAGACATCCGATTCGATTTCAACGAGGAAGAAACCGTCTGGCTGCACAACCCTCAGCAACTGGCCGACAGGATCCGCAACAACCACCGCCTGCAAACGCTGACCTTCGAGCACTGCGGCGAACTCCACTCCCTGTTCAGGGCGATTGCACCCGGACTCGAAGGCAACCGCAGCATCGACGCCATCACCTTGCGCCACTGCAGCATGGCAGGCTGCGGGTCCGCGATGGCGGGCGTGCTGAGAGCCAACCCGACCATCACGCAGCTGGACATGCGGTTCACTCACGGCTGGGGGTGCGGCGACCTGCAGCAGATCGTGGAAGCAATGGCGGTCAACACGGCCGTCGAGCAATTCCATTTTTTCTACGCGAGGGAAGAGCGACATTCCGTCGGGAAGACGGCGCCCCTCGCCGAACTGAGCGAGCAACTCCCCGAACTGGGCATGGCGATCGGCGCCATGCTCACCGCCAACCAGCACCTGAGGGGACTGAGCATCCAGTGCAAGCTGGACCTGGCGAACCTCACCCCGATCAGGCAAGGCCTGAACGCCAACACCCGCCTGCAGTTCCTCGATCTCGGCAGCATCACCGGACTGGAGGACAGCGAAGACACGACCGATGCGGGTGACGCCATCAACGAGCTGTTCGCCACCAACTCCCGCCTGACGTCGGTCATCCTGCGTCCTCCGGGCCAATCCGAAGACACCGACGAGACCGTCGGCC
>JACCDQ010764056.1_pt1 | contig 12321 bp, 10 predicted proteins | sample 7446031 | NCBI WGS metagenome assembly JACCDQ01 (sample SAMN15323442, study PRJNA562643) | freshwater metagenome | isolation source: river surface water | place: USA:Blue River Watershed | collected 2017-08-17
GGTGAGTAACCAAGTCCCTTTGCCGCGACGGCAACCGCCTCAACTATTCTAGAAGAACGAGAATCCAAATATGGTTCTATGTGTTTAGCAAAGTGCGGTGCAGCACCACGGGAATCACTTGGGACACCTTTGCGATATTTACCAGTTAGAACACCACGAGCTAATGGTGCCCACGCTAAGAACCCTAAACCGCACTCTTGAGCAGCATCCAAAACTTCGATTTCCACATCACGATTGAGAAGTGAATACTCATTTTGAACTGTCGTTAATGGTGCTTTCATAGAATTTGATTGTTGCTTCGTTGCCGCTCGTGCAATTTGCCAGCCCGAATAATTGCTAATACCTACATATCGAGCGCGACCTGTGGTGTATGCATAATCCAAAGCCGACAAAGTGTCGTCTAGGGGAGTGGAATCATCCCAAGCATGAACCTGCCAAACATCTACAAAGTCGGTTCCTAAACGAGCCAAAGATTTATCAAGATCAGCGATCAGATTGTGCCGGGAAGCATCGATTGTTCGAGCTCCATTTGAAAAGCTCAGTCCCGCCTTGGTAGCGATAACCACATCGTTACGATCAAAGAGGGTCCCAATCAATCCACCAATTACTCGTTCGCTATCACCATCGCCATAGGTAGCGGCTGTATCAATGAAATTTCCACCGGCCTCTAAATAAGCTCGGCATTGATCCGCTGCCTCGATCTCATCGGTATCTCGGCCCCATGTCATTGTTCCGAGACCTAGTCTGGATAGTGAGAGACCACTAACTCCGGCTCGTCGCTTTTCCATGAGGCGACCTTAGCAAGGCGAGGCATCAAAAGCTGCGATAGCCTTTCATTTATGCGATTGGTTTTGATTCGACATGCACATTCCGAGGCCAACGCTGCCGGTGTTTTATCCGGTCGATTACCAAATGTTCACTTATCTGACAAAGGATTAGAACAAGCACAGGGTTTGATCAGCCGCCTCGGCGAGTTCCCGATCTCTCAAATGCGAATTAGCCCCATGGAACGGTGCTTCGAAACGGTCCAACCTTGGATTAATGAAATCGTAATTCCGAAATTTTCAAAGTTTGAACCGGTAATCGATGAAAATTTAACTGAGGTTGATTACGGCACTTGGAGCGGTCGAAAGCTGGCCGCTTTAAGTAAAAATAAACTTTGGAGGACTGTCCAAGAATCTCCAAGTCGTATGTATTTTCCTGCAGGCGAGGGAATCGCTCAAATGCAATCGCGAGCGATGAATTCAGTTCATGAAATTGTTTCAATAAAGAAAAAGGGTGCCGCCGTAATCGTCAGTCACGGTGATGTCATCAAATCAATTGTGGCTTCCGCGATGGGAATGCATCTGGATGAATTCCAACGAATAATTATTGACCCAGCTTCAGTGTCGATTCTCGATTACTCAGGGATCAAACCACGAGTTATTCTTCTTAACGACTCCCGTGCAGTCGTGACTGATTTACTCAAAGCCGCCCCTAGAGCAAAGAATCTTCTAGGCGGAGGTTCTGGGCGATGAGGCACACATTCAATGATCCTGACAGGTTTGTTGCCGGAACCGTTGGGGAGCCAGGCGAACGTGCATTCTTCATTCAAGCATCACATTCCAACCGATTGATTTCTGTTGCTTTAGAAAAAGCGCAGGTTCAGGCGATAGCAGCGCGCTTGGAAATCATGGTTTCTGAAGTGAAGAAATCAGATCCGCTAGTGTCAATCCTTAAAGTAGCTAATGATGACCAACCCCTTCAGTCACCAATTGATGCCGAGTTTCAAGTAGGTGCAATTTCACTTGCATGGGATGAGGAAACTCAAAGAATTTGTTTAGAGCTTTATGAACTAGAAGATGATGAAGAAGAAGAATCAGATGGTGAAGTCCTAGAAGTTAACGTAACTCTGGGTTTAGCAATTTCATTTGCTCACCGATCAAAAGCGGTGGTGAGTGCTGGGCGCTTACCTTGTCCGTTCTGTGCAATCCCGATCGATCCACGGGGGCATTTATGTCCAAGGGCAAATGGCTACCGTCGATAATTTAATTATTCTTTCACAAGGTGAGTTAAAGGTAACCGGCAGGTTGGTAGATGCATCTAATGCAACCTTGTATGCAACAGCTACCCATGAAGCGGGCGAACTAACGTGTATCTATAAACCAATCGCCGGTGAAAGACCTTTGTGGGATTTTGCAGATGGATCTTTAGCGCATCGAGAATACGCCGCCTATCTTGTTAGTGAAGATCTAGGTTTTCATATCGTCCCACTTACTATCCTGCGAGATGGCCCTTATGGCTTTGGGATGGTCCAACAATGGTTAACTATCGATGAAAGCATTGATCTTGGTTCCTTTTTCTCCACCGATCATCCGCGGTTACGTTTGATGGCTCTCTTTGATGCCATCATCAACAACACCGATCGCAAGATTGGACACCTCTTGCCTCTAGATACCGAGCAAGTGTTTGGATGCGACCACGGAGTTACCTTTCATCCTGAAGACAAACTGCGAACCGTCCTGTGGCAATGGGCTGATGAAGCCTTTACAGAGAATGAAATTGAAATTCTTAAAAAGGCTCAATCTCGTCTACAAGGAGAGCTCGCAATCAAACTAGAACCATTTTTAACTCAAGAAGAGATTCAAATGACCTTAAACAGAGTTCAGCTCCTAATAGATTCTGGCACTTTTCCTTTACCGAATCCAAACTGGCCGGCTGTTCCTTGGCCAGCCTTCTAATTTACTAATACGATAAGACTATGAATTCTTGGCCCGAGGTAGATATTCCCAAGATCGATAATACTTTTAAGAAGCCGCTTTTGCAGTTGTCAGATACATCTTCAAGAGCAAAGAAAGTTGTTGGAGCTAAACCTTTGTACAGAATGTACGTTTGTGGAATCACTCCGTACGACGCAACACATCTTGGCCATGCTGCCACCTACTTAACATTTGATCTGGTCAATCGATATCTACGCATGCTCGGCTCCGAGGTCCGCTACGTTCAAAACATAACCGACATCGATGATCCTTTGCTCGAGCGAGCAATTCGTGATGGGGTCGATTGGAAAGATTTAGCACATCAACAAATTGATCTCTTCCGTGGTGACATGAAGGATTTACGAGTCATACCTCCTGATCATTACATCGGAGCAGTAGATGCGATCCCACTTGTGACTCAAGCGATTACGATGTTAAAAGAACAAAACAGTATTTATTCTGTTGATACAGATTTGTATTTTAAGGTTAATGTTGATTCAAAATTTGGGTCTCGTTCCCATTTGAGTACGGATGAAATGTTGCAGATTTTCTCAGAGCGCGGGGGAGACCCACAGCGTGTTGGCAAATCCGACCCATTAGATTGCTTAGTGTGGATGTCACAACGTCCCAATGAACCAGGTTGGGATTCACCATTTTCAAAAGGTCGCCCGGGTTGGCACATTGAATGTACTGCTATCGCGATCGAGTACTTGGACCCATCAGATCTCGATGAGACATTGATTGATATTCAAGGCGGTGGAAGCGATCTTGTTTTTCCACATCATGAAATGTGCGCCGCTCAAGCATCTGTAATTTCAGGCAAAGAGCTTGCTTCCCATTATGTACACGCCGGAATGATCGGTTTAGATGGTGAGAAGATGAGCAAGAGTAAGGGAAATCTGGTTTTTGTATCTAAATTAGTTGCAGCGGGTCGAAATCCTCAAGCTATTCGTTGGGCTCTCATGAAGAATCATTATCGGACAGACAGAATGTGGAATGAACAACTACTTGTTGAAGCTGAAGCAGAAGTTGCTGCGCTTGCAAAAATTTTGCGTTCAGGTCTTGTGGGGCCAACTAATGAATTGATTCAGTCCATCATTAATCACTTGGCTGATGATCTAAATACTCCTGGCGCTCTTCTCGAAATCAATGCTTGGGTCTCGCAATCTTCTGATTCAGGAACTGTAGAAGATGTAGATCAATTAATCCTTGTACTAGATGCACTTCTTGGACTTAAGTTCTAATCCGTATTTCTTCGCCTCAAATAACGTTCAAACTCCTTAGCGATCGATTCACCTGATACATCAGGTAATTCAGCCGCGTCCTTACTCTCTTCTAATGCCTTCACATACTCTGCGACATCAGAATCTTCAGCTGCTAACTCGTCAACAGATTTTTCCCACTCATCTGCATCCTCTTGCAAAGTACCAAGCGGAATAGATTCTTCTAGGAAATCTTCTAGAGCATTAATTAAAGCTAGCGAAGCTTTGGGTGATGGAGAAGAGGAAGCATAGTGAGGAACTGCAGCCCATAAAGAAATCGCATCGATACCACGACGCATGCAGCCATCTTGAATGATTCCAAGGATTCCGGTGGGACCTTCATACTTAGAAACGGCCACACCTAGTCGTTCCGCAATATTTGGATGTGCGCCAGTTCCAGTAACGGTGATCGGTCTCGAATGAGGGGTATCGGCGAGTAGCGAACCTAAAGTTATTACTAGCGATACTTCTAAATCATCCGCAATATCCAACAAATCAGATGAGAAGGATTTCCAACGCATTGAAGGTTCAACACCTGTGACGATTACCAAATCTCGATCCATCGTAGGTATTTCTAATCCGAAAACCTGTGTAGTCGGCCAAGTAATGCTGCGAATCGATGATTGATCGATTGAAACCTGTGGTCGATTTACTTGAAAGTCATAGAAGTCCTCGGACTCGACATCGGCGATTAACTGAGGCACGACAGCGTCATCCTTATCTCGCCATATGGAAAGTAAATGTTCTATAGCTCCTGAAGCCCCTTCGGCTGCATCATTCCAACCAGAAAATGCCACGATCATGACAGGGTTGCGAAGCAACGGAATCTGATGAATCTCCATGAATCCAACCTTAAGGTAACCTTCACCAAATGAGTACGACGAAAAGTGGTTTTGAGCCAGGCTTACTTCGTCGCACCCTTGGACAGCGTGTGGTCATTGCCGATGGCGCTATGGGAACCATGCTGCAGGCTGCAAATCCATCTTTAGATGATTTTGAAGGCCACGAAGGTTGTAATGAAATACTCAATGTCAGCAGAGTCGACATCGTTCGCGCTGTTCATGATGAGTACCTACAAGCCGGGGTAGATGCCATTGAAACTAATACCTTTGGAGCCAACTGGGCTAATTTGGCTGAATACGGAATCGAAGATCGAATCTATGAACTTGCATTCGCGGGCGGAAAGATAGCTCGCGAAGCAGCAGATGCTTTCTCTACCCCCGATAAGCCTCGATTTGTTTTGGGTTCACTTGGACCCGGTACAAAACTTCCAAGCCTTGGACACACAAGCTATGAAAAACTTAAAACCGCTTATTACACAGCTGCTAAAGGTCTGGCAGATTCCGGAAGCGATGCACTTTTAGTTGAAACATCTCAGGATCTATTGCAAGTGAAAGCTGCGGTAAACGGTTGTAGAGATGCCATTGCAGAATCAGGTCGCGACATCGTTTTAATCGCCCAAGTTACCGTCGAAACAACGGGAACGATGTTGCTAGGTTCCGAAATCGGTGCAGCGCTCAATGCTCTTGAACCTATGGGGATCGATCTCATCGGTCTAAATTGCGCCACCGGTCCGGCAGAAATGTCAGAACATCTTCGTTATCTCAGTAAGAACGCGAAAATTTCAATTTCGGTAATGCCGAATGCAGGGCTGCCTCAACTTGGTCCAAATGGAGCAACCTATCCGCTGGGTCCAGAAGAACTTGCTTCAGCCTTAGATGGTTTTGTTAGCGATTATGGAATTTCATTAATCGGTGGATGTTGCGGAACAACTCCTGCGCATTTAGCTGCAGTAGTTGCGAAAGTCAGCAATAAACAAATCAAAGAACGTACTCCTGAACTGGAACCGGGTGCATCATCTTTGTATCAATATGTTCCATTTAGGCAGGATAAGACTTACTTAGCAATTGGTGAGCGCACAAATGCAAATGGATCCCGCGCATTTCGTGATGCTTTGCTGGCAGAGGATTGGGAAAAATGCGTTGAAATAGCTCGTGATCAAATTCGCGACGGCGCTCATATGCTCGATCTTTCCGTAGATTATGTAGGTCGCGACGGCGCAAAAGATATGAGCGAGTTAGCCTCTCGCTTCGCAACATCCAGCACTCTTCCCATTGTTTTGGATTCAACAGAGCCAGCGGTTTTAAAAGCAGGTCTGGAACATCTGGGTGGACGTTGCATAATCAACTCGGTCAACTACGAGGATGGCGATGGCCCAACTTCACGGTTTGCAAAGATTATGCCTTTGGTCAAAGAGCATGGAGCAAGCGTTGTTGCGCTTACGATCGATGAAGAAGGTCAGGCGCGTGATGCCGAATGGAAACTCCGCGTTGCTCGCCGCCTGATAACTGATCTACGCGATAACTGGGGAATGAATGTTGGCGACATTCTCATCGACTGTCTGACCTTTCCGATTGCAACAGGCCAGGAAGAAACGCGTAAAGATGGAATTGAAACCATCAATGCTATTCGCCAATTAAAAACGGAATTCCCGGATGTTCAAACCACGCTGGGTGTAAGCAATGTTTCCTTTGGTCTAAATCCCGCTGCACGCGTAGTTCTCAACTCAGTGTTTCTACATGAGTGCGTGCAGGCAGGTCTTGATTCAGCAATTGTGCACCCTTCAAAAATTACGCCAATGGTCCGCATCGATGAGCGCCAAAAGCAAGTCGCTCTGGATTTAATTTACGATCGTCGCACCTTTGATGGTGAAGAATGCACTTACGATCCACTTCAAGAATTTTTGCAGTTATTTGATGGTGTGGAACTTGCCACTAGCAAGAATGCGCGTGCAGAAGCCTTAGCGGCACTTCCGCTTTTTGAGAGACTGCAACGAAGAATTATCGATGGCGAGAAGGTTGGTCTTGAAGATGATCTGAAATCTGCCATGGATCAAGGCACCCCACCGCTGGAAATTATTAACTCTCACTTGCTTGAAGGCATGAAGGTAGTAGGAGAGTTGTTTGGTAAAGGCGAAATGCAACTTCCCTTTGTTCTTCAATCTGCTGAAGTGATGAAGACTGCCGTTGCAATGCTTGAGCCCTTCATGGAAAAGACCGGTGATGAGGGTCGCGGAACAATGTTGCTTGCAACAGTTAAGGGCGATGTTCACGACATCGGAAAGAACTTAGTTGACATTATTTTGACCAACAATGGGTACCGGGTAGTGAACATTGGTATCAAGCAGACTATTAATCAAATTATTGACGGAGCCCTTGAAAGCAACGCAGATGCAATTGGCATGAGCGGCTTGCTTGTTAAATCAACTGTGATCATGAAGGAAAATCTTGAAGAGATCACGGCGCGAGGCTTAGATCAAAAGTGGCCGATTGTTTTAGGCGGTGCCGCTTTAACTCGAGCTTATGTCGAGCAAGATCTAGCTGCGATTTTTCCAGGCGAAGTACGTTACGCCCGAGATGCCTTCGAAGGATTACGACTTATGGACTCCATCATGGCGGTAAAGCGAGGAGATGAAGGGGCGGCTCTTCCAGCTCTTCGAGAACGTCGTGTAGCAAATACTCGAATTAAAACTGAAGATCTTCCGCTCGATACACGACGCAGTGATGTGGCTAGCGATAACTCAATCCCTACGCCACCATTTTTTGGCGCGCGTGTAGTTAAAGGTATTCAGTTAGCCGACTATTCAGGAATGCTTGATGAACGGGCGCTATTTGTTGGCCAATGGGGTCTCAAAGGTAATCGTGGCGAGTACGAAACCATGGTTGAGAGCGAAGGACGTCCTCGCTTACGTGCATTGCTCAATGAGGTTCAGTCAAAGGGTTGGTTAAATGCTGCCGTCGTTTACGGATACTTTCCGTGTTACAGCGAAGGCAATGATTTAGTTATTCTGCATCACGAAGGTGATTTGAAAGGTACAGAACGAGTTCGATTTAGCTTCCCACGCCAAACTCGAGATCGTCGTTTATGCATCAGCGATTTCTTTGCGTCAAAGGATTCAGGAAAGACAGATGTCGTTGCATTCCATGTAGTAACGATGGGTTCAACCGTTAGTGAAGCAGCAGCTAAATTATTCGCAGACAATAACTATCGCGAGTATCTAGAGTTGCACGGATTATCGGTTCAATTAACTGAAGCCCTTGCAGAACACTGGCATGCGCGTGTGCGTGAAGAGCTTGAGGTTAAAGGTGAAGATTCACCTGAACTCCAGGGAATTCTTGACCAAGGGTATCGAGGCTCGCGCTACTCATTTGGTTACCCAGCTTGTCCGGATCTCGAACAACAGGTTCAGTTATGCCAACTCTTGGATCCAACACGGATCGGCGTGGAATTGTCTGAAGAGTTCCAATTACATCCAGAGCAATCAACCTCGGCAATTATTGTTCACCACCCAGAAGCTAAGTACTTCAACGCTAATTAAGGAATCTCTTGAGTACATTTTTTGATGCTGTCTTCTTCGATATGGATGGCTTGATGGTTGATTCAGAGCCCGAATGGCTTCAATCAGAAATTGATGTAACCGCCCCTTACGGCTATACCTGGCTTGAAGAGGATCAAATTGCTTGTTTAGGTGGACCACTGTCACGCGTTGGCCAATACATGTACGACAAATGTGACCAACAAATGTCACCAGAATTCTTCACGCAGTCGCTGATTGACACTCAAGCGGCAAAGATGCGAGGAAACACTCCAACTATGCCAGGTGCGGTGGAACTAGTTCGGGAGTTGCAATCTCATGGAGTCAAGACAGCGCTTGTTTCAGCAAGTCCAAGAAATATCGTTGACGCGGTTTTAGATAATCTGGGACATGATTTATTTCCATTTTCAATCAGCTCAGATGATGTAGTAAACACAAAACCTCATCCAGATGGATACTTAAAAGCAGCATCAATTAGTGGATCAGATATTTCTAACTGTCTAATCTTTGAGGATTCATTGACGGGCATGAAAGCTGCAACATCAAGTGGTGCGTACTTAATAGCGGTTCCACATCTTGTAACGATTGATGAATCTGTTCGAGTTCGGGTAATCAAATCATTAGCTCAGCTAAATCATTCGAAGCTGCGAGATTTGCACCAGGACTTTTCGATCCAGATTTAGCTGGTATGGGCTGGACAAATACTCTTAAAGAAACACCAGTCGCATAATCGTGATGGCTTAGGCGGCCAATAATCTTTATCGATAGAAATAAAAATATCCTTCGCAACTCTACGCAGGACTTTTTCCGCACTTTCAATCTCCGCCATGGTTGGATTACTTTTTATTACTTTGCCATCACCCAAATAGATCAACTGCAGAAGACGGGGGAGGACACCAGTGTTTTTCCAATACAACAACGCATACACTCGTAGTTGAAAAAGAGCCTTTTCTTCCCATTCAGGTTTCGGAGCCTTGCCAGTCTTGTAATCAACGATGCGAACCTCACCAGTTGGCGCGACATCCAATCTGTCTACATACCCATGAAGATACACATTTGAATCAAAATCATTTTCTAGGTGCATCTCACGATGCGTCGCCTCAAAGGTTGTGGGATTTTCAAGAGTAAAATATGTGGACAACAGAGCTGATGCTCGATCTAGCCACTCTTTTTCATTGGTAACCATTTCAAGCAGCGCGGGTTTTCCTTCTAGTTGGATAGCCCAACGAGAAGGTAGAAGGTCAATCGCCGCCTGGGGTGTTCTGCCACTGGCTGGTATTTCAAAGAGATCTTGCAAAATTGTGTGAACCAAAATTCCTCTTTCGGCATCAAGAGAAGGAGGCTCAGGTAGTTTTTCGATCTTTCGATACTTATACAGCTGGGGACAGTTTTCATATTCACTGACCGCGCTTGGTGAAAGTCGTAGATTTTCTTGGTTACTCACCTGGCTGAAGATACTCGCACTTGCTTCGATAATTTCGCCTAAGATGCTCCCGTGTCTAATCTTGGGTATTTCGGAGCCGGTGATCGAATTCAATTAACCGATCCAAAGGGAAAGCTGTATAGCTTCACAATTACACCTGGAAAGGAGTGGCACACCCACAAAGGTTGGATTACACATGATGATCTGATCGGCATGCCCGAGGGTTCCGTCGTAAGTACGACAGCAGGATTGAAGTTCACCGCATTTAAACCATTGTTAGCTGATTATGTTTTAACGATGCCACGCGGAGCAACCATTGTTTACCCGAAAGATGCCGCCATGATCATCGGTGTGGCCGATATTTATCCTGGCGCGCGAGTACTTGAGGCTGGAGTTGGAAGCGGTGCTTTAACGATGTCACTTCTTCGAGCTGTTGGTCCTTCTGGAAGAGTTCATTCTGTTGAACGTCGCGCTGATTTCGCAGACAATGCTCGGTCAAATGTTGATGCCTATTTTGAAGGTGCGCCAGCGAATTGGAGTCTTGTTGTTGGCGATTTACAAGATCAAAATTTTGAATCAGAGTTTGATCGAGTTGTTCTAGACATGCTCGCACCGTGGGAATGTGTAGATATTGCTGCGCGCTCTTTACGCCCAGGTGGTGTTTTTCTTGCATATGTAGCTACAACAACTCAGCTTTCAGCAACCGCTGAAGCTCTCAAAGAGGATGGTCGTTTTACCGAACCCGAGAGTTCGGAAACAATGGTTCGCGGTTGGCACCATGAAGGCTTAGCCGTAAGACCTCAACAACGAATGATTGGGCACACGGGTTTTCTTATTCAAAGTCGTCGAATGGCTCCGGGTGTAGAGGTTTTAGCGCGTCGACGTCGTCCTGCGAAGGGTGCTTACGGTGTCTCGGAAGATTGAGAGATTAATAAATCTTACAATCGCTCTTCTTGCCACAAAAAGATATTTAACAAAATCTGAAATTTTTCGAACCGTTGAAGGTTATGAAGGTTCTGCTGAAACTAAAGAACGTATGTTTGAACGAGATAAAGATGACTTACGCACCTTAGGCATTCAGATCGAAGTAGGCAGCTTTGATCCACTTTTCGCAGATGAAGCGGGATACCGAATCCATTCTGATTCATATCAACTCGATTTAGGGGATATATCTCCAACCGAAATCTCACTGCTTTCCTTAGCTGCACAAGCTTGGGAGGGCGCGGCCCTTGCCGATGCGGCTCAAAGCGCAATTCTAAAATTGAACTCAATTGGAATTCCAGCTGAATCCATAGATTTGCCAGCTATTTCGCCGAAACTATCAAATAGCTCAGAAGATTTGAAAATTGTTACTACCGCCATTTCTCAAGCAGACTATCTACATTTTTCATATCTTGGATCTGATTTAGTGATTACTGAAAGAACTGTCATTCCATTCTCATTATCAACTCGAGCTGGACACTGGTACATCACAGCCATAGATCAGGATGTTCAAGAGGTAAGAACTTTTAGAGTAGACCGCATTATGGGAAATCTTGAGATCAAAGAAAATAGGGATGCTTTCGATTTACCAGTCGACACTTTAATTGATCTCGATCAAGCACAAACTCCAGAGGGATACGCAATCATTGATGTGCGAAAAGGTAAAGGCCATGCACTTCGCGTAACGGCAACAACTCTTGAAGATCTTGGCGAATGGCATCGGATTAAGGTTCCATTCTTTGACGTTGACCATTTTGCTTCGCAGATTTTGTGGCATGTAGATGATGTTTTTGTTCAAGAGCCTTCAACACTGAGACAACTGGTTGTGCATCATCTAGAAGCGTTGGTGAAATCCCATGGCTAAAAGTATTTCAGCACCGCTTGCGCGCACAGCCCGACTCTTAGATCTTGTTCCGTATCTCAATACCCATCAGGGAATCTCATTGAAGGATTTGGCTCAGAAGTTTGATGTGTCAACGGCCCAGATGAGCTCCGATCTAACGACTTTGTGGATGTGCGGTTTACCTGGCTACACGCCACTCGAGTTAATGGATCTTGAATTTGAATCTGGTTTTGTGACGATACGAAACGCAGCTACATTGGCAAGACCCAGGAGTATCTCCTTTGATGAGGGTGTCGCCCTGATTCTTGGATTAGATCTTCTCGTGAGTTCAATCCCTGAGGAGCGTAAAGATCTTCTCGGTTCGATTAATTCTTTGAAAAAGAAAATCGCCGAAAAGGTAGGAGTAACTGGGTCTCTTGTTGCGAAACCAAAAGCTTCAGTGGTGCTTATTTCTAAAATTTCCGAGGCTATTTCCAAGAGCACCTTTTTAGATATCACTTATCACTCGCTCTATCGTGATGAGGTTACCCAACGAACCATTCAACCTCTGGAAATTGTGAATCAAGAAGATGAGCAGTACTTGCGCGCTTACTGTTTCAGAGCTGGTGCGATGCGAGATTTCAGAGTAGATCGAATGCTTCAGGCAGAGATCAATCCCAACAAACCAGTTACTCATTCCAACGCAAGCAATTCACAAC